>Ga0208714_1000368_pt1 | contig 13095 bp, 15 predicted proteins | sample NGESurshal072012_3_FD_184461 | JGI IMG/M metagenome (GOLD analysis project Ga0208714, IMG submission 184461) | Arctic peat soil microbial communities from Barrow, Alaska - NGEE Surface sample 415-1 shallow-072012 (SPAdes) | ecosystem: Environmental > Terrestrial > Soil > Wetlands > Peat ... | reverse complement strand
GTGCTCGGTGTGATCGTGAGCCACGGGCTCACCATACGACGTGGCACTGCGCGCGAGCGGCCTGTCGGGCCAGTGGTGGCACTCGCGCGCGCTGGATCAGTAGCGGTAGCCGCCGCCCGATTCCGCCGGCGGCGATTGCGCCGCCGCGGCAGGCTCAGACCGAAAACAGGCACTGCCCGCAAGACCCCTCTCGCCGGGATTCCTTTCGCCGGGCCAACCTCAGCTTCGCCCGATGCCATGCCGCCGAGCCGGCGCCCGGTCGCCGCACGGCTCGCTGCGGGTGGGGACCTTAGTCTCTAGCGATGGGAGCGGCCGAGGAGACCCAGCAGCTGCTGACGCCGCGACGCACGACGCTCGTCTCGATCGCCGCGGCCGGCCTGCTCGTCGCGCTGAAGCTCGGCGTCGGCCTGGCGACGGGCAGCCTCGGGCTGATCTCCACGGGGATCGAGTCAAGCGGCGACGTGATCGCCTCGGTGCTGACCTTCTTCGCGGTGCGCCTCGGTGGCCGTCCGGCCGATCCCGAGCACCCCTACGGCCATCGCCGGGCAGAGAATCTCGGAGCACTCGGCGAGGCGGGGATTCTCGTTGCCGGAGGCGTGTTCGTCGCGGTGGAAGCGCTCAACCATCTCGTCAGTGGCTCGCCCCCTCCGGGGGTGCACTGGTACCAGTTCGCGGTGATCGCCGTGGCGCTCGTCGTCGACCTCAGCCGCACGCTCGTCTCGCTGCGCGTCGCGCGCGTCTACTCCAGCGCTGCGCTGCGCTCCAACGCGTTTCACTTCGCCGGCGACATGGCCGGCTCGCTCGCGGTGCTGATCGGGCTGCTGGGCGTGCAGGCCGGGTTTGCCCAGGGCGACTCGGTCGCCGCGCTCGTCGTCGCGGCGATCATCTGCGCCGCCGGGGTGCGGCTGATCGGCGAGAACGCAAACGTGCTGATGGATCGCACGCCCGCCGAGGCTCGCGAGGCGGCCGAGCGCGCGATCGCCGCGCTCGGCGCTGACATCGAGCTCAGCCGCCTGCGGTTGCGCGAGTCCGCCGGGCGCTACTTCGCCGATGTCGTCGTCACCGTGCCGCCGGGCCAAGCGGTCGTCGAGGGACACCAGTCGGCCAACCTGATCGAGGACGCGATCGGCAAGGCGCTGCCCGGCGCCGACGTCGTCGTGCACGTCGAGCCGCGCCGTCGGGGACTGGATCTGCGCGATCGGATCCTCGCGATCGCGCTCGCCGAGCCGATGGTGATGGAGGCGCACGACATCACGATCTTCGAACAGGACGATGCCGTGAACGTCTCGCTGCACCTGAAGTTCCCCGCCGACCTCGACCTGCAGGAGGCCGAGCAGATCGCCAACCGCGTCGAGCAGGCGATCTGCCAGCGACCGAGCGTAGCGGCGGTGCAGACGCACCTGGAGCCGCTGGAGCGCACGCTCACCGCGCGCGCGGCGGACGTCAGCGCGGACATCCACGCCACGCGCGAGATCGAGCGGTTGGTGCGCGAGCGCACCGCGAGCGCCCCCCAGCGCGTCAAGCTGCTGTCGACCGACGCCGGGCGCGTGGTCTTCCTCACGCTCGGCGTCGAGCCCGGGGCGTCGCTGTCGGCGGCTCATCGCCTGGCGAGCGAGCTGGAGGAGGAACTGCGCCAGCTGATCCCCGACATCGCCGACGTCGTGATTCGCACCGAGTCCTGAGCGCCTCGCCGGGAAGGATCACGCCCCGGCGACGTCTCGATGGTCAGTGGACCACGAGAAAGGGAGCGAGATGCCCAAGCCAACGCGCACGCACAGCGGAAGATCGCCACGAGTCCGACGCCGCCCGCGTCGATGGCTGCGCGCGGCCGCCGGCGCGGCGCTGCTACTCGCTGTCATCGCCTCGACTGCGCTCGCCGCCCACCTCGCGCTGACGCTCGGCTCGACCTCCAACGTGGCGCTCAACGAGCGCGTGGTCGTCAACTCGTCGGGACGCACGCTGTACACGCTCAGGCCGGAGACGAGCAGACACCTGCTGTGCACGACAAGCGAATGCCTCAAGCGCTGGCCGCCGGTGACGGTGACCTCGAGCAAGACCAAGCTGAAGGCCGGATCGGGCGTGCAGGGCCATCTGGGCATCCTGCGCCGCGGCAACGGGACGCTGCAGGTGACGCTGCGCGGCGTGCCGCTGTACCGCTATTCCCAGGATCACGCGTGGGGCGACACCAACGGCGAGGGCATCGAAAGCTTCAACGGCACATGGCATGCGATGACCGCTACCAGCAGCGAACACCCGCACAAATCGGCGATGACGCCCGCCACCTCGCCGCCACCGAGCTACCCGTCGAGCGCGCCGACGGAACCGAGCATGGCACCGAGCACGCCCACGACGCCCAGCACGGCGCCGACGAGCACGCCGACTACGCCCACGCCGCCGCCGCCGTACCCGTACCCGCCGTACTGAGCAAGCGCTGCCAGGCGGCCCCTGGCCGATCTGCGATCGACGCACCGCCACTATCACAACCGTGTGTATAGCTCGCGCGGCGGTCGCCTGGCGCGCGACCGGCGCGCCGCGTCAGTCCTCGGCGAGACGTTCGAGCAGCGGCAGCGCGTCGGCGAGCAGCTTCTGCTCCTGCGGCGTCAGATCGTCGGCGATCGCGCGCGCCAGCCAGCCCTCGCGGTGGCGGCGGTCGGCCTGCAGCGCCTGGCGTCCGCGCTCGGTCAGCTCGACGAGCGTGCGCCGGCCGTCGCTGGGATCGGGACGGCGCTCGATCAGCCCGTCGTCCTGAAGGTCGGCGATCGTCTGGGTCATCGATTGCGGGCGCACGCGCTCGATCGCCGCGAGGTCGCCGATCGACTTGCAGCCTTCGCGGTCCAGGCGCCCGAGCACCGAGCCCTGCGTGAAGGGGAAGCTGTGCTCGGCGCGCAGGCGCCGTACGAGATGGCCGAGCGCTAGGCGCAGCCGGCTGGCGAGCAGAGCCGTGTCGACGGTCGTGGCCACGTCCGGACTATACCGGAACACCTACAGGGAAACTGTTCAGTTTTCCTGTATATATAAATAGATGTCGTTCGCACTGGGTAACCGCGCCAACGGTCGCGGAAACGCTGCAACAGCCGAACGCCCCGATCGCTACAAGTGGATCGCGCTGTCGAACACGACGCTCGGAGTGCTGCTGGCGACGCTCGACGCGTCGATCACGCTGATCGCGATGCCGGCGATCTTCCGCGGCATCCATCTCGACCCGCTGCAGCCGGCCAACAGCTTCTACCTGCTGTGGATGATCCTCGGCTTCCTCGTCGTCTCCAGCGTGCTGATCGTCAGCCTTGGGCGCCTGGGGGACATGTACGGACGCGTGCGCATGTACAACCTCGGCTTCGTCATCTACACGGTCGCGTCGCTGCTGCTGACGATCGACTGGATGACCGGTCGCGCGGGTGCGACCTACCTGATCGTCTTTCGCATCGTCCAGGGCATCGGCGCGGCCTTCCTGCTGGCCAACGCCGCGGCGATCATCACCGACGCGTTCCCTGCCAACCAGCGCGGCATGGCGCTGGGCATCAACAACATCGTCGGCGTCAGCGGCATGTTCGTCGGCCTGGTGCTCGGCGGCCTGCTCGCGCCGATCGACTGGCGGCTGGTCTTCTTGATCTCGGTGCCTGTCGGGCTGTTCGGCACGGTGTGGGCGTACCTGAAGCTCGAGGAGCGCTCGCAGCCGCGCCGTGCGCCTGTGGACTGGTGGGGCAACGTCACCTTCGCGCTTGGGCTGATCCTGATCATGGTCTCGGTCACCTACGGCATCCGTCCGTACGGCGCCAGCCAGACCGGCTGGGGCAGTCCGCGGGTGATCGCGCTGCTGTGCGCCGGCGTCGTGAGCCTGCTCGCCTTCGTGGTGATCGAGGGCCGCGTGGAAAACCCGATGTTCCGCCTGCCGCTGTTTCGCATCCGCGCGTTCACCTTCGGCACGCTGTCGACATTCCTTTCTGCCGTCGCGCGCGGCGGGCTGATGTTCATGCTGATCATCTGGCTGCAGGGCATCTGGCTGCCAGAGCACGGCGTCGACTACGTCGACACGCCACTGCGCGCCGGCCTGTACATGCTGCCGCTGACGCTCGGCATGCTGATCGTCGGGCCGACGTCGGGCTACCTGTCCGACCGCTTCGGCGCGCGCTGGTTCGCCACCGGCGGGATGCTCGGCTCGGCGCTGTCGTTCGTGCTGCTGAGCCTGCTGCCGATCGACTTCTCCTTTGCGGTCTTCGCCGCCGTGCTGTTGCTGATGGGCGCCTCGATGGGACTGTTCGCCTCGCCGAACAGAGCCGCGGTGATGAACAGCCTGCCGCCGCAGGACCGCGGCGCGGGCGGCGGCATGAACCAGACTTTCCAGAACTCCGCGCAGGTGCTGTCGGTGGGGATCTTCTTCACGCTGATGATCCTCGGCCTCGCCGCCAACCTCCCGCACGCGCTGGCCGCCGGGCTGCAGGCGCACGGAGTCACCGCCGCGACGGCGCACAGCGCATCGAACGTGCCGCCGGTGTCGATCCTGTTCGCCGCGTTCCTCGGCTACAACCCGATCGAACATCTCGTCGGCCCACACGTGCTCGGCTCGCTCTCGGCGCCCAATCACGCGGCGCTCACCGGGCGCTCGTTCTTCCCGCACCTGATCTCCGGCCCCTTCAGCACAGGCCTGCACGAGGCGTTCCTGTTCGCGATCGTCGCCTGTCTGATCGCCGCCGCCGCCTCGCTGATGCGCGGCGGCAACTACCACCACGCCGACGAGGCCGGTGCGCGGCGCGCTCAGTCGAGATAGGTAGCGAACTCGCCGGGCGGCGCGCGGTCTGGCACACGCTGCTCCTGCACGGGCGCGCCGAGGTAGAGCAGGCCGAGCGGCGACTCCTGCGCGTCCAGGCCGAGCAGCTCGCGTGCGCTGGGCTGATCCAGCAGCGGGACGGTGCGCCAGTAGCCGGCCAGACCGCGGGCGTGCGCGCCGAGCAGCACGATGTACGCGGCCACGGCCGTCGCGAGCAGATCCTCGCGATCCTGCGCCTCCTCGCCGCTGCTCTGCACGCTGACGACGACCAGCGTCGGCGCGCGGCGCAGCTTGACCGCGGAGCCCGGCTGCGCCGCTTCGGCAAGCTCCATCAGCCGCTCGCGCGAGCGCGGACCGAGCACGCGAAAACGCCACGGGTTTGTCAGGTGGTGGTTGGGCGCCCAGCGCGCGAGCTCGAACAGCTCGTCGAGCGTGGCCGCGTCGAGCGCGTCTGCTCCGAACGCCTTGTGCGTACGGCGCGTGCGTATCGCCTGCTCGAGATCCATCGCAGGACACGGTAGAGGGGCCGCGGGCGAGTCTCGGCGTATGCTCAAGCGCAGACGGCGACGCCCGCCCGTCGCGCCGGCCGGGGAAGGATCTGCACCGGGCGGTGTCGTAAGAGCCGACGACCCCGATCAATGGAGGATCCGACGTGAGGTTCCAAGCAGCAGGTCACGTAACGAAGCGCTCCGTGTTGTCGATCTCCGCGCTCGCGCTCGCCGCAGCTCTGCTGGCGCTGGCCGGCTGCGGCAGCTCTTCGTCCAGCTCCTCCTCGGCGAGCACCGCGGCGCAGGCCCCGACCACCAGCTCGGCCACGTCCGCAACCCCGGCGCCCGCCGGTGGATCGGAAAAGCTGAGCCTGGAAGCGAACCCCGAAGGCCAGCTCGCCTACAACACCAAGTCGCTGAGCGCGAAGTCGGGCACGATCTCGATCGACTTCACAAACAAGGCGCCGCTGGCGCACAACGTCACGATCGAATCCTCCTCCGGCGAAAAGGTCGGCGCGACGCCGACGTTCGCGAACGGTTCAAAGACGCTCTCGGTGAGCCTCAAGCCGGGCACCTACAAGTTCTTCTGCTCGGTTCCCGGACACCGCCAAGCGGGCATGGAAGGCACGCTGACGGTCAAATAGCGCAGGCGCGGCGCCCGGGCACGGTCTCCGGGCGCCGCAGCAGTGCGCTTGCGTTCAGCTGCGCGTCCACGCCGCCGTGGACCCCGACAGGACGTGGGCGGCGAGCGCGAGGGCGCTGCCGATCGCCAGCGCGAGCGCCAGCGTGGCGGCGATCGACACGTGCAACGTGAGCAGGCCGCCCGCGAGCGCGCCGATCAGCATCGCCGCGACGGCGACGGTGCGCCGCCCGGCGTTTGAGCCGGCGCCGCCGACGGCGCTGGCTTCGGAGGCCAGGCCGGTGAGCGTGCGCGTGAGCACCGTAGTCGTCAGCTCGGGCACGGCGATGCGCTGGGCTGCGGCGTTCTGCACGCCCATCGCCAGGGCGAGGGCGACGATCAGCGCGTAGCGCGCGCCTTCGACCAGCGGTTCTTGCGCGAGCAGCGCGAACAGCAGGGCGAGCATGATCAGCAGCGCCTGGACCACCGTCGCCGCCCGCAGCAGGCGCCCGCGGTGCGCCGCGTTGCGCGAGCCCAGCCAGCCGCCGGCGAACGCGCCGAGCAGGAAGGAGGCGAGCGCGACCAGCGATGCCGCCACCGACAAGCCGCCGGCGCCCGCGAGCGCGAAGCCGAGAAAGACGACGTTGCCGGTCATGTTGGCGACGAACACGTGCCCGAGCCTGAGGTAGCTGACGGCGTCGACGAGTCCGGTGAGCAGCGTCAGCGCGACCATCATCGGTACCAGCGGGCCGTGGCGATCGCCGGGTGCGGGGCGCAGCGTCAGCGCCGCGTCGCGCAGCACGCTCATGCGTGCCGTTGTGCTTGCCATACGGATCGTGCGCGGACCATCGGAGAAAGTGTCCCCGGCGTCGCGGACGGGGAGGGCTCGGGGCCGTGGAGCACGGCGTCGGTTGCGGTTTGCCGCGCAGATAGGCTCCGCCGCGTGCCCACGGCTCAGCGCTTGGCGACCTCCGACGGCGTCGGGATGGTCTTCTACGAATCGGGCGAGGCGACCACCGGACAGCTGCTCGCGCGCCGATGAGCGTCGGTGAGGTCATCGCGATCGCGATCGCCGGCATGTCGGCGGGGACGATCAACACGGTCGTGGGCAGCGGCACGTTGATCACCTTCCCGGTGCTTCTCGCCTTCGGCTACGCGCCGGTGATCGCAAACGTGTCCAACACGATCGGGCTGGTGCCCGGTGCCGCATCCGGCGCGATCGGCTACCGGCGCGAGCTCGCGGGCCAGGGCAGGATGGCGGTCAGGTTCGGCGCGATGTCGGTGCTCGGCGGCGTCACGGGCGCGGTGCTGCTGCTGGTGCTGCCGGCGTCGGCGTTCAAGGACGTCGTGCCGGTGTTCATCGCCATCGCGCTGGTGCTCACGGTCTTTCAACCGCGCCTGAACCGGCGCCTGGCCGGACACGTGGCGGCGCGGTCGCGCAGGGCGATCGTCCTGACCCCCGTTGCGGTTTACATAACCGGCGTATACGGCGGCTACTTCGGCGCGGGGCAGGGGATCCTCCTGCTGGCGATCTTCGGCGTGATGTTGCCGCAGAGCCTGCACCGCTCAAACGCGCTGAAGAACGTGCTCGCGGGGACTGTCAACGGCGTCGCCGGCGTGTATTTCATCTTCGCCGCGCACGTCGAGTGGGCGCCGGCGGCGATCATCGCCGTGACGTCGATCATCGGCGGGCAGATCGGCGCACGCTACGGCCGGCGCCTGCATCCGAACGCGCTGCGTGCGCTGATCGTCGTCGTCGGCGTCGCAGCGATCGTCGACCTGCTGGTCACATGACCGCAAGCCGCTCGCGCGGTGCCCGCACGTCGATCCGGTCGGTGGACGCGTGTCAGCGAGCCGCGGCTCGAGCGGGCGGCTCGTCGGCAAGGACGCCCTGCAGCCACCGGCGCGCAACGGGGATGTGCGAAGGGTCGATTTCGTGCCCGCCGGCGAACTCGTGGTAGTCGACATCGAGTCCTCCCGCCACGAGCCGCTCGCGCGCACTGTGGGCGAAGTCGACGCTGATCACCGGATCGTTGCGCCCGTGGGCGATGAACGCGCGCACGCCGCCGCGATCGGCCAGCTGCGCCTGCCAGCCGTCGACCGTGGGGATGAAGCCGGAGAAGGCGAGTATCCCGCCGGGCGCCGGGCGCTCCGCTGCGAGCGCCAGGGCGTAGCTCATCACCGAGCCCATCGAGAAGCCGCCCAGCACCGTGCGCGCGGGCACGATGCCGGTGCGCTGCCACAGCTGGTCGTGGAACGCGCTCAGCAGCGCGTAGGCGGCGTGGAAGCTGTCCGCGTCGGGATAGCCGACGCGCGGCACGACATACCAGTGCTTGCCCGGCCAGCCGGCGATCGTCAGCGGCGCGCGTGGCGTGACGACGTGCAGGCGCCGTGCCGGATCGAGCGCGTCGGCGAGCCCCAACAGGTCGTGCTCATCGGCGCCGCGCCCGTGGTGGAGCACGAGCAGGCCGCTCGCCTCGCCCGCGGCGGGGCGCTCGCGAAAGACCGGCGGCGCGGATGCCTGCGTCACGCTTCTGCGATCACGCGGTCTGCTGCCCGATCCACGCGAAGATCGCCCGGGAATGGGTGATCACGGTCCCGTCGGCCAGTTTCAGCGTCGGCAGCTTGGTGTCGCCGGTGGCCTTGCGCAGCTCCTCGCGCGAGCCTTTGCGCAGGAACGGCAACGGGCTGCCGTGCGCGGCGACGACCTTGTCGTACTCGATACCGGCGTCGCGCAACGCTTCCTGAACGCGGCGGCACGGGTGTATCCGCGGGCCGCCGTCGTCGCCGTGGCAAACGAACAGCGTTGGTTTCTCGGGCATCTTCGTCCTCCGTTCCTAGGGCGTATGGGTTATACGCGTTTGGACACAGTCGCGCGGCCAAACTCATCGAGCCCGCGCAGGACGCGATCTACAACGCTCGATAGTGCATGCTCGGCTCGCCGACTAGGTTCTCCCGGAGAGGAGGGTGACGGCGGTCAGCAGCAGAAGCAGAACGGTCGCTGTGACGGTGAGCATCACGCCAGCCGCGAGCCCCAGGCGTCCCGGCCTACCGCGCAAGCGCTGGATTGCCGCAAACGCAGTTGGCAACGCGACGGCGAACGCAGCGGCCGCGATCGCGATGCGGAGCTCAGGAGCGCGGTTGTCCTCCGAGTATGTGGAGTTGAGGCTCGCTTCAAGCAGGCGCACGCCCGCGAGGAGGGTCACGACGCTCGACACGGTGACCCATGTGAAGACCAAGAAATGGCTGGGGGCGACGAGCGCGAGCGCGAGCAACGCGATCAGGAACAGGCCCACGGCAAAGTCCACGCCGAAAGTACGCCGCGCGATGGCAGTCGTAACGCCGCGGGTCAGCGCGCCTGTCTGCACGGTCGATAATGCATGGCAGGGATGGCCGACGGGGGCAGTGAAAGCCTGGCGTGAAGGTTTGGTGACGCCCACTGCCTCCGTCCCTGACAGCCCCGAACAGACGTCCGGCTCCGCTCACCGCGGAGCACGAGTCGGAGCGAGCGGAGCGAGCGAAGCGCTGGGCGGAGCCGGGGGTCTGTGGTGCCGCCGTCGTGGTCCCCGGCCGCTCGCAGAGCGATTGGGGAGGCGGGCACGGGGCGTGCCGTTGAGGTCAGACTGGTTGCAGTCTTGCTGTAGGCGTGAGCTCGACGGTGAGCGCAGTGGATTTGTCCGCGATGCGCTCGGCCACCTGCCCGTAGAGCCACTCCGCGAGGCGCTGGGGACTGTCCTCGTCGGGAAAGCCAAGTCGGAACGCGGCCCACTCGCGCTGTGCGCTGCGTTCGCTGATCTTCCAGAAGACGGCGTATTCAGCCTGGTTGGGCCACGTGCCCAGCTTCGATCGTGCGAAGGCGAGCGCCCAGATTGGCTCGACAGCGTCGGCAGCGATCTTCATCGAACGGAAGCTCTTGAGGGAGTGGCCGCTGAGTTGGCGCCCGGCAGCCGCCTCGACGTTCATGAAGGCGAAGGCCAGCAGGCTTAGGCGAGGCACGGCTGCTTGGCTGGTCGGGCTCGCCGAGCTACACGGCGCCACTCACGCGGACGTCGTGCGCGAGGCGCTGCGCTATTTGGCTGCCAGAGAATCGGCCAGGCTCAGTCGAACGCGCTACTACGCCGCCGTCGCACTCGCCGCCCGAGCTGCGGCCTGGGACCCGGTGACTGACTACCTTGCTGGCCGCAAGATCACTCCACCATGAACGCTCGATAATGCATGTTATGTAAACACCGCAATTGTTTGGCCGCATCTCGCAAAGGCCGGCGAGACTGGCGAGCGCTGGCGGAATGCCCCTCGCCGGCCTCGCTCGGGGCCGCATGCGCCCGGCATGGCGTGCGCTGGCGTGTCGGCGGCTGCCGTAAGCGAAGGCCCGGCTCAGCTGAGATCGCGATGTGAGATCACGCCGTATCTCAGCGCCCGCTCTGCAAGTCTCGCGCGCTTCTGATTCTGCGGCAGCGCGCCCAGCTGGAACTTGCCGAACAGCGCCCGCAGGTGCATCTTGACCGCGTCGACCCCGAGGAAGACCTCGTCGGCGATCTGCTGGTTGGTCGCCGGCGTTGCGAAGCCGCCCTCGCGAAAGGGCCGGCAGAGGGCGATCAGGACTCGGCGCTGGCTGTCGGTGAGCTCCACGCCGGGCAGATCCCCAGCGGACACTGTCTCCTGCACGAGAGCGGCCTGCGCGGCCTTGTATGCGAGCACCGTGCGCCCGACGCGGATGCGGTCGCCGTCGCGCAGGCGCTTGCGGCCGGAGATACGCTGACCGTTGACGTAGGTCCCGTTGGTCGAGAGTCCGTCATCGACGATCGCCCATTCCCCGCCGAGATGGTGCAGCTCGGCGTGCAGGCCGGACACCTCGCTGTCCCACGCGAGCGACAGATCGGCCTCGGGGCGGCGACCGACGGTGCTGGTCGGCTCCGTCGCTTCGTCGCGGTCGCCGGCTGTGAAGAAGCGCAGTCCTCCCTGCTCGTCGCGCAAGGCGAGGAACGCCTCGCCGGCGCGTTCGACCGACAGCAGCTCCTTGAGCTCGGTGGCCGACAGCGAGTGGCGGGCGAGCGGATCGTCGTTCACGCCGAGGCTCCGCGCCGCTCGGAGTCCTCTTCGGGAGCGATCGAGCCACCGACGTGACAGATGAACGCTGCGCCGGGTGCGCTGACCGCGGCATTGACGACGAGCGACGCCGTGTCGCGGGACTCGCGACGATCCGAGGCTGGGCTGGCCGCGGCGTCTTGCGTGCTCACCAGCTGAGCTCCGGCGCGAGCACCTTCAGCGCGACGGGCATGCCCAGCCGTGCGTGCTTGGCTTTGAAGACGACGCTCATGCCCCCGCGCCCGATCACCGAGTCGATCAGGTAGTTGCCGAGCTGTCCGCCGACGACCAGATGGTCCGTCACGCGCCTAGTCTAGGAGGATCGTCAGTCGGCGGGTGTCGACTACGCCGATCGCGCCAGCAAGCCCGCCCCGGCACCTTTGCAGCGGCGCGCGGAACGGGCTATTGGCATGTTTGCGTGTGCAACGTGCTCGCGCGTCAGCGCGAAACCTGCGCGGCCTGCACGGAGCCGCGGCGGACGATCGTGACGCCGACCGTTTTGACGGTTTCTTTCGGCGGCGAGCTGATCTCGGTGATCAGCCAGCCGAGGTGCCATTCACCGTCGGCGCCGCAGGTGAGCAGGCTGATTTTCGTACCGACGGGAACCCGTTCGAGGTGGCCGTTGTTTTCGATCAGGCAGCCCTGCGAGCCGCCCGAGCCTTTCTTGCTGTCGGCGTGGGCGGAGCCGGCGCCGACGAATGCCAGCGCGACGGCGCCGATTGCCACGGCGGCGAACATCTTGCGCAGCAGGTTCGTCGTGGTGTGAGTGAGGTGAACGTTGAGCATTTGCGTCTCCTTGTTGGAGTGGATTTGATTGACACCCACATCCTCGGTTGCCCAACGCCCGGCGAACAGCCACCCTAGGGGTAGTCGTGCTCACCTTCGATCGGGCCCGCCGAGCACTGCGTTGAGCACCATCTCTAAGCCATGTTCAAGTTCAATGCGCGAAGCGAGCGCCAACGCCCAAGCGGCGACGCTCGGCGCGGCGACGCGGGCCCGCGATAATCGCGGGCGATGGCCGACGCCCAAGCCACCACATTCATCGGCCGCACCGCCTGGGCGCGAAACCTCGCCACTCCGGTACGTGACTTCCTGAGCACGGAGACCGGCAGCGCGATCGTGCTGCTCGGCGCGACGATCGTCGCGCTGCTGTGGTCGAACTCCCCGTGGTCTGACAGCTATGAATCGGTGTGGACGACGAAGCTGTCGATCAACGTCGGCGCGAGCGGGATCTCTGCCGATCTGCGCCACTGGGTCAACGAGGGCCTGATGACGTTCTTCTTCCTCGTCGTGGGCCTTGAGGCCAAGCGCGAGTTCGACATGGGTGAGCTGCGCGAGCGCCGTCGGCTGGCGGTGCCCGTGCTCGCGGCGATCGGCGGCATGGCCGTTCCGGTGTCCATCTACCTGCTGTTCAACGCCGGCGGCGCGGGCGCGCACGGTTGGGGCGCGGCGATGTCGACCGACACGGCCTTCGCGCTGGGCGCCCTGGCGCTGCTCACGCCGCGTGTGGCCACACGCCTGCGCGTGTTCCTGCTGACGCTCGCCGTGGTCGACGATCTCGGCGCGCTGCTGGTGATCGCCACGGTCTACACCAAGCGCCTCTCGCTTCCGGCGCTGGGGGTCGCGCTTGGGCTGTTCGCGCTGCTGCTGGCGCTTCGCTTCGCGCCGGTCTGGCGGCGCCAGGCCGCGGTGCTCGTCGGCGTGGCGCTGTGGGTGGCGATGTTCAAGTCGGGCATCGACCCGGTCATCGCCGGGCTGGCGGCAGGGCTGGCCACGAGCGCGTTTGCGCCGTCGCGCGAAAACCTCGAGCGGGCGACGGAGCTGACGCGGTCCTTTCGCGAGCAGCCGACGCCCGAGCTCGCGCGCTCGGCCCAGCTGAGCGTGATCTCGGCGATCTCGCTGAACGAGCGCCTGCAGTACGAGCTGCATCCGTGGACGAGCTACGTCGTGGTTCCGCTGTTCGCGCTCGCCAACGCGGGCATCCACGTCACGGGCTCGTTGCTCGGCGACGCGATCGCCTCGCCGATCACCCTGGGGATCGTCATCGCCTATGTGGTCGGCAAGCCGCTGGGCATCCTCGGCGCGTCGCGCCTGGCCTCGCGGCCGAAGCTGCACGGGCCCAAGCCGCCGATCAGCTG
>Ga0208714_1000367_pt1 | contig 13095 bp, 13 predicted proteins | sample NGESurshal072012_3_FD_184461 | JGI IMG/M metagenome (GOLD analysis project Ga0208714, IMG submission 184461) | Arctic peat soil microbial communities from Barrow, Alaska - NGEE Surface sample 415-1 shallow-072012 (SPAdes) | ecosystem: Environmental > Terrestrial > Soil > Wetlands > Peat ... | reverse complement strand
GGGCGGCTTCCACGGCACCGAGTTGGTCGATGATCTTCATCTCAGCTTGCTTGCGTGAAGTGATGTCCTGCGCTGTACCGACAAGCCAGCGCGTTTCACCGTCTGCATGGATCGGGAAGCCTTTGGCCCAGACCCAGCGGACTTCACCGTCACCGCGAATGAAGCGAAACTCCTCATCAAGTGTTCCAAAACGTGCGAGGTCCTGAAGTCTAGAGAGGACGCGAATTCTGTCTTCCGGGTGGATTAGTTCTCGGTATGAAGAGGGTTTCTCCCGGAGACTCTCGACGCTGCGTCCGGTGATTGTCGCGTACGCATGATTGACGTACGTGATCTCCTGGGTGTCGACATCTATCATCCAGAAGATTTCCTCAGCGTCGTTTATGGTGTGCACTGGTCCAGCCTTTTCACTCTTTTCGGATGCAATCTCAGAGACTTTGGTCGCGACCAGGCCATGTTTGCTCCCCGCAAGACCCAGCTCGCGTCGGGTACGGTTGATTCAGAAGATACGATCGTTGTTCCGGTGAAGTCGCGCGAAGACCTTCATCTTGACAGCACGAACCTGCTCTCACGGTTGGCTAAAATTTGGGGTGAAATTCCCATTCGACTCATTCAACATCTTGATCTGAAAAGTGGCGTCTATGGTTTCGTGGGCATGGGTGATCGCACGATGTTCCCGATCATTCGGCCGGGCTCGATTGTTCAGATCGATCAGGACCAGCGCAAGATCCTGCCGCACTGGGAGAATGAGCACGACCGGCCGATCTATTTTGTGGAGCTTCGTGGGGACTTCCTTTGCAGTTGGTGCGAATTGCGCGACGGCTATCTCTTAGCGGTTCCCCATCCACTCTCGAAATGCGAAGTACGTCGGTTTGCGCATCCCCGTGAGGCCGAGATCGTCGGAAGAGTCGTCGGGGTAACGATGCAACTGACGGAAGCGCCAGCGCGAGGCGGTTGAGGGCTTGAGGCGACGGCGGTCGCCGTCGGATGGAGTGAACTGGGGAACGCTTCGAGAACTTTCGGTGCCGCTAAATCCTTTCTCATCGTCCTCCGGAAACTCGAGATCTTAGAAAAGAGGAGACATGGTTATCGGAGATCGTTTGCGGGAATTGCGAGAAGCAAAAAAGCTCTCGCAAGTAGACATCGAAAAGCGGACTGGTCTGCTGCGTTCCTACATTTCGCGCGTAGAAAACGGCCACACGGTTCCAGCTATCCCGACGCTTGAGAAATTAGCGCGCGCTCTCGAGGTGCCCCTCTACCAGATTTTCTACCAGGGCGAGAAACCGCCAGAGTTGCCGAACCGTTTGAGGAGGCATAGCTCGACTGAAATCGTGTGGGGCAGCAGCGGCAAGCCTGCGATGTATTTGCACAAACTCAGGAACTGCCTGAGCAAGACCGAGGACGAGGACCGGAAACTTCTTATGGCCATGGCCCAGAAAATGGCCGCGGGCGGAAGTCGCCGGACAGCGGCTCTGGCCTAATGCTAAAGCGTCCAGGCCGCGCGCGATGGTGCGGCCCGGACGACGTATAGCTGGGTTAGTTACGTGCTGTCTTGTTTTTCGGTCTGAGATTCTTTCTCTTTCCTACTTCTTTCGATAGCTCTTCGCTGACGGCGGCGGCGAGTTTTGCTGGGTCGATCTTGTATCGCGCGGCAGCGCGGGCAAGGTTTGAGTCCTTTGCCAGGGATTGACGTGGATTGTATCCAGGACAGCAAAGGTCGGACACGAGAGCGCAGGCCACGAGGAAATGCTGCACTTCGGTCGGGCTCATTGCGCCTCCGGCTTTTTTCGCCACCGTCTGATAGTCCAGGGAACTTCCGCCCCACGAGGTCTTTGGCTTATTCTTCTCCCACTCATAGATGTGAGAGATACGACAGTGATTGTCGTACCCAATCCGCCCGAAGTAGTCGAGGGCGACCATTTCGAGTTCAAACAGGGGCAGGCTCGCGAGAAGCTTCTTGCGGCTGGCGTCGAGGATTCGGACACGGGTCTGTTTTTCAACGCGCTCCGCCAAAAGCTCCTTGGCACGGATGGCGCGTTCCTGCGGTGTCGGCTGATACCGCGCCTCGTGTGCATGTACGGGACACTTCTCGTCGCTGCATACATGGAGAAGCGTTCCGGCCTGGGGGTCCGTCCACGAGGACGGCGGCCTTCGTTTGCGGGCATTCCGCTTTCTTGGCAATCCGGCGGTACTGTCCGTCGTAAAGGACATCGGGTTGCGCTTTTTTCACCTGCCACGCCGGGGCCTGTGACACGCGCAGCGGTTTCTCGCCGGACTGTTCTAGCGACTTCATGCGAATTTGCACGAAAGCTCCGACCTTCGCCTGATAACAGGCGCGATCGGTGCAAATGGACTTCTGCCTTACATCAAGAAAAAGAAGTGGATTGTTCCTGGTGCGCTTGGGGCAAGCCACGCAACTTCCCGCGTTTGCGAGAAGATCCGCGTCCTGGGCATCAAATGGCGCATTGGAGATGTCCAGCAGAATTTTCCGCTCAATCCACTCGCGAAGCGACCGGACGGTTACCCTCGCGCAATAGCAAAGCGGAAGAATGTATTCAGCACCCAGAACTTGCTGAACCAGTCGGTGGTCACCGCGCCATTCCCATTGAGGAAGTTTCGGGCCATTTCCGGGGTGACTTTGTCGAGCTCGACTGGGCCAGCCACGAGCGCAGCCTGGTGGCTGCGCTCGGTCACGGCGAACCTCCCGGACAGATCGCGGCCCGCGAGATGGAAGTTTCGGGAGCAAGGGAGCGTTGCAGAGAGCGGAGGAATTGGGCGATGATGTTGCCGCTGCTATCGAACGAGCTCTCTCAAGTCGGATAACTGTCGACTGTGAGCGTCAGAGGACCTACATGGTTGATGGTTCGTGCGAGCGCGTCAATCACATCCGCAACCCGGTCAGTGAATGCTAAGGCGATTTTGCGCCAATCTGCTTTTCGATCGGCCACAATCTCAGAAAAATCCCTTATTCTTCAGTTTCTTGGAGTCAATCTCTCTTCTTCCTGAGCGGAATGTACCCTAAGAAGAAGAACCAGACTACCCGCAGCAACATATGCCAACGCAATGAATCCAAAGCTCGCCGTGAGCGAATGGGTCCGCTCATTGAGATAGCTGATGACATATGGCCCGGCAAACCCGCCGACCTGCGAAACTGCGGCGATCAGTCCAAACGTCGCTGCGGCTGCCGACTCACCTAGAATCATCGTCGGCATCGCCCAGAATGGCGGGTAGAAGGCATACAGGCAGCCGCTGCCGAGTAGCAGGAATGAGATACTCCAAGGTCTGTCGTGCTCGAACAGTACCAAAAGCCCGTACATTAGGCTGGCGGCGAGTAGTGGAACTGCAGCGTGCCAACGCCGCTCTGCGGTCTTGTCCGAGTGCCAACCGTTCGCAAGCGTCCCAAAAAGACCAATCAAAGCTGGAATGAGGAGCAAGTTCGTGACCGTTCGGTTGGAGAATCCCGAAAGTCGTTTGACGAACGTTGGTATCCAGTAGATGTTTCCCAGCGCTCCCGAGATCGCGAGGAAGTAAACGGCGACCAGTAAAAGAGTACGTCGGTCAGAGAATGCTTCCTTGATAGTGTATTCCCTGATCTTTTTCTTGGCCGTAAGCTCTTCCTGAAGCTCGCGGACCAACCAATCTCGTTCGTCTGAGGGAAGCCACTGCGCCTGGGACGGCAAATCAGTCAGGTAGAACACGGTGACGATGCCCAGGAGGACAGCGGGACCTCCCTCTAAGATGAAGAGCCAGCGCCACCCCGCGAGATTGCTCCAGTGAACGCCGAGCAACCAGCCCGCCACCGGAGAGCCGATCAAGGAAGCAGTAGGTATTGCCGCAAATAGACACGCTACCGCGCGGCTCCGATCACGCATGCAAAACCAGTGCGTCAAGTAGACGATCATCCCGGGGAGAAAGCTAGCCTCTGCGGCCCCTAAAAAGAAACGAGCCAGGTAGAACTGGCTAGCACTGTGGATGAAGCCCGTGAAAGCTGTAATGACTCCCCACGAGATCATGATCCGCGCGATCCATTTCCTTGCGCTCCAGCGTTCGACGATGAGGGCTCCCGGTATTTCAAACAGGACATAACTCACATAGAACATGCCAACGCCGAGACCATAGACACGGTCGCTGAAACCCAAGTCGGCACTCATGCGCAGATTCGCGAAGGAAACGTTAACTCGGTCGATGTAGTTCACGATGTAGGCGAGAAAGACAAAAGGAAGCAAGCGGAGTGCAACTCGCCTGCGCGCGCGCCTACCAACTTCTTGCAATTCCTTGATGGGCATCATGCCGCAATTGCTCCCCTATGCCGTCATTGGTTCTGTAGCGTTCGCCAAGTGACAAGTCGCAGGCTTACGAACCCACAAAAACGAGCACTTGGTTCTCGGACTACTGCTCCTTATGACGCTTTCGGATGGACCGTGTCGCCGACGTGGATCACGCCCTCGCTCAGAATCTGCGCCCGTAGACCCCCGCGATGGATTAGACCACTCATGACTCCCGGCTGAGTAAGGTCATCCAGATGCTTGCAGGGCTCACACAAACGCGTGCCGCGCATGAGCACGGCGCCGATCCAAAATTCACGATCTGTGAGGTGGTTGAGCGGGACGCCGGAGGTCACGATATTGCGGCGGGCGTCTCCGGGGGCAAGTTTGATTCCGAGTCGCTTTTCGTCTGCATTGATCACACCGTGGAAGAGCGCCTCTAGCGCTTCCATCTCAATCAGCGTGACTTCGCGTCCGCCGTAGCTCGGCTTCTTTGAGTAAAACCCTCTCCCTGCGAAGTACCGATCGCCATCGAGCCCACGTCCGGGAATGGCTCTCGCTTCCGAGCGCGACTGCATGGGAACCGACGCTTCCAGCGCAATGTGAATGGAGACTACAGAGCCTTCCCACATTGGGCAATCCTATCATGACGGAACTGTACGACCGCCGATCTGGAGTGAATCGTACGTTCCCCTTAGTGTCGATCGAACGCTTGAAAGAATCGTTTCCGGTGGGGAGGATTAGCTGTTGTAAACCGGTTGCGCTCGAACGCCGTATTTGTGGACAAAGATGCCGAGAGCTTGCCTCTCGAAGCAGCCTTGCTCAGGACTAAAGGATTGGGTGATGATGTAGCTGCTGCTATCGAAGGCACCGCCTAAAGTGGGCGCTCGCGGAATCCATCGAGCGCGCCGAGGCTCGGCCACAAATCACGAGATCTGTCAAACACGTGCGCGACTCGGAAGCCAGCAATCGAAGTCGAGGTTTCTTCCGTATCCTTATCTTGATCTTGGTCAGCATCCCGCCGAACCATGGGGGCAAGAATCAGAATGCCTTTCTCGCTCTTCTGCACGAATCGGCCGAGTTCATTCCAGGTGCGGAAGCCCGCGACGCAACTGGCGTTGGGCTTCTGTGAAGCGATGAGCATCACGTTGTGGAGCCGCCAATGGCCTTGAGATAGCCCGTAAGCGCCTCACTGTGGTCCGCGTTCAGCGCAGCGACGAGCTGCTCCGTGGCTCTTTCCGTGATTTCCTTGATTTGTTCTGATTTCATTTTCCGTTCTTCTGTGCGGGGATTTGGTTCCCTCACAGAAGGCAGGGGAACCAAAGAACCGTGTTCGCAGGCGAACGGAAGGAATTGAATTCGGAGCCCGAGCGGATAACAACCGACGTGACACGAGCCAAGTGAATGGCGCGACGGTGTGCAAGCGAAGGCGAAATGAAATACGGACCTGAGCGGATGGTCAGGAACATTCGATGATGAGGATTAGCGTTTTACTCGTCTACGTGTACAGGCTCTGAACCCTGCCATGCCTCTAAGGACTGCAAATATTTCAAGCATTGTGCTAAAGCGGGCGGGAAACCCTCCGTGCCGAAATGTGGAATATGCAAATAGAGTTCTCTCCGGTTAAAGCAGTAGTAGTTTGCCGGACTCAATGTTACCGCTTTCCAGATCGCCTGCCGTTGCTGAGCTGTTGCGCCACCATCATTAACAATTGACGGTCATTGTCGGATGTTCGCCTAAGAGCGTTGCAAATCTTAATGAACACCCGGCGACCCGGCCCGGCAGAGGCCCAGTCCTTCTCTTTCGGAATTGGTGCTTGATTCTCCTGAGTTCCCGGCTCTTCGTAAAGTAGTTGATAAAGTGGCATTTCCAAGGCCCGCGCTAATTTCTCCAGAGTTTCCACTGAAGGAACCGTGTGTCCGTTTTCGACGCGAGAAACGTAGCACCGTAACAAGCCCGTCCGTACCTCGATATCGCCTTGCGACAGACGTTTAAATTCCCGGAATTGGCGAATGCGTTCAGCAATGTTCATGCATCCTCCGACACGAAGTATCATTTCGTTAGAGTACCTACAACTTAATGATAGCTATACAATATTATATATCATTTGTAAACAACTTTATCCCGCAATTATCACAGGTTGATGGATTGGCAACGACTTTAAATGATTGTCTACTCCCGGCCCATGAAGAGCTCCTGTGCGTTGAACATGGACCTTGCCAGTCGCTACAGCAAGTGGTTGTTGGCCCAGAAGTACGCTCTGGTGACTCGAAACCAGTATTCGAAGGCAGTCAGAGATTACGCGCAGTTCTTGGGAGAGAAACGGTTTGCAGATTCAAATCATTTTGATGTTCAAGAGTACATTGCGGTCCGAGAAACGCAGGGGATGTCTGCTAGAGCACTTCGGGGCAGCCTATATGCACTGCGCATCTTTTTTGACTTTCTGAACTTGGGTGGATTGGTGATGTGGGTGGCCCCACGACTCGTGAGGTCCCGACCACTTCAACCAAGAGTTCCACGTGTGCTAACTAAAGATCAAGTAGGTCGGCTTTTTACAAGGACGCGAACGCTATTCGAACGAGCCGTTCTAGAGACCCTCTACGGGACAGGATGCCGAACAGGTGAACTTCTTTCGATGCGTATTAAAGATGAGATTTTGCGACCCGCAGAATACGCGTGCGCGGTAAGACCGGCGACCGACACGTCAGCTTCACGGCCCCTGTCTTGCACAGCCTTCGGAAGTATCTCGCCGGGCGGCAAACTGGATACATCTTCATAGAAAACTGACAGCTGCAACAGATTCTTCCGATGCAGACACAATCCGGCGCATGAGGATGCCGTTGGCGAATCTTCAACGAGACAGGTCGCGTGTTGGGCTATCGCCGAGGCTTCGTAAGCGCCAGCAAAGATTTGAGCTATCTAGTGGCTGTAATTCACTTTGCAAAACTTGCCAGCAAAGACCGCATCCACAGACCGCTCGGCTTACGACCGATAAGTATGGCGCTGATTGATAGAACGGTTCGGCGGATCGGCGTGCGAGTCGGAATTAAAGTATTGCCATATATGCTTCGCCACTCTTAAGCGACACATTTTCTTGATAACGGGGCCGACATTCGGTGATTCAAGAGCCGATGGGACACGTTGATATCCGATGCACGCCGGTTTACCGGAACGTATCCCGTGAAGACGGGAACGTCGGGAAGTTCGGCGAACAATATTGGGTTTGTTTAAAGAGACTAACGTTTTCGACAACTACTTCTCAAACTAGGGACTCGATTAGGGACCAATCGGCGGGCGGGAAGCTTACTGGCCAAAAGTGGGGTGCCGGAGACTCAAATTCAAATGCAACTGAATAATGGCCTTCTTCCGGTCCCTCCATGCGCACTATTCTGCCGGTGGTAACGATTTCCGTCTTTAAGTTACTGAGACGAATTTGCTGCCCTCGAATCATTTCCATCCCCACATCCAGCAAGCCGCCATGAGCATTGACCATGAGGGTTTGTGCCTCAATGTTTATTCGCTTGCCATCGGGCATTATGGCCGACAACAGGACCGGAACTCGCAGGACGACCCGTGCGCTTCTGCGTCGGTTTCTCTGGCCCACTCCATTAGTGGTTCTTCCCGAGCTTGGTTTACTTGTGTCCACTGACATGCTGCTCCACTCTCCGGATCGAGAAGCGCCGCTGGATTGCCCAACACGCTGTCATCAGGCCCACCGCCGAGATGGTCGCACCAAGGATAAGGCAAAAGTCCAAGTACCAATCGGAGTGAGCAGTCGAAACGAGCAGGAGGTAAGTCCCGGCCAAGAGAAGTACGGGTGGAAAGAGAATGCCGAGACTGCGGTCTTTTCTCATTGACACTTGCCGAGCGCCGCTCAAAATAAACAAAGGTAGATACGCTTTTCGTAAACAATTACAATTTAACAATACTCTTCTGTAGTATCTATCGTTGAATTATTCTAGTGCTCAAACCGACAACAAAGAAGTTCTCTCTCCCACTGAAGTCAACTCTGCACTCGGACGCACTTTTCGCCCGGGATATTTGTCCTGCAGATGGCTAGTTGCCGGTAAGTTACCGGACACCTTTTTGCTGGTGCCCACTTCTACAGGAAATACGGCGAGCTCGGCCGGTCGCTGCAACACCGTCTGTTCAGTTGATCCGACAATACTTCCCCTAGAGAACCGATCTGTCGGGCTGTGCGCAGTTAGAACCTAACCAGGTCAGTGTTCCGCTTGATTCAGCGCTGGCGAACTATTTTAGCTCTGGAGACTCCTGCAACTAGATTCGAGCTTAGTGTTGCGTCGACGCATTGAGACCGCCTGACTCATCGAGCATTGGGATTTGGAAAACCGAATTCCATGAGATGCGCTACCGGCCGACGATGTCATCCATAAATGTCCCTCTATCAAAAAGATCGATGGTAGCGACGGTGGGAATCGAAGTCACCAAGCAATCTGAATTCAAGACCTCCTAAGGATGGATTGGAAAAGCTAAGACACCGATGCAAGGACACGCCCGGCATTCTTACTGCGCTCTTAATGTGCCCTCAGTTTTTTGGCCAAGCTGTTTGTACTGCGCTTCAGCTCGCTGAGTCGATCCCTTAATGACACTGGGGCGAAAACGAAGCAATTTGCAATCGGCTACTTGCAATCGCCAGCCAATCGTCTTCAGGAATACCCAGAAACACGCCAAGCACCTGTGGATCGAATTGACCACCCGATGAGCGACTCATGATCTCCCGGGCTGTCGCGAACGAGGAAGCACGCCGGTAGGGCCTGTCGGATGTGATGGCATCGAAAGCATCCGCCACGGCGAAAATTCGAGCGCCGGGAAGAATCTGTTCTCCCTTGAGGCCGCGCGGGTAGCCTCCTCCATCATAGTGCTCGTGGTGACTGAGCACGATCTCCGCAGCATCCGCCAGAAAAGGGATGTCTTTCACGAGGTCGAACCCGATCTGCACGTGCTGTTGCATAAGTTTCCGCTCCTCCGCGTTGAGAGGTCCCGGCTTAAGCAGGATGCTGTCAGCAACACCAAGCTTCCCGATATCGTGCAGATAAGCCCCTTTGGCAAGACTTCCTATTTGCTGATCCGACCAGCCCAGCGCCTGAGCAATCTTGATCGAATAACGGCAGACACGTTGTGAGTGACCTGCCGTCTCGCTATCGCGAAGGTCAATAGCCGCACCAAGTGCTTGAAGTGTGACTTCGTAGCTGTTCTCGATCTGGTGGAGAGCAGCTTGCAGTTGTGCAGTGCGTTCCGCGACCATTTCTTCGAGGTGCAGACGGTAGTTTTCGATCCGTTCTTCGAGCTTTCGCTTGTGGCGCGCGCGCGCAAGGCTTGCCACGACGGCACTTTCCTGTAACGGCTTGACGAGATAGTCGTCTGCACCACGACGCATTGCAAGCACACCCACGTCCACATCATCAACGCCGGTGGTCACCAAAAAGGTCATGTGGGGATACTGGCGGCGTACTTGCGTAAGCAACCCCATGCCGCCTATGCCGGGCATGTTAAGGTCAGAAATGACCGCATCGAATTGCTGAAGTTGTAACGTCATAAGTGCTTCTTCTCCACTCCCGGCGGTGGTACAGAGGAAGGCAGGCGGACCTAGGAAGACGGACAGTAGCTTGCGAGCAGAAGATTCGTCGTCGACGACGAGAACGCGTGCCGGAGTTTGATATTCCGATGAACATTCGCAGGAGATGGCCTCTCCAGGTGCGGGAGGGATCTGGTCAGAATTGGTTTTGAAAAACATCCAACTCTCTCCTTGCTGGGGAACTCTGGGACAGAAATTTAGACCAAACGGTATCGAAAGTGCCGAAGGAATGCAGCCTTGGCGTCCGAAGCCGAAGTCTTTCTGTCCGCAATTCGGGGCCAAGCGCGGTTCTAGAACCGCCCGTCGACAGCTACTCACAATAAAAGTCGTCGCCAAAAGAGAAGCAGTTCGCTAGACCGAACACTGCTGCATTGCTGTCTGCAACCATTTCTTCAAGGTCGGATGGAAATGGTGCTCCACTTTCCGAAACGCCACGCGCATCCCAAGGTTCGGCTGGGAAGACATAACAACAGCTTCTGCTTCAAAAAAATCCGTGCTAGTAAATATCCTTATAAGAACAAGTGAACCAGCGGCAATAGGTTCGCCGATATCCAGGAAGCATCCGTACAGGCTAAGCTCCGAAATGCGGACAAAGATCCTTGTCCCGGAACTCTTTTCAACGACCTCGGCATCGGCGATGAATGGATATCTTGGAGTTCGTCGGCGGTCGCTTGCCGAACTAATCTCCTTGCTGGTTGGGGTATGCACCAACGCATCTCCCCTCGATGAACTAGTGGGAATCGGTCTATGCTGCCCATTTCCCCGCCCTGTTTCAACCTTCCCTTCTTTTTCGCCAGTCGCCCCTGAACGGTAATGATTCCGGTTCGCATTCGAGGAACTCATTCCAGCACCCAATGATCCGGCTTTTCGACAAAGCGGAATGCGTAGCGCGGATACGAGGTCCCATCCCATTCCGCGCGAACCAGCCGCGCCGTGCCGACCAAGCGCTCCTCCGTGCCCGTAAGGTGAACACTCACTGTTGAATTGGGCGCAAGTATGACGCTGCAGAAGCACAAGAAAGCGCTGCGGCTTATGTTCTCGGTTATTGTTTGAATCGAGAACGGTCCCCCGTCTTTATCCCTCCCAGAAAGCCTTAAGCGCACTTGAAGGCGGACACGGAGTTCACTTCTGCGCTCTTTGCGTCCCTCCTTCAAGAATGCTTCCAATGATTTGCGCAAGGCATCAAAATCCACTGGTTTCTCAAAATAGGCCACTACTCCAAGATTGCGGCAAAACTCCTTCGTCCGGGATCCACCCTCGCCGCTGATAACAAATATGGGAATCAACTGAGTGGCGCTGAATGACGTAAATGTCTGGCACAACTCGAGGCCGGAGTACTTTGGCATTCGCAGGTCAAGCAAGATAGCGTCTGGTTTATGCTCCAATGCCAGGGCCAGGGCTTCTTGCGGCTCGCCGGTGTCCACAATTTCGTACGCGTCCATCAGATTGAGCCGAATCATGCGGCGCACTGGTTCTTCGTCGTCGACAACCAAGAGTTTCGCCATAACCTGCCTCTTTCAAACTTTCTTGAGCGACAATTCCACCACTGGCAATTCCTACTTTCCTACCGGCGCGCCGGCCGAGTTTAGAACTTCACAGACTTTGTCAATCAAGGCCCCTTCTGTGAATGGTTTATGGAGTAAGTGAGTTCCCTGTTCAAGAACTCCGTGCCCCGCAATAAAACTGTCTGTATATCCGGACATATAGAGAACTTTTATTTCCGGTCGCTTTTCAAGCAAATGCTCCCCTAAGACCCTCCCGTTCATCCCCGGCATCACGACATCCGTGAGCAGCAAATGAATCCTTCCAGGAAAGTTCTTGGCAATTTGGAGCGCTTCTTCTCCGCTGGAAGCCATTAGCACTTTGAAACCTCGATCTGCCAAAAATGTCCGCGCCAGCTTTCTCAGGGGCTCTGCATCCTCCGCCACGAGTATTGTCTCGTCTCCCTGGAAAAATGGTGACGGCGAAGTCTCCTGTACCCGGCGAGTGACATCTTCCGCGACCCGGGGAAGAAAGACTTGAAAGCAAGACCCTTTGTCCGTCTCGCTGTCCACCCAGATGTAACCACCGCTTTGCTTCACGACTCCATAGACTGTAGCGAGCCCCAAACCCGTGCCCTTGCCAATTTCCTTGGTGGTGAAGAATGGCTCGAAGATATGAAGCAAAATCTCGCTGTTCATTCCGATGCCAGAATCTGCAACTGATAGCATGGTGTATTCGCCTGGTTTTGCTCCTGGGTGTTGCCGAGCGTACATTTCGTCCAAGGTGACATTCGATGTTTTGATAACCAGTGTTCCGCCGCTTGGCATCGCATCCCGTGCGTTGACGGCGAGGTTCATCACAACCTGTTCGATCTGCCCTTGGTCGGCCTTCACCTTGCCAATCGCGGGATCAAGGTTTGTGCTGACGGCGATGTCCTCACCGATCAAGCGCGGAAGCATTTTTACCATGTCGGAGACAAGTTCATTGAGGTTCAAGACCGTCGGGCTTAGGATCTGTTGCCTGCTAAATGCCAGCAATTGCCGAGTAAGCGAAGTCGCGCGCTGCCCCGCTTTTTCGATCTCCTCGATGTATTCATGCAAAGAGTTATTGCGTTCCATTTTCCGCCCGAGTATCTGGCTGTAGCCAATAATCACCCCCAACAGGTTGTTAAAATCGTGGGCAATCCCACCGGAAAGCCGCCCCACAGCCTCCATCTTCGCGGCCATCCGCAGTTGACGTTCGAGACCTCTCCTCTCGGTAATGTCCTCCACAAATACTTCGTAGCATGTGGATTCTTCATCTGTGCCCAGCACTATCCGACCACTACATCGCAGTGTGATGGGGGAACCATCATGGCGTTTCCACTCCAAATCTAGGTCCTTGAATTCGTCCACCCGTCGAAGTAACTCGACTAGACGCTGAAAATCCGCGGGCTCTCGAAAAACATCGTCGCGAAGCGTAGCACCCAGGAGTTCCGTCGAGGTCTGATAACCTAAAATTCTTTGCAGTGCCGTATTTGATCGCAGGAGGCGACCGTCCACGCTCACGCGACAAATCCCATAGGGCGCGCCCTCAACCACCGATCGGAAGCTCATTTCTGAGAGCCGTAATGCTTCCTCCGCTTGTTTTCTCACGCTGATGTCGCGATTCACGATTACCAACATGTCCGGCTCGCCATTGCCACCATGGATTACACTGGACGTGGATTCCAAAACACGCCACGTGCCATCTTTGTGGCGGATTCGATACTCGAGG
>Ga0208714_1000365_pt1 | contig 13107 bp, 10 predicted proteins | sample NGESurshal072012_3_FD_184461 | JGI IMG/M metagenome (GOLD analysis project Ga0208714, IMG submission 184461) | Arctic peat soil microbial communities from Barrow, Alaska - NGEE Surface sample 415-1 shallow-072012 (SPAdes) | ecosystem: Environmental > Terrestrial > Soil > Wetlands > Peat ... | reverse complement strand
CTGGGCCGTGCACTGGAATGCAGGGGACCTGGACAAAGTCGTTGCCGCTTACGCTCCCGATGCCGTGTATCTTCCGCCGCATCACCGGGCCGTGCACGGCCGCGATGCGATTCGGGAGTATCTAAAGGGTCCGCTCAGCCATGGTGTGGCCGATCTCGCATTTGATGTCACCTATATCAAGCAGGATGGCGGCGCCGCCTGGGACGTGGGCACCTATCGCATGAGCGTGCCGCAAGATGACGGCACTACAAAGGAAGACCACGGGAAATACCTGACCGTGTGGCAGCGGGTAGGGAAGAAATGGTTGATAGCGGCGGACGCCTGGTCGAGCGACCTGCCCCTGTCACATTGAGAAGCAATCCAGCAGTTGCTTATTGTCACTGCGATGGGTGACGGCGCAGCAGTCGGAGGCCAAGGCCGCTCCATTGGATCGGTTAGTCCTATGGCGATTCCGTCCCAGCAACGTCAGTCGTCAAGGCAGAGCATGTGGCGGCTCCGGCCGTTGCTGTTGCTGATCGGATTCACAGCGACCGTTGCCCAGATTTTGCTCATGCGGGAGCTGCTGGTGGTCTTTTATGGCAACGAGATCTCGCTGGGACTCTTGCTTGCCAGTTGGTTGTTCTGGACGGGTATCGGCAGTAGCCTCTTTGGCCGGAAGGCCGCATGGTTCGACGATCCGCGCAAGGCCATGGCCGGTTTGCAGATACTCCTCGCGTTGGCGTTACCCTTTACCATTCTGGCAGTCCGAAGCAGCAAAGGGATTTTTCTCAATGTTCCCGGCGAAATCCTGGGGCCGTGGCCGATGTTCCTCACGGCACTTGTGGTCTTATGCCCTTTCTGCCTGTTCTCGGGAGGAATGTTTTCCGCGGGCAGCCGCCTGGTAGGTCAGGAGACCGGGGCCGTGCCGGCGAGCGCTACGGGATCCGTCTACCTTCTGGAAGCATTCGGATCAGGCATCGGTGGCCTGATCGCCAGCCTGATGTTGGTTCGTCACTACACGTCCTTCCAAATTGCATTTTGCCTCGGGTTGTTGAACCTGCTAGCGGCCGCCAGCTTGATCTTTCGCGGGCCTCTCCGGCGCAGGGTCGCGTACGCGGTAATATTCGCCGTCTTCGTCGCCGGGCTGTTTCCATTCGGCGCACCCTGGATGGAGACACTTTCCCTCGGGCGGCTATGGCAGGGATTTCATCTGCTGGCCAGCCAAAATTCGGCTTATGGAAATCTAGCGGTACTGGAAACGGACGGCAGTCGCACTCTTCTCGAGAACGGTCTAGTGCTATTTACTGTGCCTGACCCTCAGGCTGCCGAAGAATCCGTTCATTACGCTCTCCTGCAGCACCGTGCCCCGAGAAGCGTTTTGCTGATCGGCGGGGGACTGAATGGGAGCGCCGTCGAAGCCCTGAAGCATCCCACGGTCGAACGGATCGATTTTGTCGAGCTGGATCCCAAAATCTTTGAGCTTGGACAGAGTTACTTCTCCGACGAAATGGCCACGCTGCAGCACGAACCGCGTATGCATCTTCACGCAACCGATGGCCGTTTATTTCTGAAGAGCACACCGGAGACATTTGACGTTATCATCCTCAACCTGCCGGAGCCACAGACCGCGCAGTTGAACCGCTTCTTCACAGTCGAGTTCTTCCGCGAAGCCGCCGCGCAGTTGAATCCGGGCGGCATTCTCTCTTTTCAGCTTCGAGCATCGGAGAACTACATCACGCCGGCACTGGGGAGTTTCCTGCGGTGCATTAACCGGAGCTTGCAGGAGGTATTTCCCGAGGTCACTACCATCCCCGGAGACACCGTGCACTTCTTTGCCGCCACGCAAGCGGGCACTCTGACGGTTCGTGCCGATGACCTGCTGCAGAGGCTGAAGTCCCGGCACGTGGAGACCAGCTATGTGCGCGAGTATTACCTCCCCTTTCGCATGGCCCCCGATCGCATGCTCGAACTGGCGGAACAGATTCGGCCCCGGCCGGAAACTCCCGTCAACCGTGATTTTGCGCCGGTCGCTTACTACTTCGATATCGCACTTTGGAGCGGCCAGTTCAATGGTAGCTATCGTGAAGCCTTCGCGAGCATGGCACGCATTAGGTTTCGCTGGATTGTATCGGGCCTGACTGCGCTGTTAGCGATCGGGATACTTATGGTTGCGCTGTTCAGGGCAAAGGAGCTTCACTTCGCAAGTGTGGCAGGCTGCGTCGGCGCCATGGGGTTCACCCTAATGGCCTTGGAGGTTCTGCTGCTACTGGGTTTTCAGGCGATCTACGGTTACGTCTATCAGCAACTGGCATTGCTGGTCGCGGCGGTGATGATGGGCATGGCGATGGGCAGTTGGCTAGGGTTGCGAAGTATTGGTCCGCGAAACGGAGTCAATCGCAATAAGTTGCGAGTCCTGGCCGCAATCCAGGTTACCGCGGCCCTATCGCCTCTGTTGCTGTACGGGTTCTTTCTGGTCTGCGCGCGAACCAACAGCCGGGCCGGACTCTTCCTGGTCGGTGGGGTCCTTTTCCCACTGGTCGCGGTGCTTTGCGGGATGTTAGGCGGTTACCAATTCCCGTTGGCTAGCGACCTTTTCTTCGCTGGCCGGAAAGATGCGCCCGTGGGGAACACCGGATCTCTGTATGCGGTCGATCTGCTGGGAGCGTGTGTCGGTGCAGTGATATTGAGCGCTTATCTCGTACCGGTTTTCGGATTCCTGAAAGCGGCCACGCTGATTCTGGTACTGAATCTGGCGACAGCCCTGCTGGCGTTCATGGCCGCTTCACGGGAGAAGACACTTCCTGTGTAATGCTCGCAGGCGACTTGCCATCATTGAACACCAGCGCGGAAAACAAGAAGATGTCGGTGTCATCGTCCTTCCACGCAGAAGGAGGCAGCCCTGCCTTCCTCGCAGTCCCTTCCAGAAAGGTCTTGCGGTCCCATCCCGCCTCGACGGGCACCTGCGGAAGTAGCACGCCCTCATGGTCGCCTTTCTTCATGAGAAGGCCATGCTGGCCGACACGTATCTCCCGAACATCCAGCACACGTCGAAATGAAGACAGGACAGAGACCTCGTATTGCAACTCTCCCAGTTCCGCCGCTGTAACCGGAGGAAAGCGGGGATCTCGCAATGCCGCCAGCGCAGCAACATCACGGACCGTTTCGATTAGCGGCTGCACGGGGGAAACGTATCCAATGCACCCACGGAGTTCTCCATTCTTCGTAATGGTCACGAAAGCGCCGCGGTCCTGCTGAAGTGCTGGCGACCCGGTTGGCGGCTTATAGGACTTGCCCTCACGTACTGCGGTCTCCGCTGACTTCCGCGCAACGCTCAGAAGCTCCTGTTTCTCTTTGGGGGTCAGCGTGAACGGCCGGGCGGCGGAGCTTGTGGATGCGGACTTGTACAGCGCAAAAGCACTGTAGCCCACCACCCGCGAGCGATCGCCTGTCACGTCGCCCGAGTTGGCGTACTTCAGCAACTCGGCACGCGTCGCACCCAGGCGCTCGGCCGCGATCATGGCGGCTACAATCGGGCCGCCACCGCAGGCCTCCCACACACGCGCCTGCAGGTTCCGAGAAAGGTTGAAATAGTCCCATGCCTCGATTGCGTGCAGCGTGTTGTGATCGATGGTCGATGCCTCGTCATACGGATGATAGTGCGAGAGATCGGAACTGGCGACAATGAGCGTATCCGAGTCGTGGATCAACTTAGCAAGCGCCACGCCGAGCGCGCGACTCGCCTCGTAGCTCTGATCGCCCATGATGATGGGAACCAGTTGGAATTGCGCAAGCGTCCGCTGTAAGAACGGAAGCTGAACTTCCAGAGAATGTTCGTACTGTTCTCCGGAACGCTCGTGCCCGCGGCCCGACAACCGGATGGAAGAGCTTTGCGCAGCCAGCGCCGCCGCAAAGGGCTTGTCGACCGGGATTCTGCCGAGGGGAGTGACGTAGGCGTCGCCATCGTAAACGGCGGAGAAGGGGAACGCCTCGTAGTGCGAAGGTGCGATGATGACCACGCGGCGAAACTTGCGGTTCTTGAGCACTGCGTAGCTGTGGCCTGCGACGGCTCCGGAGAACGGGTATCCTGCGTGGGGAGCAATCAACGCAATGAGTGGTCCATTGATGGATGGAACCTGCGCTTTAGCTAGAAATCCGTCTACCATCTTGCCCAGTTCGTCGGGATTGGCCGGATAGAAGGCTCCCGCTACCCCCGCTTGCCGCACTTTTTCTTGCGAGGTTCCGGCGACGCTGGCCGCCAACAGGAACGCCACAATCAGCGCAATGAATATGTTCTTTTGTCGCATCATCACGTTCAACTCCACACACCCGGGATCGGATGCTGGCACTTCGGGCACTTACCCTTGTGCAGGTTCATCTGCTTGATGGTGAAGCCCGCGCGTTCAATGACGAGGCTGTGGCATTTGGGACAATATGTGTTCTCGGCGGGATGTCCCGGCACATTCCCGATATACACATATTGCAGACCTTCCCCATCGGCCACTGCCTTGAGGCGCTCCAGCGTCGCAACCGGAGTCGGGGGCAGGTTCTTCAGAAGGTAGAGCGGCATGAAGCGCGTGAAATGTATGGGGACATCGGGTCCCAACTCAGTCTTGATCCAACGCGACATGTCGCGAATCTCCGCATCACGGTCGTTGAGTGTCGGTACCGTGAGATACACGATCTCCAGCCACTTTCCCTGCTTGCGAATGGCGATCAAGTTGTCAAGGATCGGCTGAAGCTGGCCGCGCACGACATCGCGGTAATAATCCTGTGAGTAAGCTTTAAGGTCAATCTTGATGGCGTCCACACGCTGGCAGGTGCGCTTTAAGGGCGCCTGCTGGATGAAGCCATTGGTCACTACGATGCTCTTCAGGCCGGAGGCGCGTGCGGATTCAGCGGCGTCGGTCACGTACTCGTTGAAAATCGTGGGCTCGCTGTAGGTGAAGGCTACCGCGGCACACTGGTTGTCTTTAGCCAATGTCGCCAGGTCCTTCGGAGGCAGGTATTGTGCTGGCAAATCTTCCGGTTTGGCCTGCGAAATCTCCCAGTTCTGGCAGAACTTGCAGTTCACGTTACAACCCGCAGTCGCGACCGAAAACGCCATCTTGCCGGGAAGAAAATGGAAGAACGGCTTCTTCTCGATAGGGTCGATGTGGGCGGCGACAACTCGCGAGTGAACCAGCGTGTAATAGGTCCCACTCCGGTTTTCGCGGACCCGGCAATAGCCGCGGTTGCGGTCCTCGACGACGCACTCGCGCGGGCACAGTTTGCAGCGAACCATTTTGCCGGGCAGTTTCTCGTAAAACCTCGCCTCGACCCTGAAACGGGAATCGTCTTCCTCTGCCGCAGCCCACGCCCGCACGGGAATGGCAATGGAGTCACGGGCAAGGGCCATAACGCAGGCCGCCGCGCATGGAAACGCAAGCGTCTTGAGGAACAGCCGGCGATCCGGCAACTCACTTAGAAGGGGCGATGCCCTGGGAAAAGCTAGCTGTGCCGGCAGGGCATCGATGCGTGCTTCGCACTCCGGGAAACCGGGCAACGGCAACGCGGCGGAAGGAGCAGAGGTACTCCCTTGATGGGGCATGAAACACCTCCCCATTTGCTATTTAGCACCATTCGCGAAAAGTTTCAGTGACGGAACTCACGACGGATCGTGAGGATGAGCCAGCCGAAAAAAGCATCGAAATCGCACAAACATCGGAGAATCTTATCGAAAACGGGCGGCGCGGGCACACTGCCAAGTCATTGCTTCTGCAAACGTACAGAGTTATTGCGAAGGACAACAGGTCTGCGGGCGGACTTGTACGGAGAGTTCGCAAATTCCATCCTGCCTGCCAGCAAGTCATGCTTGCTGGTCCTGTTTTCGCGTCATTCTTGCAGGACAATTAAAGCCGGGTGCCCGAGCAGCAGGTCTTTTCACGCTGCGACCTCACAAGCCTCTTAAAAGCGAATTGTGCCACATTATGGGAGTCATACATTGTGGCACAGCGATGGATCAGGGCTGCGGCTCGCGAAGCACGCAAACGCCGAATCTGAGTCATACGTAACTGACGGAAGCCCAAGTCGGATACTATGCATTCGTGTCACGCAGCACCTCCAGTATCTCCGACTCTGCAAGAACGCGGCTGGACCGTTTAGCCAGGTCCAGTATGGCCTTCACGATTTCGGGTGTACTGGGGAGACCTCGAGTGCTGAGATAGCAGACAACGTTGGACGTGCCCGACATTGGACCTACTTCGATTTCCTGGGTCCGGCCAATCCACGCAGCCGGCACTCCCGAATAGACCCGGTCGGCCAGCCATACGTCACCTTTCTTCTGGGCCTTGATGACTGCGGATGCATGAACTCCAGTGGCAGTGCGGAAGGCGTCGCGTCCAACGATGGGCATGTTAATCGGCAGGGGAACTCCGGTGGCGGTGGAGACCATTTGAACGTAATCCGGCAAGCGCGAAAGATTGTCGTGGCGCACGCCCAGGAGCTGGAGGTTCACCAGAAGCTGCTCCATTGGAGTGTTGCCCACGCGCTCGCCGATGCCTAGTGCCGTACCGTGGACCCGGGTGGCGCCGGCCTCGATCGCCGCCAGACTGTTGGCCAGATCTAAACCGCGGTCACGGTGACCGTGCCAGTCAATGCCAATCTCGGCGCCGAGTTCCTGCACCAGTGCTTTCACCCACGTGACGAGGTTCCACACACCTTGCGGAACCGCCGCGCCGCAGGTGTCGCACAGGCAAAGGCGCTTAGCGCCGACTTCCACCGCTGCGGTCAGGAGGACGCGCAGGTGCTCGGGAGAAGAGCGGACCGTGTCTTCCGTAACGTACATCACTTCCAACCCTTCACGGACTGCGAACCGAATGGCCTCGCGCGTGTGACGGACAATATCGGCCAACTCCCACTCTTCGGCGTACTGGCGGATGGGGCTGCTGCCAATGAAGACGCAGGCTTCAATAGGCACGCCGGTGAGTTGAGTGACCTCCGCGATGGGTTGAATGTCCACCATCAGGGTCCGTGCGGCGCAGTTGGCCCGGATGCGCAGCCGCTGGTCGGAGATCTCGCGGCACAGGCGCAGGACAGCATCGCGCTGGTGTACACCGGCGCCGGGTAGGCCAACGTCGGCCGTCTCGATGCCCAGGCTTTCCATGAAGTGGAGCAGTTCGACTTTCGTGTCAAGCGGAGGATCGTTGACGGATGGGCTTTGCAGCCCGTCGCGCAAGGTCTCGTCGTCGAGCATGACGTGACGCGGATAATGCGCTCTTCGCGGGCCTGCTTCCGCCCAATCGTGGATGAGGTTGCTTTCTTCGCTTGGGTTCATAGTCTCCTCCCGCGGTCAGGAGGTGCCCCTTTGGGCTCGACCGAACTCATGGGCGCGCCGGAGGAGGTCTTCCGCGCCGTTCTCATCCCCTTTGCTGCGCCGAATTATGGCCAGATGGAACAGGCTGCTCACTTCTCCCACGGCCTCATCGAGACTGCGCCGGAACTCGCGCTCGGCGGCTTCCGTTTCGCCCCGCCGCTCGTGAATCACTCCAATGTGGTAATTCGCCATCAAGTACTCTGGCGTGAGTGCGATGGACTGTTTGAATTGATTGGAGGCTTCTTCCAGTTGCCCGGCGTGAAACAACGACACCGCCAACCGATAGTGTGCGGCGTTGTAGTTCGGATCAAGCTCCAGGCAACGGCGAAAGGCACGGATTGCTTCCGGCATGTTGCAGCGGTGGTACCAGGCAACGCCCAGATCGTAATGCGCCAATACAAAAGTGGGAGCTGCCGCCACGGCTTGCTGATAGCGCTCGATAGCCAGATCGAGCGTGCCTTGATGGAAGTAGAACGTGCCTAACATGTGATTCGCGAGCACATGGTTCGGTTCGGCTTGCAACAGGTGCTCCAGTTGCTGACGAGCTTCGCGGCTGTGGCCGTCCTTTTCTTCCACCAGCGCCAGCAGGAGCCTGTGATCGAGGTAGGCATCGCGCAGGAACAGCCCGCATTCGGCACAGAATTTGTCGTGCTGCGCGGCTGGCCGGCCGCAGCGAGAGCAGCGCAGCGTGAGCTGCGGTTGTGTGCTTTTTACAGCGGATTTCGTGGCCTTTCGAGCCGGTTTCTTTTTTGTCTTTGTCATGGCAAGTCTCACTTTGTGTGCGTAGCAAACAACGGCTCGTCGGCTCCGCGCCCTCGAAAATCATTCACCACGGAGCACACGGAGGACACGGAGTTTTCGGTTTCTATCGAGTTTCCTCCGTGATCTCCGTGACCTCCGTGGTTGGTTTTCACCCATATGCTGAGCTGCAGGCCCATGTGGCACTCGGGATGACAGCGTCAGAATCATGAATAATCCATCTGAAGTACCACTCTACCCGTATCTTGGCACGACTATACCAATTCCTGAACTGCCCTAGCCATCGACGGAATCGTCCGGTCGGGTTGGATCCAGAGTGCACTCCAGGCAGATCCTGCTGGAGGGCTTGAACCCTTGACTTCTGAAGAACCCCAAGAGGCCGAGATGGTCCCACGAAACTTCGGTCCGCAAGGTTGTGATTTGCAGGGCCCCCAGATTGAGGCGCAACTGTCGCATCAGCGCCTTCCCGACGTTTTTCCCGCGAACGCGAGGGTCCACCGAAATAGCGTCAATGGAAGCGGAAGGCTCCACCACCCCATACTCACCGTAGTAAAGGGAGCCAATGACGAAGCCCACAACTCGGTTTTCCACTTCCGCCACCAGGGAGATCTGCAGGCCTGCCTGGGTTATGGCGCGCTGCAGCATGAGCTCGAAATAGCGGGGACGGCGGCGCCCGCTAGCGGCGGCATCAATCGCCACGATCACGTTCAAATCGTCCTGGCGCATGGTGCGCACCAGCACCGCATCGGTCTCTAGTACACCGGTTGTTTCCGACTCCTCGGTCGCCATGGTTTTCCTCCCGTGACCTCCTACACACTGCCTCCCAGAAATTGGCCCGCGTCCACGCGCAGAATCTGGCCGGTGATACGGCCTGCACCCGGACCGCACAGAAAGAGCACGGCGGCGGCAACATCGGAAACTTCGAGCAGATTCCCCAGCACACTTTCCGCTTCCGCGGCTTGGCGGGCGGCTGCCGGCAATGCTTCCGTGAGTGGTGTGCGTACCCAGCCGGGCTCGATCACGTTCACCAGAATTCCAAAGCGGCCGGTTTCGCGGGCGACGCTCTTGGCTAAGCCCAGCAGTCCCGCTTTGCTGGCTGAATAGGCCGAGGTACCAAACTTGCCGCGCGATCCGTTGATGGAGCCGATCAAGACCACGCGCCCACCCTGTCCCTGGCGCATCAGGGGAATAGCGTGCCGCAACAGCAAGAAAGCGCCACGCAAATTGACCGCTTGGGTCGCGTCCCAATCTTCGACCGTAAGCTTCCACACGACCGCTTCACGCGAGATTCCGGCGGCGTGAATCACCAGATCGAGCCGCCCATTCTGCTGAAAGAACTGTTGCACGGCGGAGCTCACGGAATCATCGCTGCGCACATCGCAATGCAGCCAGGGAATGTCATGGTCGGGCGGTGGCGAGAGATCGAGAGAAGTTGCCACGGCTCCAGCTTGTTGCAAGGTGCGAACGATGGCGCTTCCGATTCCTCCCGAACCGCCGGTGACCACGGCGGTCTTGCCCGCCAATTCTTTGGCGCTGGTCATTGCGATACCTCCACCTGACCAGCCAGCATACGATGACGATAGGCTCCCCACAAAGCCGCCCCCAGCGCGCCGGCGTAGATGGCGTTGGGGTGGGTGCGGATTTCCACGTCGAGGCCGTCTTTGCGTGCGCTTTCCTGCAAAGCCTGCGCCAGGCCGGTGTCCGCGGAGAGACCGCCGGTGATCGCCACCTGGCCATGCACATCAATCGCCCGCAGCAGCTTCAGGTAGCGGCCAGCCATGGAAAGATGAATGCCTTTGAGAATGTCGGGGGTGGAGATTCCCCGGCTGACCATGTTGATGACATCGGTCTCCGCCAGGACGGCGCAGATGCTGCTGACCACTTGTGGATTGCCGGCGCCGCAGGAGAGGGAGCCAACGTCCTGCAAAGCGATACCCAGGTAGCGGGCAATATTTTCCAGGAACTGGCCGGAGCCGGAAGCGCATTGCCCGGTCATGCGGTAGCTGAGCACGCGGCTGCGCTCGTCAATACGCATGGCGCGCGCGTGCAAGGCCCCGACGTCAAGAACGGCGCGGACTTCGGGCATAAGAAAAATGGCGCCGCGAGCGTGGGTGGTCATGCCGTAGAAGTGTCCTCGGCGAAAATCCACCAACTCGCCCTCGCCGGTGCTGGCCACATAGCAAACCTCTTGCGCAGCCACGCCAGCCGCGCGGAGTGCCGCCTCGTATCCCTCATTGACTACCTTGCGCAACTCCCGGCGCCGTATGCGCTCGGTGAGGAGGGTAAGCACCTCGGTCTCACCGCCGCTGGTAGTGAGCAGTACGGCAATCTTCACCGCGCTGGAACCCACATCGACGCCAGCGGTAATCTGCCCCTCCGCAGATCGAGTCCTCGACGCAATGGTGGTGGTCGTCATGGGTTGGCCTGTGCGCTACGCCGGGCGAACAGAGCTGCGCCCAGAGCGCCGGTGTAAATCGAATCGGCGGAAATGTTCAGCGTCCGCTCGCCGTAATTCTCTTGCACCAACTGGCGCAATGCGTCCACTGCCGCCGGATTACGGGCCACCCCGCCAGTGAACGTGAACTCGTCCCTGACGCCTCCGGAGCGCGCCAGCAGCGACATCGCGCGCAAAATGATGGCGCGATGCAGTCCCGCCAGTATGTCCTCGCGATTCTGGCCGAGGGAGAGGCGCTCTCGCAACTCCGCACCGGCAAAGACCGTGCACGTGCTGTTGATCTTCACCCGGCGCTGGCTCTGTTGGGCAAGCGGTCCCAACTCATGCAACCCCAGGTTCATTTCATCGGCGATGTACCCCAGGTAACGCCCGCATCCGGCAGCGCAGCGGTCATTCATCTGGAAGCTGACAACTATTCCGTCGGCGTCCACTTGGATTGCCTTGGTGTCCTGTCCCCCGATGTCCAGCACCGTCCGGGTGCTGGGGAACATAGCATGCGCGCCCAGTCCGTGGCAGAGAATCTCGCTGCGAATCTGCTCCTTGGGGAAAGGCAAGCGTTGGCGGCCATATCCTGTGCCCACGGTGCCGGCCTCTACGATCTCGGCGCGACAGGTCGCCTCCACCACGGCGCGCAGCCGCGGCGCCTGCTCCTGCACCGCCCTCGTCGCCGACGCCAGAGTAGGCTCCAGCGCGCCCCGCAATTGTGTTTCGAAGCTACCCTGACCGGTCGAGTTCTCCACCACCAGGATCGCCGCGTCGAACAACCCACATAGCATGTCGAAGGTGATTCCACGTGAATCGCTGTGCTGCTCCGCCAACTGCATGTAGTCGGCGGTGGCAAGATCGCGGAAGAAGTCGCTCTTGCGCACCGCCAATTCGCTGAAGTGGACCGCGGTCCGCTCGACCATCCCATCCAGGATGCTTTCGAGCGCAGTAGTTAGTTCGCTACGATGAGCGCTGTGGCGCGCATCGCCGGTGGCGCGGAGCAGGGCTTCCCGCAGTCGCGCGAGCTGATCGAGATGCTGCCGAAACCGGAAGTTTCGTTGCAGAGAGGAAAGGAAAGCTTTCTCGACCTGGGCCAGGGCCGGATCGCCGCCGATGGCCTGCCGAGTGAGCGTGAAGCGGGTGCGGACCATCGCTTCCTCCCGCACCACCTGGCAGGCGACATCGTAGTTACTGCGGCTGTTGGTGATGCCGCGGCCGATCACCTCGCCGGCGTCGTTGAGGACGACTGCCTTAGTGGTAGTGGAACCCAGATCTATGCCGACATGGACCCGCAGTGTACTCATGGGTTCGCGCCTGCGCGCTTTTGCTCGAGCATCTGCAAATAGCTCTCGATGCGGTTCTTGATGTTCGCGGCGGAGAAGTAACGTGGGTCCACCAGGTCGCTTTCGATAAAGCCGCCGGGGACGCCGGTGCGCTGCTCCAGTTGGCGCAGCATCAGGAGCTGGCCCACGCTAAAGGAATTGCAGCTCTTGATGCTGTTGATCATGAATCCGTCGGCACGATACTCGCGGATGTAGCGCTCCAGCAGTTCAACACGCGTTGGCAAGCCGAGATTGGTGTAACAGCCCATGCAGTATTCCGCCAGCGTCTCCAAGGGGCGTGCGGGATCGTGGCGGAAGCCGCCGTCGTACAGTCCTCCAACCTTGGTATAGCTGCTGGCTACTACCACCGCGCCTTCGTCGTAGAACATCTTCCAGAACTCGCGGAAGCTGGTCCAGTTAGGAGGACCTTCCATCACCAGCCGGTAGCGTTCCTTCTCCTGCGATCCTTCCGGCGTCAGCGGACCCAAACCTGAGCGCAGACGCTCTTCTACCTCTTCGTGAAGCGTGCGGTAGTAGGCCACACCTTCGGCCGTTCCACGAAACGCGGTGAACATGGGCCCGATGTAATACACACCGCCGAAATAAGCATCGATAGGCGAGGGAATGTGCTTGGCCGATTCCAACACCCAGACCAAGTCATCTTCCGCCTGCGCCGAGAGCCGCAGCATTTCGCGCAGACGGTCCTCGTCGTAGCGAAGGCCACTTACTTGTTCAAGTTTGGGAATCACTTCCGTGCACAACTGCTGGACGATGTAGTCGACGTGATGGGGCAGAATACGGCCTTCGGACTGGTATGGAACATGGAGCATGGCGACCGGGCAGTCGTACTCCTGGCGCAGCAGTTCGAACCACTTCATGAACGTGAAACAGCCGGTATAGGAGAGCAGGAGCAAGTCCGGTGGGGGCAGCTTTTCGCCGGTGGGACCGATGTTGCCTTTCTTCAACATTCCGATGTCGCACTTCACGTACGTGCAAACGTCTTCGCTATGCCCATGCTTCTCGGCCTCGGCAATATAGTCGCCCGAAAGCTTGCGCATGCCGGACTGGAGCGCATTGATTTCAGGAAGCATTGGAAGCAGATTGAAGGAGCGCACCAGTTCGGTAAGATTGCCGGGAACGAAGGTATAAACCACCTTGCGGCCTTCTTGCGGAGCACGCGAGAGCGCGGTGTAATGGCCGGCGATCATCTGCTTTTGCAGGGACATGCTGCGTTCCTTGCCGGCTTCCGTGGGGAC
>Ga0208714_1000362_pt1 | contig 13132 bp, 8 predicted proteins | sample NGESurshal072012_3_FD_184461 | JGI IMG/M metagenome (GOLD analysis project Ga0208714, IMG submission 184461) | Arctic peat soil microbial communities from Barrow, Alaska - NGEE Surface sample 415-1 shallow-072012 (SPAdes) | ecosystem: Environmental > Terrestrial > Soil > Wetlands > Peat ... | reverse complement strand
TACGGCGGCACATATTTTCCTCCAGAGGATCAGGGCAATCGTCCGGGCTTCCGCCGCGTGCTCCTCGCCGTCGCCGACGCCTTCAAAAACAAGAAAGAAGATTTGTTGAAGACCGCGGAAGCTGTGGCCGATGCCGTCGCGAAGGGCGAAGCTTTCAAAGGTGCTCGCGCGGAATTTACTCTCAACATTGTCGATGAGCAGCTCAGCTCCATCACCCAACTCTTCGACATCAAAAACGGCGGATTCGGCCGCGCTCCGAAATTTCCTCACGCCTCGGCCGTCGACCTCCTGCTCGAGCGTTACCGCCAGACCGGCGACAAGCATTTGCTCGCCATGGCGGAAACCACCCTCGAAAAAATGGCTAAGGGCGGGGTGTACGACCAACTCGCCGGTGGATTCCATCGCTACTCCGTCGATGAACGCTGGCTGGTCCCTCATTTCGAGAAAATGAGCTACGACAACTCCGAACTGCTGAAAAATTATCTGCACGCCGCCAAAGTCAGCACCAATCATGATTCGGAAGCCTCCTTTGTTGACACCGCGGAAAGAATCGTGCTTTGGATCAATCAAGTTCTGTCGGATCAGCAGCACGGCGGCTTCTATGCCAGCCAGGATGCCGACGTTTCTCTTGACGACGATGGCGATTATTTTACTTGGACGCTCGACGAAGTCCGCGCCGTCCTGACTGCTGAAGAATCACGCGTGATCGAACTGTACTACGATGTCGAAGCACACGGTGAAATGCACCACAATCCCGCGAAAAATGTTCTGTGGATCGCCCGCGGCTTCAACGAGATCGGCCAGGTCCTCGGCCGCGACCCGCAAGCGATCGTTTCCATCAAGCTGAATGCCGAAGCCAAGCTGATGCAGGCCCGCCTCAAGCGCCAGACGCCTTTCGTCGACACCACCATGTACGTCGCATGGAACGCCATGTTCGTCTCCGCATTCCTTGAAGCTTCTCGCGGCTTGATCATGGAATCGCTCAGAAACGATTGCCGCGCATTCGCGCTGAAAACTCTTGACCGCATGCGGCGTGAAGCCTGGTCCGAAGAAAACGCCTTCGCCCACCGCATCGGCGGCCCATCCCTGCGCGGCTCGCTCGACGATCAGGTCTTCGGCGTCCTCGCTCTTCTCGACGCCTATGAAGCGACGCTCGACGCAAAATATTTCCGCGCCGCTCAGCGCACCATGGACATTGCCATCGAAAAATACGGCGACGCCGACGCCGGCGGTTTCTTCGACCGCGCCTCCGACGCTCCTCCGATGGGCGGCCTCGAACTTCGCCGCAAACCCTTCCAGGATTCACCAACGCCCGGCGCCAATTCCGTGGCCATCACCGCGCTCACTCGCATGCACGCCTATACCGACGATCCCAAATATTGCGACTGGGCCAAGAAATCTCTGGAAGCCTTCGCAGGCGTCGCCCCGCAGTTCGGCCTTTTTGCCGCCACCTACGGTTTAGCCGCGACCATCTTCGCGCTGCATCCCACGCAAGTAGTCATCACCGGCGCGCCCGGCGATCCATACGCGCGTAAGCTCGAAGAAGCCGCCAACAGCGTTTTCCGTCTTGGCAAAGCGGTCCTGCGAACCACGCCGGAGTCTTCGTTCGAGAATCTTCCCGCAGCCTTAAAGTTGACGCTGCCGCACTTGGATCGCGCCAAACCCGCCGCCTTAGTTTGCGCGGGTACCACTTGTTTGCCGCCGATCAGCGACCCGGACGAATTGCGCAAAGTCCTCGACAAGGGAATCGCCGGAACCGCCGCAGGCTAACTTATTTAAACTTAGAACTGCTCACTGCCTACTTTTTCGGTCGCGATTCCGGTGGAACCAGCCCGTTCAAGCGGTAGTACACCACGATCTGCCCGTAGTGCTCGTTGGCGTGCGCGATCAAGTCGTAGGCCAGCGCATCAATCCTCATCAATTGCCCGCCGGCGTCCACGGTTTTTGCCATGCCCGCATCGCCCTGCGCTTTAATCACATCCGCGCCATCGGCGAAGCACTTCTTCACAAACGCCACCACCTGCGCGCGCGTTTTCAGTTGCGTCATGTCCGGGTCGTCCTTGGGCATCGGCTTTGCCAGCACCGGATTGACGAAGTAATAGTTGCTCTGCGAGGCGTGCGCCAACTGGCTCACCCACGACCGCATTTCCGGCTTCGGTTTGAAGTCATACTTATCTTCCGGCATGTCTTCGGCAATCGCCGTTAAACGCCGCCCAATGTCGTTCCACTCTTCCAGCAGAGCCGCCGAGGCTCCCAAAGCCGGTTTGGGTTCGGCTTTCTTCATATCCTGAGCCCGGCTGGGCAGCGCCGTGCAACAAACAGCCAGCAATACCGCCGCGATTAGTGCGAGTCGCTTCATTGTTTCTCTCCTTGAAATTTGTCCTGCGCATCGGAAGGAACACCTATCGTGATTCAGACGCAACACCCCATCGGAAGTCTCCCGGGGCTTGCCCACCCCAAGTGAACGTCCCCAGAGCGCCCACATCATACGCCAAATAGCCCCGCAAGGGGCCCAAACCGGGCGGTTTACTGGCTGTAGGCAAGGGTGATAACTACCCAAATTGGCTGGTTGGGACATGGTATTCTTAAGGGATACGGCTGAGGGGGCCGCGGCATTGAATTGGACCTGGCTACTGTTCCGCATCGCACTGGGCCTGCTGGTTGTCACTCTGCTGTTCCTGTCTCAGCGTTTCTGGTATCGCGGCATTTGGCGCGTCACCTCTAACTGGGGCCGCCTGTGGATGCGCATCGGCACTCGAGTGCTCTATCTCTCCGGTTGGGTGTTCATCATCCTGACCCTGGCCGACAATCTGCGGCAGGATCACGGGCGCATTTTGCCCACGCGTTCTCCCATCGCTGCCTTTGCCGGGCTTTGGTTTGCCAGCGCCCTGTTTGGCTATTTGGCCGTTAAAGCCGTCCATGGCATTGAATGGTTGTGGCATCGCTTTCATAAGCCCGCCTCCGCGCCCGTTCCTCACGCGGGCGATTCGTCGCACCTCGCCACCAGCCTTGATTTTGTCCCCGATCCTTCGCGCCGCACTTTTTTTCGTACCGCCAGCGTGGTTGCCGGCGCCGCCCCTTTCCTGGGCGTGATGTATGGTTTTGCCGCCGAACGCCTGCGCTATGAAGTCCGCCGCGTCGAAATTCCCATCGCCAATCTGCCCTCCCAAATGGATGGCATGCAGATCGTGCAGATCAGCGACATCCACCTCAGCGGCTACATGACTCGCGAATCCGTCCGCCGCGCCGTCGATATGGCCAACGACATCGGGGCCGACCTGGCCGTCGTCACCGGCGACCTCATCACCGGCATTCACGATCCCATCGCCGATTGCGTTGACGAAGTCCGGCACCTCTACGCGCCGCTCGGCGTTTACGGCTGCAACGGTAATCACGAAATTTATGCTCGCGCGGAAGACCTGGCTGAGCGGCTTTATCACCAGGCCGGCATGAAAATGCTGCGCCGCGAAAATGCCATCATCAATTACAAGGGTGGCCAGCTCAATCTCATCGGCGTCGATTACCAGCGCGAACGCATGCCCAGCGGCCGCAAGCTCCAGATGCTCTCGAATCTCGAGCCGCTGGTGCGCCGCGATATGCCCAATATTTTGCTGTCGCACAATCCCAACGCCTTCAATCGCGCCGCAGAGCTCGGCGTCGATCTCACCCTCTCCGGCCATACCCATGGCGGCCAGGTGAAAGTGGAAATCCTCGATGTCAGCCTCAGCCCCGCGCGCTTCATCACCGATTACATTGCCGGCCTCTATCACCGCCCGTTGCTCATGCCCGACGTGCCCAAGCGCATGGGCGAAACCATCAAGCTCATGCCCAACGCCCCCAACGGCCTCTCCGCGCTGTACGTGAACCGCGGCCTAGGCACCGTAGGAGCCCCCGTCCGCCTTGGAGTCCCCCCCGAAATCACCCAGATAGTCCTCCGCCGCGCCTAAGCGCCACTTCTGATTGGGTTTTCGCGGCACAGTCACTCCTGGCTGTGCTCCTGCCTCGCCTATAGAATTCCACTTTGGAACAGGGATACCCCCCCTGTACCGTTCTGTTTTTCGTGTCAAGGAATCGAATACCAACAAGATTTGTCGGCGCGAACGATTGCCATTGCGTTTTTCGTGCGAAATCGAACCGTTTGAAAGACCTGTTGCCGCTCCTACCCAATTGCCTCGCTCGCCTGGCATCCATTCAAGCTGGTCAGATCGTTCGAATCGAAGGTTAATTCCGTGCGGGCGTAGCGTTTTCCGGGATGGAGCCGAGCTTCCCGGTGCGGAACCGGGACGCTCTGAAACGCGGAAGGTCAGCCACTACAACTACCAACCGAAGAGGGCGGCGTAAAACCGCCCCTATGCAGTAACACCAACACTGACAACTCTTGCTACAATCTCGCGCATGGGCATTAAGGAAACGAATTACTGGCTGGAGACGGTGGCGGAGCGGGTGGTGGGCTCGAGTGACTTGCTGCCGGAGCAAGTCGACGTTGCGGTGATCGGGGCGGGATTTTGCGGGCTGTCGGCGGGGCTGGCTTTGGCGAAGCGCGGCGTGCGCGTGGCGGTGCTGGAGGCGGAGACGCTTGGCTGGGGCGCGAGCTGCCGCAACGGCGGGATGGTGCTTACGGGGATGAAGCTGCCGGTGCCGACGTTGATTGGACGTTATGGGCGCGACGCGGTGCAGAGGATGTATGCGGCTTCGCTGGAGTCGATTGAACTTGTGGAGCGGATCGTGCGCGAAGAGGGCATTGCGTGCAGCTTCGCGCGCTGCGGGCATCTGGAAGTGGCGTGCAAGCAAAAACACTTTGCTGATTACGCGGCGGCTGCGGCGGAAATCAAGCGCGAGTTTAACCACGAGCTGCGGATTATTCCGAAGAGCGAACTAGCTGGGGAAATTGGCTCGGACATTTATTTTGGCGGCATGGTGGATGAACACAGCGTCAGCGTAAATCCGGCGCAATATGTTTCCGGACTGGCCAAGGCGGCGCAGCGTGCGGGAGCGAGTTTGTACGATCACGCGCGGGTGACCGGCTTGAAGCGGCAGGTAGCCAGTGGCAAGAAAAGCTTTCGCTTAGAAACAGTGCGCGGAACTATCAATGCAAAAGAAGTGATTCTCGCCACCGGTGCGTACACCACCAACGCCACACCTGCGCTGCAGAAAAAGCTGATTCCCATCGGCTCCTACATCATCGCCACGGAAGTTTTGTCCCCCGAACTGGCGCGGGAACTCAGCCCGCGCAATCGCATGATCTACGACTCGAAGCATTTTCTTTACTACTACCGAGTGACGCCGGACAACCGCATGCTGTTTGGCGGGCGCGCCGCGTTTTTCCCGGAATCGGAAAGCACGGTGCGGGAAAGCGCGGAGTTGCTGCGGCGCGGGATGATTGAAGTCTATCCGCAACTGGCGCAAACCAGAGTGGAATTTGTGTGGGGTGGGACGCTGGATTTTGCGTTTGACGTGATGCCGCATTCGGGACAGATCGATGATATGCATTTCGCCATGGGCTTCGCGGGGCATGGTGTTGCAGCGGCAACGTGGATGGGCACAAAACTCGCGGAAGTCATTTGCGGCGATGCCGACGACAATCCGTTTTCAAAAATACCGTTTCCTGCCGCGCCTATCGGCTTGCGCAGCGGAAATAGCTGGGCGCTGCCGCTGGCGGGTGCGTATTACAAAGTGCTGGATTGGCTTACGTGATGGCAAGAAAGGGGGGGGGAATTTATCACCGAGGCCAAAGAGGTCGGAACACAGAGGCCACAGAGAACGCAGAGAAGAACGTGTTCCAAGGGTTGTCATCCTGAGCGGAGCGTAGGATCTCAACCGCAACTTCATCGCGATCATGAATTCGTGAGTGCTTTCAGTTTCGGAAAAACGAAATATGCCGCCACGCCCAGCAGCACCGGCACCGGACCCCACTTGAGCGCGAAGGGATCGCTGCACACCAGCGCGAGCAAACCCATGGCGATGGGTGCGAGCACGACATACAGAAGGCCCGTGCCTCCCCAGGGAATGCGGAACGGGCGCGCCATCTCTGGAAATTTCCGGCGAAGCCGCCAGGCGGAAAGCACGGTCAGAACGGTGACGAGCGTGCGCAGCCAGACGTATACCGTCAACAATTGCGCCAGCGTGTGGAAGGCCAGCACTGCGTAAATCGCCGATGAAATCAGAATGGCGATCCACGGCGTGCCGAACTTCGCATGCTTCGCGGCAAAAATCGGCGGCAGGTAGCCGTCCTCCGCCATGGAGGAAGGCATGCGCGTGCTGGTGAGCACCGTGGCATTGAGCAGCGAAACGTTGCCGAGCATCGCCGCGATGGTCATGAGAAAGCCCAGCCAGCTTCCCCCAATTAGCCTCGCGGCGGTGGAGAGATAGGCAGTGTTCCAGTCTTGCCAGTTGCCAAGGGCGGCGAGCGAGAACAAGGCCGGAAGAAAATACACGGCGATGGAGAGGGGCACGACAATCGCCAGCGCAATCGGATAGCTGCGCTGCGGATTCTCAATTTCTTCCGCAACGCTGGAACATTGTTCGTAGCCGGAATAGAGCCACAAGCCGAGCGCCAGCCCGACGCCGAAAACTTTAAATGCCGGTACATGGGGCGGAGTGAGCGGATGAAACGGGTTGTGATGCCAATGCGCAGCGGCAATGACGCAAAGGAGCAGCACGGGAATCAAGACGGAGAATTCCAAAATTGTGGACAAGACGCCGACCATCTGAATTCCCCGAATGTTGATGTAAGCGAGCAGCGAGATCAGCGCCACGGAAACCAGATAGTGTTTCCAGCCGGTCAGGAAGGGGAAGTAAATCGCCAGATAATCGCTGAATAAAACGGCGTAGGTTGCGCCCAGCAGCCAGGAGGCGCTCCAGTTCCACCAGCCGGCAAGAAATCCCCAGAAATTGCCGAAGCCCGCGCGCACCCAGCGATAGAAGCCGCCTTCCACGGGAATTGCGGTGGTGAGTTCCGCCGCGACGAGAGAAACCGGAATGCACCAGAAGAAAGGAATGATGAGCAGATAGATGAGCGTCAAGCCCGGCCCACTGGTGGTCACCATCTCTTCCATGCCGAACGGGCCGCCGGTGGTGTAGGCGAACATCACGAAGACGAAGGAAAGCAAACCGGCTTTTTTGACCGCGGCAGATTGTCGCATGGGCTTGGGCATCGAAAGTTTTGGCGGAAACGGAACCGAGCGGATAGTATCGCAAATCGCGCGGGATTGCTGGACATAGGAAGGGAATTGGAGCAAACTCGCGGCGCTGCAGCGGAGCAAATCGAGCGAAGATGATTTACGTCGTCATGGGAGTGGCCGGTTCCGGGAAAACCACCATCGCGCAGTTGTTGGCGCAGAAACTGCAGTGGGTGTTCTTGGAGGCGGACCAGTTTCATTCCGCGGCGAACAAAAACAAGATGCACCGCGGAATTCCGCTGACGGATGCGGACCGCTTGCCGTGGCTTGCGGCGATTCACAAAGAGCTGGAGCGGAATGACACCGCGGGGAAGAGCGTGGTGCTGGCTTGTTCCGCATTAAAGGATGAGTACCGCGAAATTCTCACCGGCGGACTGAAGCTGAAATACATCTATCTGAAGGGCTCGTTTGAACTGATCCGAGCGCGGATGCGGGAGCGTCACGGACACTTCGCGGGAGAGTCGATTCTTGCGGACCAGTTTGCCACGCTGCAGGAACCGCACGATGCAGTGGTGGTAAGCGTAAGTCCCCCGCCAAAAGAGGTTGTTGCGGCAATCCTGGAGCAGTTGGGCGAAGCGCGGCCCGGCGAGCCAACTGATGCGCACTCGATGAAGAGTCTACTGATCAAGATTCGCTGGAAGCTCATACCGTTTTTGTTTCTGCTTTATGTGGTGGGTTATCTGGACCGGATCAACGTCGGCTTTGCCGCGCTGCAGATGAAGGATCAGTTGGGGTTCAGCGAGTCTGTGTATGGCCTGGGCGCGAGCATTTTTTTTCTCGGATATTTCTTGTTTCAGGTTCCCAGCAATCTGATTCTGCAACAGATGGGGGCGCGACGCTGGATTTCCACACTGATGATCGCGTGGGGAATTATTTCCTCGTCGATGTTGTTCATCGATACGCCGAAAACATTTTACATTTTGCGATTTCTGTTGGGCGTGGCGGAAGCCGGATTTTTCCCCGGCGTGGTGTTTTACCTCCGGAGTTGGTTTCCGGCGTACGCGCGGGCCGGTGTGATTGCGACGCTGCTGACGGCGGGGCCAATCTCGGGGTTGGTGGGCGGGCCAATTTCCGGGGTGCTGCTGGATTGGAATCACAAAGGCGGCCTAGCGGGCTGGCAATGGATGTTTCTGATCGAAGGGCTGCCTGCGATATTGCTGGGAATTCTCACGTATCTGTTTTTGAGCGACAGCCCCAAAACCGCGCGATGGATGACCCCCGATGAACGAGCGCGACTGCTTCACGACCTGCAAGCCGAAGAGCAGGCGATCAAATTGCCAGCGGCTAGCAGCGGTTATGGATGGCTGCTGAATCCGAATCTTTGGGGATTTGCGGTGGTGTATTTTGGGATCAACACGTGTACTTACAGCGTGAGCCTGTGGCTGCCGAGCGCGTTGAAGTCGGTCGGCGGATTTTCAAATGTAGTTTTGGGATTTTTGTCGGCAATCCCCTACCTGGTCGCAGTCATACTCATGGTCGCGATCGGCGAACATTCCGACCGGACGCTGGAGCGCCGCTGGCACATATGTTTGTCGGCGATGACTGGCGGGGTGGCGTTGCTAGTAGCGGGATATTCCACGGGTGCGATTGTCAGCATCATTGCATTCGCACTGGCGCTTTCCGCTTCCAGTTCGATGGCCGGTCCATCCTGGGCGATGGCTTCCGGCTTGATGACGACGGCGACGGCGGCACCGATGATCGCGTTGATTAATGCCATGGGAAATTTGGGCGGCGGTTTCGGCCCCTATTTGATTGGCTATCTGAAGCACGTTACCGGTTCTTTCCGCGCGGGGCTTGTCGGGGTCGCTCTGTTGATGTTTCTTGCGGCCGCAACGGTGTTGCTGTTGAATCGATCGGCTGCAACCAAGGATTAGAGAAATATGGAACTCTTGCCGGCGGAAGTGACCAGCCGAAATGGCTGCTTGCGGAAGTTAGCCATTCACGAAATACTTCTCGTCTGACTTTTCGAGGTGAACTCTTGAAACTTCCCGTTCGTAGCGTTCTTTTCGCAGGACTGATTTGTGGTGCGATCAGTGTTGCACCGTTCAAATCGCGAGTCGCGGCCGACGATGTGCCGCTGTACGGCTACTCCGCAGAGTCCTCTCGCGTGGAACGGCAATGGGAAGAAAAGTTGCGCGCGATTCCCAGTGCGGAGAATCTTCGCGCGTACATGCAGCGCCTGTCGGCGCGGCCGCACAACGTCGGTTCTCCTTATGACAAGGACAACGCGGAGTGGATTGCTTCCAGGTTCAAGGAATTCGGTTTGGACACGCACATTGAAACGTTCAATGTCCTATATCCAACACCCAAGGAGCGGCTGGTCGAACTGGTGGATGGCGGGCCGCACTTCAGGGCGAAATTGCAAGAGCCGGTGGTGCCGGAAGATCCGACGTCGAATCAGACGGCGGAGCAGTTGCCGACATACAACGCGTATTCCATTGATGGCGATGTGACCGCGCCGCTGGTGTACGTGAATTATGGACTGCCGGAAGACTACGAAGTTCTGGATCGGCGCGGCATTTCGGTGAAGGGCGCGATCATCATCGCGAGGTATGGACATTCCTGGCGCGGGATCAAGCCACAGGTGGGGGCGGAGCATGGAGCGATCGGCTGCATAATCTATTCCGATCCGCGCGACGACGGCTATTCTGGCGGCGAGGTGTTTCCCAAAGGTCCGTATCGCCCTCCGGACGGCGCGCAGAGGGGAAGCGTTCAGGATAGTTCGGTGTTCATGGGCGACCCATTGACCCCGGGCGTTGGCGCGACCGCGGACGCCAAGCGTGTGGCAATTAAGGACGCGCAAACACTGACGAAAATTCCGGTGCTCCCTGTTTCCTATGCGGACGCGCAGCCGCTTCTTGCAGCGATCAGTGGTCCTGTGGCTCCGCGGAATTGGCAAGGCGGGCTGCCGCTTACGTATCACCTGGGGCCGGGCGCGGCGAAAGTTCACCTGAAAGTTTTTTCCAATTGGGATATCAAGCCTCTTTACGACGTGATTGGAAAGATAGCTGGGTCGACAAATTCGGAGGAATGGGTGATACGCGGAAATCACCACGACGCGTGGGTAAACGGCGCGGAAGATCCGATTTCGGGAATGGTAGCGGTGATGGAAGAAGCGCGGGCGCTGGGGGAACTGGTGAAGCAGGGATGGAAGCCGAAGCGCACCATTATTTATTGTGCGTGGGACGGAGAAGAGCCGGGACTGCTGGGCTCCACGGAATGGGTGGAAACGCACATCGATGACCTTCGCAAACACGCGGTGGTGTACATTAATTCGGACAGCAACGGGCGGGGTTTTTTTGAGTTGGAAGGTTCGCACACGCTGGAACATTTTATCAACGATGTAGCGCGCGATGTGCAGGACCCGGAAACCAAGCTGACGATCTGGAAGAGGGCGCAGTTGCGCGAAATTGAAAGCGCCAAGTCCCCTGAAGCGTCGAATGAAGTGCGTAACCGGCACGATCTGCGCCTGGAAATGCTGGGCGGCGGCTCGGATCACGCGCCGTTCATCAATTTCGCCGGAGTTGCATCGCTGGGAATTGGATTTGGCGGGGAAGATGGCGGAGGCATTTATCATTCCATCTACGATGATTTTTACTGGTACACACATTTTAGCGATACGAAATTCGTATACGGACGAGCGTTGGCGCAGGCCGGCGGAACTTCGATCATGCGCATGGCCGATGCCGATTTACTCCCGCTGCAATTTACGGACTTTGCCGATGACGTAAAGATGTACGTGACCGAGGTGAAGAAATTCTCCGCCGAGCAGCGCGAGGAAATTCGGCGGAAAAACCAGGAAATCAGCGATGGCGTTTATGAAGCGACATCGGACCCTCGGCAGACTTGGGTAACACCAAAGCCCCAAGAGCTGCCGCCGCACATTAATTTTGCTCCGCTGGATAATGCCGTGGAGACGCTGGAGCGCAGTTCGGCGGAATACCAGAAGGTGCTGGAGCGTCTGAGCGCGAATGGCGGAGCGGCGCTTGCCTCCGCTTCAGTTGCGGAGGTGAACGCTCTTTTGATGCAAAGCGAGCACAAACTCACGACGCCGGAAGGGCTGCCGGGACGCTTCTGGTACAAGCACGAGTTGTACGCGCCGGGTGTTTACACCGGATATGCAGCCAAGGCCATACCGGCGGTGCGTGAAAGCCTGGAACAGAAGAAGTGGCAGCAGGCGGAAGAGGCGGCGGCGCGTGTTGCCAAGGTTTTGCAGAATGAAGCTCAACTGATAGCCGACGCGGCGGTGAAATTGTCGGCGATTCACTAAACGTTTCGCATAGCTTGATGCGCCCTTTTGCAATTTAGCGTTCGGCGGCAAGGAGAATTGCCATCCCTTCCTATAATCTCGCTATCGTTGGTTTTGGACACGTGGGGCGGGCGCTGCTACGTTTGCTAATTTCCAAGGAGACGGAGTTGCGGCGCAAGTACGACGTGCGCTGGCGGCTTACCGGCGTGGCCTCGCGAAGAATCGGGTGGATCGCGGAGCCCGAGGGCATGAATCCGATCGCCACGCTCAGCGGACATTTTCCCGGTAGTGGCGGCAATGCGCCGCGAAATGTGCGCGAGTGGCTGGAACGCGCCAAGACCGACGTGTTGTTTGAGGCCAGCTCGCTCGATCCGCACAGCGGGCAACCGGCAATCGATCATATCGTGGCGGCTTTGGAATCCGGCGCGCACGCCATCTCCGCGAATAAGGGGCCGATTGTGTATGGCTATCGCGAATTGCTGGCGCTGGCGAAAGAAAAGGGCCGGCAGTTTCTGTTCGAATCGACGGTGATGGATGGCGTGCCGATTTTTTCGTTGTTTCCGCTCGGATTGCCGTTGACGGAGTTGCGTGGTTTTTCGGGCGTACTGAATTCCACGACCAACGTGGTGCTTACAGAAGTGGAAAAGGGGCGCTCGTTTGAGGAAGCGGTGAAGCGCGCGCAAGCGATTGGGATTGCCGAGACGGATCCATCGCAAGACCTGGATGGATGGGATTCCGCGATCAAGGTAGCGACCATTGCGACGGTGCTGATGGGGGTGCCCACGCGTATCGATCAGGTGCAGCGCACCGGCATCCGGGAGTTGAGTGAGGAAAAGATACGCTCGGTACGTTCCGCGGGGATGCGCTACAAATTGGTATGCCGCGCGGAGCGGCGCGGTGATGGAGTGGATTGCCGCGTTGGTCCGGAGTTGTTGTTGTTGTCCGATCCGATGGCCGGATTAGAAGGAACCAGTTCGGCGATTCGATTTGATCTGGATGTGTTCGGACTGTCGCTGGTGGAGCACAATCCCGGCGTGGAGGCGACGGGTTATGGGCTGCTGGCGGATTTTCTGCGTGCTGTTCAGGCTTAATATAGAATTCGCCGCGCTAGCCGGCGCGAGCGCCGTCGGGCAACGGTCTTTCCGGCATCGCCAGAACTGGGCGAACTCCATCGGCGTAGCCGATGTCAAAGAGCATTCCCTGGGAAATTTCTCCGGCCATAGTTCTAGGCTCGAGATTCAAGACAAATAAAGCTTGTTGGCCTTCGATTTCGCACGGGTTCTCGCGCTCTTTGCGGATGCCTGCGAGGATGGTGCGGGTGTGATCGCCGAAATTTACGGTCAGCTTCATGAGTTTTTCGGAGCGTGGAATTTCCTCGACGCGCTCGATGGTGCCAACTCGGATGTCCAGCGCTTCGAGAGTTGCCATTGGCACGATTGGCTTTACCGGTGCAGGTTTAAAGTCGCTCATGGTTTACCTGTGAAAGTTCAAAACGTAGTCGGGGGTGGGGATCGCGGGGTCGCAGCGCTCGTCGCGAATGGGCTTGTCGGCGATGAGGCGCAGGGGAATCACGCCGGCCCAGACGGAGAGTTCGTAGTCGGGAGCGTCGTCTTCGACGTCACCGGTGCGCACTTTTGCGGAGACTTCGGTTAATGGCAGTTTTAAGATGCTGGTGGCTTTGAGTTCCTTCTCATTGGGCTGGCGG
>Ga0208714_1000361_pt1 | contig 13161 bp, 13 predicted proteins | sample NGESurshal072012_3_FD_184461 | JGI IMG/M metagenome (GOLD analysis project Ga0208714, IMG submission 184461) | Arctic peat soil microbial communities from Barrow, Alaska - NGEE Surface sample 415-1 shallow-072012 (SPAdes) | ecosystem: Environmental > Terrestrial > Soil > Wetlands > Peat ... | reverse complement strand
CGGATGGCGCTGAAGATGGACGACGGCACCGAGCGCGAGTTCGGTCCGGGCGACACCTTTCACATGCCACCGGGTCACGACGCCTGGATCGTCGGAGACGAGGCCTGCGTCATCCTCGACTTCGGCGGGCTGAAGGGCTACGCGCAGGCGGGCTGACCGCGCCGGCCACGTCGAGGTCCGAGAGTCCTGCGTTCCACGGCGACCCAGGAATCGACAAGCCTTCGTTCCCGCATTGCCGCGAAGGAGGAGTCGGCTTCAACGCGCGGCGCCCGGCAGTTCGGCGCCGCATTGAGATCACGTCCGCGAAGCGGGCGGACGACTAGCGAAAGGCGGTTTCGTAATAGCGGACCTTATCGTCGATCGGCTTGTCCGATGTCCGGCGAACCGGTTCGGTGTGGGCTCCAAGATGAACGCCGGGCGTTCCCGCTGCGAACCGGTGGGGCTTGGCGGGCAAACCGTAGTCGGTGCTTCGATCTATCAAGAGCTTGCATGCCCGCTCGGCGACCGCGGAGATCGTGAGAGACGGGTTGACTCCCAGTGACGTGGGGATCGACGACGAGTCCATGCAGAACAGACCCGGATAGCCAAACACCTCGTTCTGGTGATCGACCACGCCCAGGTCGCTGGAGTCCGCCATCCGGCAGCCTCCCACCGGGTGCGCGGCGTTTGCGCTGCGGAAGGTGAACTTCATGAAGCGACCAAGCCCTGATTTAGCGAGCACGTCCGCGATCGCTGAGTTCGCGGACTCGCGCGCGCGAAGAGTCTGTTCGGAGAGGTCGTATTTGAACGTCCCTACCCACACGGGACCGGCGTTCGGGCGGACGGCGCCTCCGATGGGTGGGGCGGCGAGGAATTCGCCGTCGTTCGTGTCTTCGATCATCGCCAGGAGCTCGATGTGGTTGTTGAACGTCGAAAGCGCCTGCTTCTTCTGTACACCCCACCACGACGGTTCCCCGGGCGGGTCGCGGCCGTCGTCGTAGAGGATGTGCGGGAGCGTCGAGAGGAAGATCTCCTGGAGCGTGAAGCGAGTTCCGTCCCACTGGTTGCCGGACTTGCCGGCCCAGAAGTCATAGGTCATGGTGGTTATGTGGTTGCCCTTGTAAGTCTGGCCGTACCCGGGTAGCCCGAGCACTTCTTTGACCTTCTGCTCGTCGTACTCGATCGCCGCGATGTGGTCGCCGTTGATGCCGAGGTGCTTGCCGACCTGGCCCGAGAGGCTTGGCAGGCCGGGCCTCGAGCGCATCAAGAGCGGGGGGTTCCCCATCGCTCCCGCTGCGAGGATCAGCACCTTGCATTCGATCTCGGAGCTGCGTCCGGTGGGCTGACGCGTCGGGTTGGGGCCTTCGTTGTCGAGTTCCAAGGAAGTCACGACGTAGCGGTAAGGCCGCGCCGAGCTCTGGACGATCAGCTGTGCCTCGAAGTTCGGCCGGACCTCGACGCCCATTTCCTCGGCCGACGCGAGGTAGTTGGTTATGACCGAGTTCTTGGCACCGTAGATGCAGCCGGTGTGACACCACTTCGCCTGGATGCAGCGACTGAGATCGATCGCGAGCGGCACGCGGTCGCACGTGTGACCGGCGCGATCGAGTGTTGCAGCCCACAGTCCGCCCGACTTGGCGACCTGCTTCCAGCTGGGACGCTGCACGCGAAGTGCCCGCTCCGCGCGAGCGTAGAAGGGGTCGAGGTTCGTGCGAGCGATCTCCTGGGGCCACATGCGCCGGTCGGGACCGTCGTCGGGGCGGTGATCACGACGCTCGAACGTCTCACTCGGCGCACGCAGCGAGGCGGCGAGGTACAGGTTGGAGCCGCCGCCGACGCCGTTGCCGACGATGATCTCGGCACCCTGCCCCTGGATCAGTCCGTAGATTCGCGACAGATTCTCGACGTCCATCGACTGGCGGAAATCTGTGTGCTGATGGCGCGGACCGTGGTCGAGCACGAGGATGCTCGGGCTCTGACCGGCCGCCCGGTAGAGCTCGGCCAGCCGAAATGCGGCGATCGACCCGCCGAAGCCCGAGCCCACGATGCAGACGTCGAAACGTTCGGCCATCGCGACTAGGGCAGGTAGCCGCGACTCGTGAGCTCGGTCGCGAGTTTGCGTTTGTAGGAGAATTCGGCGTAGCCGTTGGCGGCGGTGCCCGGATACCCCATGACCTGATAGGAGGACGAGGTGTCGATCGTCGGTTCACTCTGCTCAGCCGTGCAAAGGAAAGCGATGAACGGCACGGCCGCCGCCGCTTCCCAGACCTGAACGCTCGGGTTGCTCGGAGCAAGTCCTTCGAGGCAGACCGCGACCCGCTGTTCGAACGTGAGATCCAGGAAAGCGCCACCGTGCGCGAGTGACCGCGCCGACAGCTCGGACAGGAACGGAACTTCGAGCGCGTCAAAGCCGACCAGCGCATCGTGATACACGAGCAGGGCATCGGCCTCCACAGCCCCCGGCTCGTTGTCGACGCCCGCGATCGCCAGCGGATGGATTTCATGGCCGAGATCTGTAGTCAGCGCCTTGCGGCCCGGCACCATCGTGTCGGCAAAGGACTGAAGCGTCGCGTCGGGCAATAGCACCGCGGCGGCTGCCTCAGAGACGAAGATGCGTTCGGCTGCAGGCAGTGCGGAGATGACCAGACCACCCAGACTGAGAGCAGTGGCGCGCTGGAGTATCTCGCGGCGCGAAAGCAACCCAGCAAATCTGCCGAGGTTCTCGTCTTGGCGAAGCTGCAGCAAAACCGTTCCCGATGCCGTCTATGGGCCGGTGCGCCGGTAGACTTTTCGCGCCTTTGCAGGCGTGTCCACCCTGGCGGCACATTCCGGGACCCCCGCTCCGAGCGTCACGAATGCGCCGCCTTCACCGCGCCCGAAGTAAGGCGAGAATTCGCTCGGGAAGCCGGGCAGCAGGCTCGGATCGGCGGGCACCCCGCCGATCGTGAGGTTCGCGACGCGTACGCCGCCCATTCCCTTCGCCTTGTCGAAGAAGTACCTGCCGTCCCAATGCCAGAGCGTCGGCTTGCCGCCCTGAACGATCGAGCCCGTCCAGTGGTCGACCTGGTAGTAGAAGCACTTGGGGACGGCCGCTGCGGTCCTCGCCGGCTCGTTGAGCAGGAAGTCGACGATGCCGAAGTCCGTCACGTTCTGATTCGTCTTGTCGAATTCCACGCACAAGGGGTCGGCGCTCGGATCCGAGTATTCCGTGCCGGTCCCGAGTTTCTGGAGTTTGCACCTGAACGGGTTGGTCCCGCCGTAGGGCGCGATGGGCGCAGCCGTCGCAGGAACCACCGCCGCGAGCACACAGCCGATCACGACAACCGCGAATAGAGCGCGCATCCCGAATAGAGCCTGCATCCCGAATCCGATGTACCCGAGAACCTGCCGCCGCAAACCTCCCGTCGCGAAGGCTGCGATCACTTGAATCGCGACTGCGCCGGCGGCTCAGCTCGGTGAGACGGCGATCACCGGGATCTGACGGCTAGTCTGCTGCTGGTAAGCGATATAGCGGTCCTGGTTGTTGTTGTTGACGATCCGCCACAATCGCTCGTAGTCAGAGTCGGTCGGCTCGATGATTCGGGCGGTCGCCGTGTGGCGGTCTTTGGCAACCTGGATCTCGACCTCGGGCTTGGCACGGAGGTTGTAAAGCCACGCCGGCGGCTGATCAGCGCCGCCGTTGGAAGCCACCACGAGATAGTCCTCCCCGTCGCGCGCGCAGACGAGCGCGTTCGTGCGCGTGGCGCCCGACCGCCGCCCGGTCGTGCGCAGAAGCAACGTTGGCACTCCGATCATCCTGTGGCCGACCCGACCATTGCTTCGCACATAAAGCCTCTGATGGAGACCCAAGACCGCACTGGTAACAGACATCGGCAGAAGCTTACGGATGAGACGTGTTGGTCGCTCGGTAATGCCCCCGCCAGGAGTCGAACCTGGATCTACCGCTTAGGAGGCGGTCGTCTTATCCATTGGACTACGAGGGCGCGCCCGCGGACGCTGAGAAGGCTACCTAGCGGCGATCGGCCGACTCCGCCGCCAGGCGCGCCAGCGGCTCCCTGTGCAGGCGCAGCGTCGTCCAGTCGTGCATCGCCCGCGCGCCGATGCCGCGGTAGAAGCCCAGCGCCAGCTCGTTCCAGTCAAGCGCGCACCACTCAAGGCGCCCGCCGGCGTCGGGCACGCGTGCGGCGACCGCCGCCAGCAATGCGCGCCCAACTCCCGCGCCTCTGTGCGCAGGGAGCACGAACAGGTCCTCCAGCCAGATCCCGCGCGTGGCGAGAAAGCTCGAGAACGTCGGAAAGAACAGCGCGTAGCCGACGGACTCAGAGCCGCGCTCGGCGATCAGCGCCTCGGCCGCCGGGCGCTGTCCGAACAGCGCCTCGCGCAGTTGCTCCTCGGTCGCGTGCAGCTCGTCTGCAAGCTGCTCGTAGTCGGCGAGCGCAGCGAACAGCTCGAGCAGCCTCGGCACGTCATCGGCCGTCGTGGCGCGAACCGTCACAGCGACCCCGCTGGGCGCCACCACTCAGCCGGAGGTGCGGTCGGGACGGTCGGGGCGGTCCGGGTAGAGGTCGTCGATCGTCGTCAACGCCACATACGGCGCGCCTGCTTCGCGTTCGATCGTCACGCCTCCGCCCGCGAGCCTGTCGAGCACGCTGATCACCCCGCAGATCTGCTGGCCGGCCTCGTGCAGCGCCTCGATCGCCGTCAACGTCGATCCGCCCGTCGTGACGACGTCCTCGACGACCACGCAACGATCCTCGGGGGTCAGCGGCGGACCCTCGATGCGACGCTGCAGCCCATGGTGCTTGGCCTCCTTGCGGATGAAGAACGCCTTCACGCGAGCGCCACCGGCCAGTGCAGCGCACGCCACGGCGTCAGCGCCCATCGTCAGGCCGCCGACCGCCGTGCCCTGCCAGTCGAAGACCTGCGCGGCCAGCAGCGAGGCCAGCGCGGCGAAGCCCGGCGGGCGCAGGATGGCGCGCTTGGCATCGACGTAGTACCGGGCCGTCGCCCCGCTCGTCAGCGTCACCTCGCCGAGCACCAAGGCGTGCTCGCGAAGCTCCTCGATCAGACGCTCGCGGGCCGTTTTGCCTTCGCTGGAACATTCGGCCAGGGCGTCCATGTGGAGATCTAATCTAGCGATGTGCTCTCGCCGCTCGCCAGCGCCCTGCGCCTGGCGTCCTTTGTGCTGTGTCTGATCGTCATCGCGTCGTTTGCGCTGTTCGCGATCAACGAGACCAGCAACGCCTCCACGCACCAGCAGGAAAAGCTCAACAGTGAAACGCGCACGACGACCGTGGATCCGGCGTCAGGCCGAGCAACCGCGAGCACGCCCTCGGGCAAGAGCAGCGCGCGCAAGGTGATCGACGAAGCGTCTGACGCGATCACCTCGCCGTTCTCCGCGGCGACCGACGCGACGAGCAGCCAGTGGCTGATTCACGCCATCAACCTGCTGCTCACGCTGCTGGTGTACGGGTTCGGGCTCGGCTTCCTCGTGCGCGTGATCCGCGTCAGGCTCTAGCAAGCAGGGCTCGCGCCCGTCGCAGCGACTTCGCCTCTACGCGCCGGCCGTCGCGCGCTTCATGGCCCGGCGTTGCTTTTCACGCGGTGGCTGCCGCCGCCGCTCTCGTTGTACACGTCCACCGGCGTTCCCTGCTGCACCCAGCCGTAGATCGCTGCCGCGTTGGGAATCGGGACGCGCAGACAGCCGTGGCTGGCCGCGTATGTCGGCACTTCGGCGTAGCCGTGGATCGCATAGCCGCGGATGAAGTAGTTGGAGTCGACCATGCCCTCGGAGTTGGTCCCCGGCGTCTTTGAGTAGACGCGGAAGCGGCCGATCACCGTCGGCGTCGAGGGCTTGCCCGAGCTCATCGTGTACAGCGCGCGCACGTGGCCGCCCGGTTCGATCTCGGCGAGCACCTGCCGTGTCAGGTCCGCCTCGACGTGCCTGCCGTCGACGGGATAGCGGACGTGGAAGACACCGCCGCCCTCCTGCAGCCGCTTGAAGACGCTCAGGTTCGTGTCCGAAACGCGAGCCAGCCCGGTCATCTTGCGAAAGGCGAGCACCGCGCGTCCTGTCGCTTCGTCGAAGTCGCCATTGAGCGGGACGACGAAATGCAGCGCGTTCAGCTCGGACTGCAGCAGGCGCACGGACGGCCCGCGCGCGCCCGCGGAGAGGTCCGGTGAGGCGACCTGCACCTGTTCTGACTTGGCGGCGAAAGCCGCCTGCTCGGGCGTCGCGTAGTGCACGGCGCGTGCCTGCACTGTCCCGGCGCTGCCGCTGGCGTAGCCGATGTGAAACTGACCGGCGCCGTTGCCGATCGCGAGCACGCTGACCATCCTGACTTCGACCTTGCGCCCTTCCCGGTAGAAGCTGACCTTCACCTTCTGCCCACCGACGTACGGGACGACGATCCCACGCACGACGAGCCTGCTCCCTGCAATCACGAACGGCGGCTTTCCGAACGCGCGCTGGACGACGAGCTTGATCTGCCCGGGCGCCGAGGACGCCGGCGGCGGCGCAGCCGCGACAGGCGTGGTCGGGGGGGGAGCGGTTGCTGTCGGCGTCGCCGCGGCCGGCGCAGACCCGGCGCAGGCCAGCGCGATCGAGACCGCCGGCAGGCAGGCCAGGAGGCGGAGCTTGCTCATCGGCGCGATCCTATCTGTCGGCAGCGACGGCGAAAGCAGCTCACGTCGCCAGCGGTCGCTCGGGTGAGATCACGCCCACGCGCGTGAGCACGACGGCAAGCAGCGCGATGACGCTGAGGGCGCCGACCATCAGCAGCGGGATCTGCCAGTCCCAGTTCCAGTTGGCCAAGCCGCCGAAGGCGATCGAGTTGTTCAGCGAATGCAAAGCGATGCACGGATACAGCGATCCCGTCCGGCGATAGAGCAGGCACAGGGCAAACCCCAGGACGGCGAGCGGGACGAGGTCCAGCAGCGGAGCCGAGCCGAGGTGGACGAGACCGAACAGCAGCCCGGTGATCACGGCCGAGGTCCACGGTCCGCGCCAGTTGCGCAGTGCGGTGAAGATGTAGCCGCGAAACAGGAACTCCTCGCCGATCGGCGCCACCACGCAGGTCAGCGCCGCGCTCAGCACCCCCGTGCCGATCTGTTCGAGCACCTTCTCTTCCGGCGGATGGGCGACGGCTTTCCACAGCAGCGAGAACAGCACGAAGCCGACGCCCACCCAGATGATCCAGCCGACCGCGCGCCACAGGGGCGTCGGGCGCAGGCCGAACTGCCAAGCCATCGCCGAGCGGCCACCGAGCTGCGCGAAGAAGACCGCGACGAGCACGAAGCCGGCGTCCTGCACGGCGGTGTCGGCGATCTGCAGGCCGTCGGGGAGGTGCTGAGCCGATACGTCGACCCCGAGCGCGAGCGCCGGGAAGTCCACCAGCAGAGCTCCCACGACCGCCACGACCAGCCCGGCCGCGAGCGCCAGCGGAGCGGTCCAGGCCGACCATGACGTGCGCGGAGAGTCCGGCGGAACCGAGCCGCGAAGGTTGTCGGGCAGGTACGCCGGCGGGCCCGATCCAGGCGCCGAGGTCAGATCGTCCACGGCGCTAGGCCACCCAGTGCCAGGTGGCGAACTGGGCGACGAAGAGAGCCATCAGCAGGCCCGAGCCGATCAGTGCCGGTCGCTGCGCGCGCGGGTGCGCGGCCAGCCACGCCGCGAACCAGATGCTCAGCGGGAAGAGCACGACGAGAAAGCGCGGCAGCGACATCAGCGGCTGCGCGGTGACGGGGTAGGAGAGCGGCAGCGCGAGCGCCGCGATCACATATGCGCCGTAAGCGAGCGGGAGCCTGCGCAGCACGCCGACGATCGCCACGATCGCCGCCACCAGGAACGCCAGCAGCAGCAGATTGTGCTCGGAGTTGATGAACGCGCTGTTGCCGGCGATCGGGTAGTAGAGATGGCCCTGTTGCCCCGACAGCAGCTGTCGGGCGCCCTGCAACGCCGCGCGGATCCCGTCCCAGATGCCCAGGTAGGGCCCGGCGAAGTGACGACCCCACACGTCCTGTGCGTGAAACGGCGAGAGGGGATCGCCGCCGGCGAGGCCGAGATACGCCACGTACAGCGCAAGGCCCACGGGAACCAGCGCGAGCCACAAGATGTCCTTGCGCAGGCGGTAACGGCGCGCGAGGCCACGGGCGAGGGGAAAGTCCGGCGGGCGGTCCTGGCGCGGCCCGTACAGGTACAGCATCAGCGCCGGCAGCAGCAGGACGATGCCGGCGCTGCGCGTCGCGCCGGCGAGCGCCCCGAGCACTCCGACTGCGGCGAAGCGACCCTGTCGCGCGGCGTAGAAGAGGCCAACCGACAGAGCCAGGTACAGCGACTCGGAGTAGACGGCCGAGAGGTAGAAGGCCATCGGCGCGAACGCCGTGACCATCACGGCCAAGCGAGCCACGTCCGCCCGCGCACCGACGCCGTCGGCCGCGCCGGGCGAGCCCACGCCGAGCAGCGAGCGGTTGGCTGCGCGTGCAGCGCTCGCCAGTTCGAGCGTGGTCAGTCGGTGGATGCCATACAGCGCGAGCGCGAGCGCGGCAAGTGAGAGCAGCACGCCGCCGAGCACCAGCGGCACGCCGATCCAACCAAGCGCGCGCACGCCGAGCGGGTACAGCGGGAAGAACGCGGCACGCGACGCGGTGAAGGAGCCGAGGTCGGGCCGGTAGCCGTAGTGGGCGATCACCAGATACCACGACGCGTCCCAGCGAGCCGCCGGCGCGGCCAGCAGGTCGCCAAGCCAGCCGAACCCGCGCGTCAGGCCGGGAGGATTGAAGGCGTGGCGGACCGGCCCGAAGCCATAGGTCAACAGCGTCCCGGCGCCGGCCGCCCAGACGAGCAGGCGCGAGCGCCACAGCGCGCGCCAGCAATCGCGGACGGCCGTCGCGCGCGCGGGATCGAGCGCGTGCAGGTCAAGCGCGGCGAGCCCGCGCCGCCAGAGCGCGCGCTCGGGGGGAGCATCCGAGCGCGGTGCGCCGGCGCTGGATGTGGGCGCGGACGCGTCTGAAAGCTCGCCCGCGCTGTCGACGATCGCGAGCTCGGCTGTGTCGGGGGTCATGGTCGAGGGCACACGGCGTAGGGGGCGAGACCGCCCAAGTGGCAGGAAATCACAATCGGAACGGTAATCTCGGTGGTTCGGAGATGTCTCGACAGGCACGACAGCGCCGGCGCAGGCACAACCGCGCGGGTCCCACACGGTTTCTGCTGATCGCCGGCGGCATTCTCGTCACGGCGCTGATCGTCGGCGCGATCGCCGCGGTCGGCTACGTCCTCAACGTGTCACAGTCGGCGCCGGCGATCGCCAGCCTGCACCCGATCCTCGGCGGCGGCTCCTCGCAGGTCTACGCCGCCGACGGCACACGGCTCGGCTTCATCCAGTCCGACGAGCTGCGCACGCCGGTCTCCTGGAGCGACATCCCGACCAGTCTGAAGAACGCCACGGTCGCGATCGAGGATCAGCGTTTCTACAAGAACAACGGCGTCGACCTGACCGGGATATTCCGTGCAGCCGTCAAGGACATCACGCACGGCAAGGCCCTGCAAGGTGGATCGACAATCACGATGCAGCTAGTGCGCAACCTCTACCTGGGCGGTGATCAGCACACGCTCAAACAGAAGATCATCGAGGCCAAGCTCGCGATCGAGTACGAGAAGCGCCACAACAAGCACTCGATCCTCACCAGCTACCTCAACAGCGTGCCCTACGGGACGCTCGGCGGACAGACGGCTATCGGCGTGCAGGCGGCCTCGCGGATCTTCTTCGACAAGCCCGCCTCGCAGCTGAACCTGCAGCAGTCGGCGCTGCTCGCCGGGCTGCCCCAGGCGCCCTCCCAGTACAACCCCTTCCGCGACGCCTCGGTGGCCAAGCGCAGGCGCGACGAGGTCCTCAAGAAGATGGCCGAACTGCACTACGTGACGCCCGCGCAGGCCGACGCCGCCGAGTCGTCGCCGCTGGAAGTCAAGCGCGGCTACTTCTACTCGCAGCGCAAGGAGGACTTCTTCTTCGAATACGTGCGCGAGCAGCTGGTCAAACGCTACGGCGCGGCGACGGTCGCCCAAGGCGGGCTGAAGGTGCACACGACGATCGACCTGAACATGCAAAGCCAGGCGCGCACAGCGATCGCCAGCGTGCTCAACGAGCCCGAAGACCCGGCGGCGGCGATCGTCACGATCAACCCCGCCAACGGCGACATCGAGGCGATGGCCGAGTCCCAGAGCTATGAGGAATCTCAGTACAACCTCGCCTCGCAGGGACACCGCCAACCGGGATCGACGTTCAAGGCGATCGTGCTCGCGGATGCGCTATCGCGCGGCATCGATCCCAACAGCACCTACTACGACTCGCACACGCTGTCCCCCGGCTGGCTCACCGGCTATCCGACCTACGAAGTCAAAACATTCGGAGGGGAGCAGAACGGCACGATCAACCTGGTGCAGGCGACGCTCAAATCCGACAACACGGTCTACGCGCAGCTGGCAGCGGACCTGGGCGAGCCGACGATCACTGAAATGGCGCACAAGATGGGGGTCGTGAGCCCGCTGCACAGCTACGCCGCCGAGGCGCTCGGCGGACTCACGCTCGGTGTCACGCCATTGGAGATGGCCAACGTCTACGCGACGCTCGCCGACGGCGGCTGGCGCAACAGCCCGATCGCGATCACCAAAGTCGTCTTCCCGGACGGTCACGTGGACGACAACTGGGGCAAGCCGCATCGCGTCAAGGTGCTCAGCGAAAGCGTCACCGCCGAGGAGACGAGCATCCTCAAAGAGAACGTCGAAAGCGGCACCGCCGGGCGCTCGGCGATCACCTGCCCGACGGCGGCGAAGACCGGCACGACCAGCGAACTCGTCGATGCGTGGCTCGACGGCTACACGCCCAACTACTCCACGGCCGTGTGGATGGGCTACCCGACCAAACGCGTCTCGATGACCGACGTCCACGGCGAGCCTCAACAGGGCGGCTACCTGCCGGCGGAAATCTGGCACGCATACATGTCCGCGGTGGTGGAAGGCAAGTCCTGCGTCCCGTTCTCCTCGGCCACGGAATCGCTCTCCTACGTGCCCTTCTACGGCAAATTCGCGACCACCGGGCAGTCGGGGTCGTCTACGAGCGAATCCGAAAAGGAAGAATCGAAACGTAAACCGAAATCGACGCACACGAACTCTCCAGGCGGAGCCGGGGCGGGCGGCCCGAGCGCTCCCGAAACGCACCCGAGCGCCCCGGCGGCGCCGCACACCGGCCCGAACACGCGCGGCACGGGCGGAGCATCACCGGGCTGAGCCCGCGTCGACGACCGCCTCCGCCGCCGGACGCTGGTAGTTTGAACCGCAGTTGACTTCCGACAACCGGCGTGGCGGCAAGGTCGCACGCGAGATGGGGGATGCACAGAAGTGGCAAAGGAGGACAAGGTTGAATTCGAGGGCGAGGTGATCGAGGCCCTGCCGAACGCGATGTTTCGCGTGAAGCTCGACAACGACCACGTCGTGCTCGGACACGTCGCGGGCAAGATGCGCAGGTTTCGCATCCGCATCCTCCCTGGCGACCGCGTGCGCTGCGAGCTGTCTCCCTACGACCTCGACCGCGCGCGAATCGTCTACCGGCACCGCTGACGCACCCATCGCCGAGCGCTCTCTGATCGAATCAATCGAGGCCGAGCTGGCGAGCTTGCCTGGCGCGGCGCAGATCTTGCGCGGACCGGGTGACGACGCCGCCGTCGTGCGCGCCCGTCCCGTCTGCGTCGTCTCGGTCGACACGATGGTCGACGGAACGCACTTCCGCCTGCGCGACGGCTGGGCCAGCGCAGCCGAGGTCGGCCATCGTGCGCTGGCCTCGGCGCTCTCGGATCTCGCCGCGATGGGAGCCCGATCCGGCGAGGCCTATCTCGCGCTGGGCCTGCCGGAGGGGCTCGGCGAGGATCAAGCGCTTGCGCTGGTGCGCAGCGCAAGCGCGCTGGCGGCGGCGACCGGCACGGCGATCGCCGGCGGCGACGTCGTGGCGGCTGCAGCCCTGACGGTTTCGGTGACGGTCGTCGGCTGGGCCGACGACGACAGCGAACTGGTCGGACGCGACGGCGCACTGGTGGGGGACCTGGTCGGCGTGACCGGCACGCTCGGCGCGCCCGGAGCCGCGCTGGCGGTGCGCGAAGGACGCGCCACGGGCGCCGGCAGCATCGAGCGTCTGCTGCAGCGCGTGCGCGCGCCCGTGCCACGGCTGCAGGAGGGCCGGGCGCTGGCGGGTGCCGGCGTGCACGCGATGATCGACGTGTCCGACGGCATCGCCACCGACGCCGCGCATCTCGGCCGCGCGAGCGCGGCGCTGCTGCGCGTGGAGCTCGCACGCCTGCCGCTGGCGGGCGGCGTCGCCGAGGTCTGCGCCGAGCTCGGGCTGCCGGCCTGCGAGCTGGCGGCCACAGGCGGGGAAGACTACGAGCTGTGCTTCTGCGCCGCTGCGGAGGACCGCTCGCGCGTGGAGGCGGCCGTGGACAGCGCCGGCGGTGTCGGGGTTACGTGGATCGGCGAGGTCGTCCTCGGCGCGCCCGGCCTCGCGCTACTCGGCGAGCGGGGGAATGAGGTGGAGCTTGGTGGATTCGAGCACCGCTGGTAGCGCTGGGCGCGCGAGCCTCTTGGCCGCCGCCGGCTGTTCGAGCTGATCGCCGACGAGCGCTTCTTGGGCGCCGGGTGGGCGCTGCGCCGCCGGGACGCGTCCCGCCCCGACCGGCACGGTGCGGGTCAGCCGGGCATAGACGAGCAGCCGTTTGGCAGCGCTGAACAGCGGTGTGCAGGCGGACAGCACGAGCCTGGAATAGCCGACGTTGCCGACAGCCGCGCGGACGTCAGTTGGCGCGACCACCTGTTTGCCGATCACCGTGTAGACGAAGTGCGCGTAAGGCATGTTGAGCATGATCCGGCTGCCGGGGCGCAGCAGATCGACATGGCGAAACGGCGCCAGATAGGTCGTCCTGTGTCCGGCGATCGCCGTCGTTCCCGCCATGCCCGGAAAGACGGTTTCCCCGTAGATACCGGGCCCGCTGTCCAGATCGGAGCCGCTCGTGCCCTTGACCACGACGAAGCTCGCGCCGATCCGCGGTATGCGGATGCGCCCGACGGGGCTGCCGTCCTTGGCCCGCCCCTCCAGGCCGCCCGCCAGGAATGCCACGCGGAGGCGCACGTCGGCGAGG
>Ga0208714_1000360_pt1 | contig 13165 bp, 9 predicted proteins | sample NGESurshal072012_3_FD_184461 | JGI IMG/M metagenome (GOLD analysis project Ga0208714, IMG submission 184461) | Arctic peat soil microbial communities from Barrow, Alaska - NGEE Surface sample 415-1 shallow-072012 (SPAdes) | ecosystem: Environmental > Terrestrial > Soil > Wetlands > Peat ... | reverse complement strand
GGTACGAATCGTGCGGTCCATTTGGGATAGCCTCCGAGGGGCAATCGTAAATAGGTAACAAAAGGAAGCGGGGGAAGGCAAGGGCGAATCAGGAGGGGCTGAGGCCAGCGTTAAGGAAGAAGTTGCCATCCAAGGGGCTAATGGGGCAATTCCTTGACGGATGGAAAGGGCGCTTGTACATTGGCAGAAGGCCGTGGCAGCGGGAATAATACGCACGGAAAGATAGCCGGAGACCGCGATACTAGCCTCGTAAGCCGGCCAGGAATTCGTCCGCTCTCGCAGCGAACTGCCGCGAAATACAAAAACAAATGATCAAACGAATAGTTTCAATTTTGTGTGGGTGGGCGGTGATGCTGGGGGTGTTGGCGAGCGGGGCGATGGGACAAGCGCCGGGAACCGCGCCTGAGAGACCGCCGATGGAAAGAACGCAGCGACGAGTCGCGCCGGTGACGAATGTGACGGTGGATGGAAGCGAAGCGATGTTCACGACGATGTGCGCGCTATACGCATCGGGGTTCGAAGGAGATATCAGTGCGGACCACTGGTCGACGTTTCGGGCGCAAATACGGGAAAAAACATTGCAGCAACAAGGGCCAGCGGTGGAAGCGGTGCGGGAATTTTACGGGAAGCACCGGTTGAAAGAGCCGGGAGCAACATTGTCGCGGTATGTGTGGTTCGGGCTGGTGTCCGGTCCGGCACCGAAATTTCAGCCGGTGCTGCGACGGGACGAATTGCCACCCGAGGTGATCGAGCTGGAAGGCTTCAGCGAGATTCTGGCGAATTACTACACGGAACAAAAGATCGGGCAATTGTGGAGGCAAGTGCAGCCGGTATACAACCGGGATATCGAAAAGCTGCACGAATCGATTTCGCAAATCGTTCTGGTGTCGACGGTATATCTGCGAGAGATCAGCATCGCGGACAATCCACGGACATTTATGATTGTGGTGGAGCCGCTGGTGGGGCGGATTACGAACGTGCGAAATTATGCGGATCACTACGCAATCATATTGAGCGGCGGGGAGGATGTGCCGACGGACGTGGTGCGGCACGCGTTTCTGCATTTTCTGATGGATCCGCTGCCGCTGATGTACTCGCACACGGTGGTGCTGGACAGGCCATTGTATGAAATGGCGGCGAAAGCCCCGCGGCTGCCGGAAGCGCTGCACGAGGACTACTTTTCGTGGTTTTCTGAATGCATGGTGCGAGCAGTGGAATTGAAAGTGAAGCGGGGATCGCCCGGGGAAAGGGAATCGGCGCTGGCGACGGACGACTCATCAGGATTTGTGATGGTACGGCCGATCTTCAATGCGCTGCCGGGATTCGAAAAAAGCGAACCGTCGATGCGAATTTATTTTCCGGAGCTGGTGCGGGGAATCGATTTGAAGGCGGAGAAAATTCGCGTGGCTGGGATCACGTATGCCCCTGCGGAATCACGGGCTGAATCGGAAGAGCTGGCACGCGAGGAATTGGCGAAACGAATCCCAAAGGTGACGACGGTGCCGAACGATCAGGAGGCCATCACGGCGCTGACGAACGGAGAACGGCAGATAGCGGAAAAAAATGCGCGAGGGGCGGAGGCTTCATTCCGGAGCGTGTTGGCGAAATATCCGGATCAGATACGGGCATGGTACGGCCTGGGGCTGGTGGCGCTGCTAGATCATGACGGACCGAGGGCGAAGGAAGTATTCGGGCGATTGACAGCGGGAGAACATGCGGCGACACAGGACCCGATGGTGATGTCGTGGTCACACGTATATCTTGGGCGGGTGCTGGAAGATGATGGAGAGTTGGAGCGTGCCAAGACGGAGTATCAAGCAGCCGTGGAGGTGCCGGGAGCGCCAGCGCAAGCGCAGCAAGCGGCGAAGCGCGGATTAGGGGAATTGGAAACCAGGAAGCCCGTCGAACGGCCCTGAGATCGAGGAAGGAGAGCGAAGGATGAAGAGCATGAAGAACGGTGTACTGATGGCGGGGTTGATGGCGGTGGTGTTGATGGGAGCAAGTGGTGTGCACGGGCAGACGCAGCCTGCACCAGCGATGCAGGGACAGAAGGATAAAACGCAACCCGCGGAGCACGCGTTGACGCTGGACACGAGCGCGCCACCGGTGAATGCGGAAGAGGATGCGGCTTTCAAGGCGTATCAGGAAGCGCCGCTGAGCGACGTGCCGAAGAAATTGCAGTTGGGGGAAGATTTTTTGACGAAGTATCCGCAAAGCCGGTACCGCGCGGAAGTGTACAACTGGCAAGTCAAGGGGTACATGGCGAACGGGCAGATTGACAAGATGGCGGCGGCGGGCGAAAAAGACCTGGAACTGATGCCGGCGGATGCGCAAACGATGGCGATCATGGGATCGAGTTTGCCGCGATCAATGAGCAACAGCATGACGGCGGAACAACGGCAAAAAACGCTGGCGCAAGCGGAAGAGTATTCAAGGAAGGCGCTGGAGCTAGTGCCGACAATGACGAAGCCCGCGGGATTGACGGACGAACAATTTATTACCGGGAAAAATCAGATCCAAGCGCTGGCGTACAGCGGATTGGGTTTGGTGGCTTTCCGGCGAAACAATTATGCGGAGGCGATCCCGAACCTGGAGCAATCGGTGAAATACGATCCGAATCCGGACCCGGTGAACTACTTCCTGCTGGCGGTATCCAACGAAAAGGCGTCGCATTTTGAGGATGCGATCACGGCATTCACGAAGTGTGCGGCGATCCCGAGTTCACTGACGGCGACGTGCAAGACGGGAATCGATGAAGCGAAGAAGTTGAGCACGACGCAATTGAGCGTGCCCAAGTAGGAAGAGACTCGAGCGGCAAGGCGTGAAGACAAGTTATGCCCCGCGGTGAAGATGACCGGTTGATGGAGCGGCTCGGGTATGAGTTCCGTGAGCCGACGCTGCTGGAGCGCGCACTGACACACAGTTCCGCGGTGCCGGAATTGCGGGTGGCGCGCGGGGAAGAGATTTCGTTCAGCGCTTCGGAAGTGCAAGACAACGAGCGGCTAGAATTTTTGGGCGACGCGGTTCTGGAGCTGCTGACCAGCGAATATTTGCTGGTGCAATTTCCAGAATGGTCGGAAGGACAATTGTCGAAGAGCCGGGCGCGAATCGTGAATGCGCATTCGCTGGAGATTGGTGCGCGGAGACTGGGACTGGGAGAGCATCTGCGCCTGGGCCGGGGAGAAGAGAAAACAGGCGGACGAGAAAAGCCCGCGTTGCTGGCCGATGCGTTTGAAGCGGTGGTAGCGGCGATTTATCTGGACGGCGGACTGGAGCCGGTGCGGGGACTGCTTTCGCGGACGGTATTTCTGCAAGCGTTGGAAAACGGAGAGAATATTTCGGAGTCGGACCGGAAGAGCGCGCTGCAGGAATTCCTGCAGGGAAGAGGCGATGTGCCGGCGGAATATAAATTAGCAGGAGAGAGCGGGCCGGACCATCAAAAGCGATTTTTAGTGGAAGTGTGGATTAAAGGTGAGCGGATGGCCAGCGCGGAGGGCAACACGAAGAAAGAAGCGGAGCAGAAGGCGGCGCGCAGCACGCTGGAAAAACTCCTGTTGGCCCGGGAAGCAAGCAAGGAAGAGGCGGGATCGAATGCCGGATGAGACGATTGCGCCGGAACAGGCAGTGGCAAGCGAAGAGCCGGTAATCGCGGCAAAGCAGGAAATGGCGGAGGAAGAACCGCATGGGAACCAGACAACGATTTCGGAATATCTGGAATCGTTGCTGGTGACGGTGATACTGGCGCTGTTCGGAACGAGTTTTGTGGTGCAGGCGTTCAAGATCCCCTCGCCGTCGATGGAAAAAACGCTGCTGGTTGGCGATCATCTTCTGGTGAACAAGTTTATTTTTGGGGGGCGGGGGCAATGGTACGACAAATTGTTACCGTACCGGGAACTGCAGCGGGGCGACATCATCGTATTCAAGTTTCCGTATCAGGATCATCCGCATTTTGTGAAGCGGGTAATTGGATTGCCCGGAGATCACCTTAAGGTTGTGGATCAACAGGTATATATCAACGGGAAAGCGTTGAATGAGCCGTACGTGGTGCATGATCCGGGATTTGGGAGCGACCCGCTGAACTATTCGTTTCCTCCGGTCGGGAATCAGATTTTTCTTTCGCCGGTGCAGCCGGAGTGGGCGCGTGAGCTGCACAACTATATTCAGGGTGACGAGATCGTGGTGCCAGCAGGAAAATATTTTGCGATGGGAGACAACCGCGACCATAGCCTGGACAGCCGCTATTGGGGATTTGTGGACCGAGACGCGATTATGGGGCGGCCATTTCTGATTTACTGGTCGGTGGAAGCGAGCAGCGGCGACTACGGAGAAAACTCCTTTGGGCAACGGGTTGTGGGAATATTTGATACGTTGCTGCATTTGCCGGCACGCACGCGCTGGGCGAGGATGCTGCATACGGTGCATTGAGCAGGTTTTTCAGGCGTGGAACCTTGCGCGCCGCTTCGGTTGAGATCCTTCGGGCCGAAAACTGCCCGCCCGCAGGATGACAGCTTTTTGTTTGTACCATTTCAAGAGTAAAAAAAGAAGAGACAACTACCCATTTAGTCGCTGGTCTGAGAGACTCCCTTCGAGATGAATCAGGTTCGCAAATTGTGGAAATGGGTGGTGCTGTTGGTGGTGGTGTTTGTCGCCGCACAGTTGAGCGTGTCGTTCGGAGTGCGGACGAAGCGGATGCATGGGTATCTGGTTGCGCGTGTGGAGTGGGCGTTTGGAAGACCGGTGCAGGTAAGTGGATTTTCGGCACAGATTTTGCCTATACCGCGACTGGAGATGAACGGAGTCACGATTGGGGAAGATCCGGCGTTCGGGAACGAATATTTTCTGCGAGCGGAGTCGATGCAGGCTAGTCTGCGATGGATGGGGCTGTTGAAGGGGAAGTTTGAGTTTGGAACGATGTCACTGACGCGGCCTAGCCTGATCCTGGTGCGTAACAAGGGCGGGCGATGGAATTTGGAAGGGTGGCTGCCCCGGTCGGCTGGAAAAGTGGGTGGCGCCGGCACAAGCATTGGGCCGCAGATTGCGGCCAGTCCCAGTAACTATCTGCAGAAAATTGAATTTGACGATGGGCGAATCAGTTTCAAGGTTGAGAACGAGAAGCGACCATTTGCGTTCACGAATGTTTCCGGGAACGTGGAACAAACCGGGCCGGGCCGGTGGCAATTGAATCTGGAAGCGAAGCCGTGGCGCAGCGGAGTGGCACTGCAGTCCGCGGGAATATTGTATGTGCGCGGGAATGTGGCGGGAACGTCGGCACGATTGCAGCCGGCGCAGGTGCAAGTACATTGGGACCGGGTGTCGCTGGCGGATTTGTTCCGGCTGGTGACTGGAAATGATTATGGGGTACGCGGGGAGTTTGCCCTGGACGGCACGGCGAGCGTTGGCGCGGCGGAGGATGGCAAGGCGAGTCCCGTGGCGGGACGTTGGAAATATGAATTGAAGGCGCGAGCCACGCAGGTGCACCGGTGGGATTTAACGGACCGAAATGATAATCCCAGCGTGAGCGCGGGAGTGAAAGGGTATTGGGATCTAGCGTCAGATGAGATTCGAACGGAAGAGTTGAGCGTGGACTTGCCGCAATCGAATCTGCGGGGCGAGGGAACATTTGGGACGACAGCGAATTCCGCGTGGAGCATGCGGGTGGATTCGGCGTCGCTCGGGGCAAGGGACATTCTGGCATGGTACCGCGCGTTTCAGCCGAACGTGATGGAGGGCCTGTCGGCAGAACAATATTTTTCCGGCAAGGGACTGGTGCGGGGCTGGCCGCTCCGTTGGGAAGAAGGGCAATTGTCGAGCGAAGGCGGAGTTTTGCGGGCGCCGGGATTGATCGAACCGGTGCGCATTGGGAGAGTGCGCGGAGGAGTGCGCGGGAATTCGTTTGTGATTGACCCGGCGCGCGTGTCTTTGAGCAGCGCCAAGACAGCGGTGGCTGCGGAAGGAAAAACCGAGAAGCCCGGAGCGAAGGCGCGTGAAACGCAAAACTGGGCTGAACTGCGATTCGTGCACGACACCGTAAACCAGAGCGGATGGATTGGCGCGGATGGGCATCTGGATCAAGTGGAGTTATTTTTCAAATTGGCGGCGGCGTTTGGGAAAATCGTGAATCGAGGATGGGAACTTGGCGGCGGAGTGCGAAGCGATGTGCAGTGGGAGTGGAAAGAGGGGATGTTCCGCAACGGCCGGTGGAATGGATCAATGGAATTCGAGAAAGCAGAAATACAGGCGGCGGGACTGAACCAACCGATAGAGTTGGAAGAAGCGCGGCTGGAATGGAAGATGGGGCAACGAAGCGCAACGATAACGAAGGCAAACGCGTTCGGGGCGGCGTGGTCGGGAACGGCTACCGAAGGAGCGGCGCGCACGTCTGAGGAGAGAGGATTGCCGAGATGGCAATTCCGGCTGCATGCGGATCATTTGGACGCGACAGAGTTGGACCGGTGGGTGGGGCCGCGGGCACGTCCAAACTGGCTGCAGCGATTGTTGCCGTCGTTGCTGGGAAATACGAATGTTGGAGGGAAGCCGAGCGAGTTGCTGCGGCGAATTTCGGCGGAAGGGGAATTAAGCGCCGAAGCGGTGACTGTGGAGAAGATTAAACTTTCGGATGCGTATGCAAAACTGAGTTTAGAGAACCTAGAGTTGAATGTGCGAGAAGCGGAAGCGCAATGGGTGGGAGGGAACGTGCGCGGGACGATGCGGGCGGAGTTCTCGAGTACGCCGAAATATGAGATTGCCGCGCAGATGGAACGGGTGAACCTGGCAGAACTGCCGTGGATACCGGGATGGGCGGAGCGGTGGAATGGATTGGCTTCCGGGAGAGTGCAATTGACGACCGCGGGAGTGGGAAGGGATGAACTGCTGAAACAACTGGCGGGGCGCGGAGAGATTCAAGCAAAAAACGTGGAATTTCGCGGCTGGGACGTGGCGAACAGTCTGGAGAGCGGCGCGGCGAAGGCCGGGATATCGCGCTGGGAAAGCGGTGGAGGAGAATTCCAGGTAAAGGACCGCGGGGTGAGCTTCGATGCAATTAAACTGGAAGGGCCACACGCAAAGGTGCAGGTATCGGGATCGTTGGGATTCGGAAAAGAAGTGGAATTAACGTTTCGCGGGGCGGCGGGCGAAGCGCGGGGAGCGGCGCGAGGCGCGGAAGTGCGGGTGTTGCATGTGAGCGGACCAGGGGAAACACCGCGCGGTGAGATGGAAACCGTGAGTACGGTGAAAGTGAAGCAATAGGAAAGAATTGCTACTAGAGAATACGTCTGCCGGGCAATTCCACTTGAGACCGAAACGAAGGTGAACTTGTTCGCTAAAAAACAATTGTTGGGAGCGTTCAGGGGGCTGGCGTGGATTGCGATTGCCGTGTTCCTGATGCCAACGGGTGCAGGGGCTGGTGAAAAACACGTCAAGCTGATGCCGGAACTGCATTCTGGGCAGATATTGCGCTACGACATTCACGGGCGGGTGCAACAGCACATCAAAACGGAAAGCCACGTGACAAATTACAAGGTGCCGAGGGACTTGAAGGAGGAATTTTCCGCGGTGCTACGGATCACGGTGAGTAACGTGGGAACGGAAAATGGACGGCCGGTGGTCAGCGGGCAATCGGAATTTGAATATCCAGCAGATGGCGGGGCGGGAAGTGCCGTGGTGCAAAAGCACCTTGTGGAGTTTACGATTGGCGGGAACGGGCAATTGAAGAAGTTGAGCGGACTGGACGATCTCGAGAAGGTGGAGCAACTGGCGTGGCGATTCTGGATTTCGCAATTTGCGTTTGGGTGGACTATTACCGGACAGAATGTGAAAGCGGGAGAGGCGTGGAAGTCCGAGCAGGGGGAGAGTTCCCCGGGGCCGATTGCGCATCTGTATTGGGAGCGAGAGACGACGGTGGGGGAGAGCAGCAAGTGTCCGGTCAGGAGCGGGGAAGGTTGCATGGCGTTTTTGACCACGGCGCTGCTGAAGCAGAAATCATCCCCGAAGGATTCGACACCGGAGGATTACCGGCTGCATGAATTGCGGACCAGCGGAACGGCAAGCGGGAAAAATGAGGCGTACGATTCGATTTCGGAAGCGACAGGATTGCTGATGCGCGGGACAGAGGATGTGCGGCAAGCGATGGAAGTAGTGATTGCGAAGGCGGATGCATCGAATGCGGTGAAGTATACGATGGAGGCGGGGAGCCATTTTGAAGCGGTCTTGGTGGATTGACGCGCTGCGGTGCGGCGAAATAGGGTGATTGACAAGCGGAGTAGAATAGAGGTTTCGGCATAGGCCGGAAAAGCTGCAGGGGAGCTTGGGATGGATTTCAAACTACATAGCGGGTACCAGCCGAGAGGAGATCAGCCTGCGGCGATTGAGCAGCTGTGCCACGGGTTAGACGCGGGCGAAAAAAATCAGGTGCTGCTGGGCGTGACAGGATCGGGCAAGACGTTCACGATGGCGAAGGTGATTGAGCAAGTAAACCGTCCGGCGCTGGTGCTGGCACACAATAAAACGCTGGCGGCGCAGCTTTATCACGAGTTCAAGGGATTTTTTCCAGAGAACGCGGTCGAATATTTCGTGAGCTATTACGATTTTTACCAGCCGGAAGCGTATGTGCCCTCCGCGGATATTTATATCGATAAAGAAGCGACGATCAACGACGAGCTGGATAAGCTGCGGATGAGCGCGACGCGTTCGCTGTTTGAGCGGCGTGATGTGGTGATTGTGGCGTCGGTGTCGTGCATTTACGGAATCGGTTCGCCGGAAGCATACTACGGGATGATGGTGACGGTGGAGAAGGGGCACCAGACGTCGCGGGAGGCGCTGCTGCGGCGATTTGTGGATATGCAGTACGACCGGTCGGAAGATTTACGGCGGGGAACGTTCCGCGTACGCGGGGACATTATCGAAATTTATCCGACGTATGAGGATCAGGCGTACCGATTTGAGATGTGGGGCGAGCAGATCGACACGATACGGCAGTTCGATCCGCTGACGGGAGAGATACGGACGGGGCAGGAAAATCTTGCGCGGCTGACGATTTTCCCGAAATCGCATTACGTGATGCCGCAGGAGCAAAGGGACCGCGCGATTGTCAGCATCCAGGAAGAGCTGGGCTGGTGGAAGAAAGAACTGGAGAAACAGGGAAAATTCGTGGAATCGCAGCGGGTGGTGCAGCGCACAATGTTTGATATCGAGATGATGCGCACAATCGGCTATTGCCACGGGGTGGAAAATTATTCACGGCATTTGAGCGGAAGGCTGCCAGGGGAAGCACCACCGACGCTGTTGGATTATTTGCCGCAGGATTACATTTTGTTTGCGGATGAGTCGCACGTAAGCATGCCGCAGGTGCGCGGGATGTATCACGGAGACCGCTCGCGAAAGCAGACACTGGTGGATTATGGATTCCGGATGCCGTCGGCTTTGGATAACCGGCCGCTGACGTTCGAGGAATTCGAGCACCGGATGAATCAGACAATTTATGTTTCGGCGACGCCAGGTCCGTATGAACTGACCAAGGCAGGCGGAGTGATCGTGGAGCAGGTGATCCGGCCGACGGGGCTGATCGATCCGCAGGTGGAAGTGCGCCCGGTGAAGGGGCAGGTGGACGATCTGCTGGAAGAGATTCGCATACGTTCAGAGAAACGTGAACGCGTTTTGGTGACCACGCTGACGAAGCGCATGGCGGAAGATTTGAGCGAATATTTTTCGGAGATTGGGGTGAAGTGCCGGTATCTGCATGCCGAGGTGGAGACGCTGGACCGGATCAAGATATTGCGGGATTTGCGGCGTGGCGAGTTCGACGTGCTCATTGGGATTAATCTGTTGCGCGAGGGATTGGATTTGCCGGAAGTTTCGCTGGTGGCGATTCTGGATGCGGACAAGGAAGGATATTTGCGGAGCGCGACGTCGTTGATCCAGACGATGGGGCGATGCGCGAGGCACGTGGAAGGGCGAGCGATTTTGTATGCGGACCGGCACACCAATTCGATGAACGAGGCGATTGGAGAGACGAACCGGCGGCGAGCGAAGCAGGAAGCGTACAACACGGAAAATAATATTACGCCGATGTCGATCATCAAGAGCGTGGATATGGAATTGGCGCGGATTGTGGAGGCGGACTATGTGACCATTCCGCTGGATACGACGGAGTTGGATGCGGCGGCGTCGAATGTGAAGAGCGAGGCACAACTGGCGGAATTGTTGCAGCAGATGGAGACGCAGATGCGGGAAGCAGCAAAGAAATTTGAGTTTGAGAAGGCAGCGCAGTTGCGTGACCGGATCAAGGGATTGAAGCAGCAGGACCTGGCGGGGGCGTTTGGGAAGGAAGAAGGAGGAGGGGTGGGAGCTGAGAAGACGGCGTAGTGAGGAGAGAAATTTAAGAGCAGAGAAACGCAAAAGGACAGAAACCCAAGAGCACAGTCAGGAGTGACTGTGCCACTTTTATTTAGAGGTGGTTGCGGCGAAGGTCTTTCAGCGGATAAAAGGTACCGCGCCAGTAAATGCCGCCTTGTTTGAGGGTGATGAAGGCGGAGCGAAGCAGCATATAGGTGAAGACTACGGCGGCTAGCGGAAGGGTCAGGGCGTAGAACGGGGAGATGCGCATCACCGTATCCACGCCAATTAGGAAGCAGATGGGAATGAGCAGGCCGATGGCGGCGAAAACGCGAACCCAGCCGTGAGCGAAGAGTACGCCGAAAAGCGGCGCGACGTTGAAACTCAAGAGCGTGAGCGCTTGCAGGAAAACTTCGGACAATCGAAAATGGGCGGCGGCAAAAAAGTTTTTTTCTACGCCGCGAACTAGATTGCTCAGGCCGGCGTGCCAACGAACGGATACAGCGTCTTGCGCTAGGGCGACGCCGGAGCGAAAACCGCCAAGCTTGATCATTTTGCCGAGTTGCACGTCGTCAATGACTTCCATGGCCAGGCGGCGATGCGCGCCGCAGGCTTCGTAGGTGGTGCGTTTGACCATCTGGAAGGCGCCGACGCCAACGTAAGCGCGAGAGTGGGGACGGGTGACGCGATGAGGACGAATCGCGAGATGAAAGGACATGCCGAAAAAAGAAATGATGACCTTTTCCCAGAAGGTGACCATTTCGACGTCGCCGAAAAGCGTGAGGTGATCGAGTTCTAACGCGCGGAGTAGAGTAGCGCAGCGGCGGAGGGTGTCCAGTTTGAAACGCACGTCGGCATCGGTGAAGAGCAGCCATTCGCCGGTGGAGGTCTCGTAGGCTTTCTGGAGGGCGTGCGGTTTGCCGAGCCAACCCGCCGGGAGTTCGTTGATGTGCACAACTTTGAGGCGGTTGTGGGTGGAGGCGAACTCGTCGAGGATGCGGGAAGTGGCGTCCTGCGAGCGGTCGTCGACGGCGATAATTTCAAGATTGGGATAGTCGATTTCGATCAGCGTGGTTAGGGCTGCGGGGAGTTTTTCTTCTTCATCGCGTGCGGCGAAGATGAGAGAGATGCGCGGACAATCCGAGTCGGCGGAGGACGCGAAAGAGCTAAGCCAGGGCAAACGGACAGCGCCGTAGGCCACATCGAGTCCATAGGTCAACCAGAAGAGAGCGATTGCGCCGAAGAAAAGCAGGCCGAAGATGTGCATGATTGGTGTGGAACGGCAGCCTCAAGGTATCCTAGCATGATGTCAAAACGATTCGGAATTGAGCGAGCGCACAGGGAGAGGGCATGAGTCGATTGCAGGTTCCAATTCACAGCGGGAAATTAGAAAACGGATTGCGCGTGGTGATTGCGCCGGATGCGACGGCGCCGGTGGTCACGGTGGGGATCTATTACAAGATCGGATTCCGCCTGGAGCCGCAGGGACGGAGTGGGTTTGCGCATCTGTTCGAGCACATGATGTTTCAAGGCTCGGAAAATGCGCCGAAGATGCAGCACATCAAGCTGATCAATTCGAGCGGCGGCGTGCTGAACGGATCGACGATGTACGACGTGACGAATTATTACGAAGCAGTGCCGTCGAATGCGATCGAGAGAGTGCTGTGGCTGGAAGCGGATCGCATGCGCGCTCTAAAAGTGGATGACGAGAATCTGCGCAATCAGCGCGACGTGGTGAAGGAGGAAGTGCGGGTGAACGTGCTGAACCAGCCGTATGGCGGATTTCCATGGCTGGATATGCCGCCGGTGGCGTTTCGCAACTGGGCGAACGCGCACAATTTTTATGGCGATTTCGCGGACCTGGATGCAGCGAATCTGTTGGATGTGCAGGCATTTTTCAAGACGTATTATGTGCCGAATAACGCGGTGCTGCTGATGCTGGGAGATATCAAAGCGGAAGAAGGATTGGCGCTGGCGAAGAAATATTTTGCGGACATTCCGGCCGGCGCGGCGCCACCCTTTGCCGATCCGGGCGAACCGGTGCAGAAGGAAGAGCGGCGCGGGCAGGTGGAAGAGAAGTTCGGAACGCTACCGGCTATGGCCATTGGCTATGTGATGCCGAAGCGGCGCACGAAGGAGTGGTGCGCGATGGCGCTGCTGGACCAGGCGGTGCATGGCGGCCGCGTGGGAAGAATCTATCGCGAGTTAGTGTTGGAAAAACAGATTGCGGTGGAGGCGGACGGCGGCATCGACGATATTTTTGGATACAACGGGCCGACGCAGATGACCACCAAGATTCTGCACAAGCCGGAATATTCGGATGAGCAGACGCTGGCGTCGTTTGACGCGGTGATTGGCGAAGTGCGGGAAAAGGGAATTGGCGAGGAAGAGTTGCAGCAGATCAAGGTGAAGTGGCGGTCGGACTATTTTTCGACGCTCGAGGGCGGGCGCGGCGGATACATGCCGAGGTATGGACTGATGCACTTGCTGGCTTGTTTCACGCTGTTCGATGGCGAGCCGCAACTGGTGAACACGATCCTGGATGAGTTTTTGGCGGTGACGCGGGAAGACGTGCACGCTGCGGCGAAGAAATATTTGTTGCCGGAAAATCGTGCAATTGTGTTTCGTACACCGGTGAAGAGCGATGCGAAGGAGGCAGCATAATGGCGACGCAGGCGGCGGAGATTTCGAATCTGGTGCCGGGACTGGCGGCGGAGCGCCCGGTGACGTGGCCGACGCGAACACGAGTGACGTTGCCGAATGGTTTGCAGGTGGTGCTGGCGGAAGCGCACTCGATTCCGAAGTTTCATGGCGAGCTGTATTTCCGGGCGGGGAA
>Ga0208714_1000359_pt1 | contig 13194 bp, 12 predicted proteins | sample NGESurshal072012_3_FD_184461 | JGI IMG/M metagenome (GOLD analysis project Ga0208714, IMG submission 184461) | Arctic peat soil microbial communities from Barrow, Alaska - NGEE Surface sample 415-1 shallow-072012 (SPAdes) | ecosystem: Environmental > Terrestrial > Soil > Wetlands > Peat ... | reverse complement strand
ATCTCGGCTGCGGCTGTGAAGTGTCTCGGCGGTCGCCTGCTCGGGCGGCTGTGGCCGCGTGACGACGACGAGCGCCAGGCCGCGCTGCACGCGGGCTGCGACCTCTCACGCGTGCTCACGCAAGACGATCTCGTCGCCGGCGACGACGTCTTCTTCTCGGCAACCGGCATCACCGACGGTGATGTCCTGCAGGGTGTGCGCTATCCGAGCGCCGGCGGCGCCACGACGGAGTCTTTGGTGACGCGCAGCCGCTCGGGCACGATCCGCCGGATCAGGGCCACGCACGATCGCTCCAAGCTGCGGGCAGTCGGCGGCGAGCGCTTCTGAGCCTCGGCTCGCCAGAGACCGTGGCGAACCTGGCTGCAACAATGTGCGCGTGGCCGACGACGCATCCAACCGCGCGTGAAATGGGCGCCATGAGCCCGGAAAAGCTCTAGCTGCTCTCGATCGCACAACGTCCACCGCGTCCGCTCCGGACGCCGAGTGGCCCTCCTATCGCTGGTAGCGCCCCACACGCGACTCTGCCAGGTCGAGCCGCGCGAGCGAGTGCAGGAAGCGACTGGTCACGATCACGTGGATGCGTGACTGCGTCGCGTCGTACACGCGGCGGCTGAGGCCCGAGGCGATCGACGGATAGAAGTTGGCGACCTCAACCGTCACGTGCAGGTGCGCCTGCGTGTCGTCCTCGCTCTCGCCGATCCCCGATCGGTCGCGGCGAACCTCGATCTGCAGGTAGCCGCCGCCGTCGCGCCCGCGCCTGGCGACGAGCAAGCCGCGTGCGATGCGCCAGCGCACGAGGCCGTGCACGCGGTCCATCTCGTATTCGGGCGCCTGGAAGGTCAACAGCTTCAGCGCTCCGAACAGCAGCACGATCGAGCGCTCGTGCTCGCTGTAGCGCACATGAATCAACCCGAGCGTGACGCGCGAGAGGAAGCGCCAGTAGGTGCGCGCGAGCCGCTCCAAGTACTCGGCCGACCAGATCGCCGCCAGCGCGTCGGCAGGCAACGTGACCACCGCCGTCTGCACCGAGCGCACAGCGCCGGTGGCGTCGTCCAGGGACGTCAGGCTGCGCGATTCGGCGATCACCGCGCCCGGTGCGCGCCCGCCGCGTCGCAGCGCTCGCCACACGAGCGCCACGACGGTCACGGCGGCAACCGCCACCGCGGCGAGCAGGCCGACGGTCATCGACAGCAGGCTAGTCAGCACGGCGTCGTCAGGGCGAGTCGCTTGTCGTCCTGCATTGCTGCTATCCAAGACATGTGAGCCCAAACCCCTCGACCGAGCGCTTCCTCGGCGCACGGCCTGTGGCCGACGCACCCGTCGATGCGCTGCTCGCGCGCGCAGACGACCTCGCCAGGCGCTGGGCGACCGCCCTGATCGCCGCGCGTCCGCTGGCCGAGATGGCCGGTGTTCCGCTCGAGGATCTCGCGCGCCAGGCACCCGCGCTCTGTGAACAGCTCTCGCGCGCGCTCGGCTCCGATGCCGAGCTGGAGCAGCTGCTCGCGGCCGCCGTGGAGGGAGATCGGGGGCGGGCAGCGCAAGGGCGCCCCGGTGCGCTCGTCGCCTGGCTGGCACCCGCGCGCGACGTGAGCTGGGCGGTGCGCGACGTCGAGGCCCTGCGCGCTGTCATCTGGGAGTCGGCTCTCGGCGAGCTTCGCGAGCCGACCGCCACGCAGGTGGCCGAGCTGTCGGACCGGCTTGCCTCGATCTGCGCCGCGCTGCTCGCCGCGCTGCTCGACCAGCACGAGCTCGCGGGGGGCGCAGTGGCTACGCCGAGCGCGCCCCCTGCACCGGGCCGCGAGCGCGTCCTCTACAGCTCGCGGCGAACGTCGCCCGGCGGACGCCAGGTGGTCGTGATCGATGAGCGCGACGAGGTCGCCGGGTCGCCTGCGCGCGGTCGCGAGGCGTCCGCCGCCGGCTCCGGAGCGACGCCGTCGTACCCGGGCGCCCGAGCGCCTCGCGAGACAGCGCCCGACCACGGGGACGGAAGCCGGCCGGGTCACAGCGCGCCGCGCCCGCGCCCGTGGGACACGCCGCTGGAGGCCGCCAGCCGGGCTGCGGGCGCCGGCTCGCAGGACCCCACGTCGCAGCGAGCCGCGCCGGATGGCGGCGACGCGGTCATGCGCGTCATGCGCGGGCCCGGTGCGCCGGTGGACGAACGCGCCTAGCGCGGCGGTCGCTCAGGCGGCCGGAGCGCCGCCGGTCGTGACCAGCGAGGCCGCTTCCGGTGGCGCCGCCGACGCCGGCGGCAGCCCGAGCGTCGGTGCGTTCGGGACGCTGCCGACGATCCTCGTGTGCAGCCGCGCCGTATCGGCCATGCCGAGCACATGCGCGGCTTCGGTCGTCAGGTCCCACTGAGCGCCGTTGTGCGCGTAAGGCCCGCGATCGATCACCGGAATCGTCACCGCGCGCCCTTTGTAGCCGAACTTCACGAGCGTTCCGCACGGCAGCGTGCGGTTTGCCACGCCGACCACGGCGGGCGTGAGCGTCTGTCCGCACGCGGTCGTCTGGCCGTAGAAGCCCGGTCCGAACCACGTCGCCAGCGCCACCTTCTTGATCGCCGTGACCGGTGTGCCGGCGACGCCGCCGGTTTCCGCGAGCGCGTCGGCGGTCGCTGCGCCCGCGCAGGCGGTGCCAGCGAGCAGCACGAACAGGGATATCTTCAAAAACGGAATTCGCATCGGCTTCAACGCCTACGGGGTGAGCTGACGGGCTCGCGCCACAACTGGCAGCGCTACGACCTCGAATGGTCGATTCGCCCCCGCGGCCGAGTCCTTCCGGTCCGCATTGGGTCCCCCGTCTCCCGCGACCTGGGTCACAGAAGCTCGGCGTGGCCGCAAGTATACAGAAGACCTTTTCCAAGCCTTGCGGAGGTTTGCGCACAGCCCGGTTTGCAGGGCAGCCGGCTGTGCGCCGCCCGGGGCTCAGGACAGGGGCAGGCGCGAGAGGACGTCTTTGAGCAGCCGCTCGCCGGTCGAAAGCCCGGCTTTTGCCAGCTCGCCGACTATCTCCGCCGCCGTCGCCACCAGCTCGGCGCCACCGGGCGGCGCCACCGAGCCGCCGGCGGTTTCGCCGCTGCACTCAAAGCCCTGCCGCGGAGCGACATCCTCCGCCACCGCCGGGCGGCTCCTGCCCGCGGCTGGTCGGCGAGGGGCTGCTTTGCGCTTGGCGGCCGTAACCGAACGGGGCGTCGGGCCTCCGACACCGGCCTTGGTAGTCGCCGACATCGAGGGCTCGCCCACCGGGCCGGCGGGCTTCTTCGCCGCGCCTGCGCCCGCGGACTTGGCCGCTGCGTCTTTGCCCCGCGCCGGTTTGCGAGCCTGCGCAGGAGCGCTTGTCGCGCCGCGCGCCGCCACACGGCGGGCGCTCGAACGCTGAGGCCGGGTGCGCGGCAGGTTCGTGAGCACGCCGCCTTCGCTGCGTGCCTCCTGCGCGGTCTCCTTGCTCGGGTTCGGATCGGCCACCGCGCACATCATTGCTTAAGGCTCGTCGCGGGAACCTCGTGGCCCGACTTGCAGGCCGGCAGGCAAGCCGTTGTGATCGAACGCAAGTACGCGTTAGCATGGGTGCCTGGAAAAGAAGCAGGTGCTGTAACGCTGGGCGGAGCTCCGCCGTATGTCTCACGGAGGAGCTGTACTCAGCCGGGATCCGCCAGGGCCGCGGCGCGGCCGCCGGTTGTCGACCGACGGAAGAAACGGGAACAGATGTCAGTAGTCGAGCTGCAGGAGCTGGATGAGGTCAAGGGTCTGCTGGCCAAGGGCCAGCAGGTCGGAGTGCTCTCCTACACGGAGATAACCAAGGCGATGTCCGAGCTCGACTTGGACGAGTCCGACGTCGAAGAGCTGCACGGGTTCTTCGAGAAGGCCGAGATCGAGCTCGTCGAGGACATCGACCCGGCGACAGCCGCCGCTTCGCAGGTTGAGCGCGCGCCAGACAAACGCGGTCGGCGCAAAGCCAAAGCCACGCTCGACCTCAAGCCGGACATGACCACCGACTCGCTGCAGCTGTTCCTCAAGGACATCGGCAAGGTGCGCCTGCTCACCGCGCAGGAGGAGGTGGACCTCGCCAAGCGCATCGAGCGCGGCGATCTCGACGCCAAGCAGAAGATGGTCGAGTCCAACCTGCGCCTGGTCGTCTCGATTGCCAAGAACTACCGCAACCAGGGCCTGCCGTTCCTCGACCTGATCCAGGAGGGCACGCTCGGGCTGGTGCGCGCAGCGGAGAAGTTTGACTACCGCAAGGGCTTTAAGTTCTCCACCTACGCGACCTGGTGGATCCGCCAGGCGATCGCGCGGGCGCTCGCCGATAAGGCGCGCACGATCCGCATTCCCGTGCACGTCGTCGAGAAGCTCAACAAGATCGGCCGCGCAGAGCGCAAGCTCGTCACCGAGCTCGGCCGCGAGCCGACCGCCGACGAGATCGCCGAGGTCACCGGCATCGATCCCGAGGAGGTCGACTCGATCAAGCGCTCCGCGCAGGCTCCCGTGTCGCTGGAGAAGCCCGTGGGCGACGAGGAGGAGTCGGAGTTCGGGCAGTTCATCGCCGACGAGCGCGCCGAGTCCCCCTACGAGCGCGCCGCCGAGATCCTCACCAAGGAGGCGCTGCGCGAGGCGCTGGAGAACCTCTCCTACCGCGAACGGCGCGTGCTCGAGCTGCGTTACGGCCTCGGCGGCGAGCACCCGCGCACGCTCGACGAGGTGGGGCGCACGTTCAACGTCACGCGTGAGCGCATCCGCCAGATCGAGAACCAGTCGCTGAAGAAGCTGCAGTCGCTCGCCGAGGCCCAGAAGCTGCGCGACGTCGCCTGACAGCACTCGGGACGCCCCTTACAAGGGCGGGTCGGAGGGCGGGTCGGCGGCCGAAGCTGCGCGAACGGGCGGGTGTCAGGGGTCGGGAGCGCGCGCGGGGTGTGTTGCTCGCCGCACCGACTGCGTATAGCCATGGTTATACGCTGGTGGCGAATCACGACTCCAGCAGCGTGCGCGCGCACGTCACGCTGCGCAGCCGCCGCACGGCGGTCACCTACGCCGTCGTGGCTGTGCCCGGGCCATGGCGACCCAGCGGCCCAGCGGCCCAGCAGCGCGGCGGTCCGGGCGGCCCGGGCGGTAGGGCGGGCCTGCGCAGCAGGTGACGGACGGTGGGAGCGGACAGTTGTCGCGCAGACTGCGTATAGCAATGGTTATACGCAGTCTGTCGCAGGAGACACACACCAGCCGGCACAGGCGGCCCTCCCACGCTTCCAGCCCGTCCACGGCCCGGGCCGGGACTCAAGCCGGGCGCTTTGCCTGCCGATCAGCAATGCATGATCGATGTCAAGCAGGCCCTGCGCGAACTCGTCGACAAGGGTGGCTCTGACCTGCACCTGAAGGTGGGCGCAGCGCCGCTGTTTCGCGTCAACGGAGAGCTGGCCGGCGCCGAGGGCGGCGAGGTGCTGACCGCCGAGGACACCGAGGGCGCGCTCAAACAGCTGCTCAGCAACGACAGCAAGCTCGACGAGTTCGCCAAAGAGCGCGAGGTGGACTTCTCTTTCGAGCTGCCCGACGTCGCGCGCTACCGGATCAACGCCTTCCAGCAGCGTGGTGTGATCTCGCTGGCCTGCCGCGCGATCCCTCACAGGATCAGCTCGATCGAAGAGCTCGCCCTGCCCGACGTGGTCACCGAGCTGGCCGATGAGGCGCGCGGGATCGTGCTGCTCACCGGCACCACCGGCTCGGGAAAGTCGACGACGCTCGCAGCGATGATCGACCACATGAACTACACGACGAGCAAGCACATCGTGACGATCGAGGACCCGATCGAGTTCGTGCACTCCGACAAACGCTCGGCGATCAACCAGCGCGAGGTCGGCATGGACACGGCGTCCTTCAAGCGAGCGTTGCGGCGCGTGCTGCGCCAGGACCCGGATGTGATCCTGATCGGCGAGATGCGCGACGAGGAGACCGTGCAGGCGGCGCTCTCGGCTGCCGAGACCGGTCACCTCGTGCTCTCGACGATCCACACGGTCGACGCCACCGAGTCGATCAACCGAATGCTCGACTTCTTCCCGCCGCACCAGCACGCTCAAGCACGCAGCATGATCGCCGGCACCGTCAAGGGCGTCATCTCCCAGCGGCTCGTGCCCGGCGCCGAAGGCGGGCGCGTGGCGGTCTGCGAGATCCTGCGCATGACCGGTCGCGTTCGCGACATGATCGTCGACCCCACACAGACCGGCAAGCTCGTCGAAGTGATCGCTTCGGGCGGCTACTACGGCATGCAGACCTTTGATCAGGCGCTCTTCGGCCATGTCCAGGCCGGGCGGGTCACCTTCGAGGACGCGATGCGCGTAGCCTCCAGCCCGCACGACTTCAAGCTGCTGATGCAGGCCGACGGGCGTCTGGGCACAACGATGGAGGACGTCGCTTCAGCCGAGGATCACCGCGAGTCGCCCGAGCCGGTAGCGCCCGCCGCGCCGGCTCCCGGGGGCAACTCGCCCTTGGGCGTCGCGTAGTCGTTCACGCGCTGCGCAACAGGATCGCCAGCAGCACCAGTGCCGCGACGATCACGACCGCCGGCACAACGAGTCCGCTCACGGCGAGCACGATCATCGCCGCGCACGATACATCGCGACATCGCTCGCGATCGCCGCTGCAGGCGCGTGGGAGCGGGCGCTCGCGCTACTTCATTTGGTAAAGTAAAGCTTGAGATGGCCGTTGATGAGACATGTCCGGTGTGCCGTACGGCGGAGATCGTGTGCGGCAAGTGGACGCTGCTGCTCGTGCGCGAACTGTCTGAGGGTTGCTCGCGCTTCTGCGAACTGGAACGCTCGCTTGCCGGGATCAGCCCGCGCACGCTGTCGCTGCGCCTGCGTGCGCTCGAGGAGGAGGCTATCGTCGAGCGTCACACCTTCCCCGAGGTCCCGCCGCGCGTCGAGTACGCGCTGACCGAGAAGGGTCGCGCCCTGTTGCCGATCATCGACGACATGCGCGAGTACGGCGAAGACTGGCTGTGCGCGACCGATGACGCTCGCGTAGCCTCCGAGCTCGGTCAATCTGACGCGCTCGCCTTGGCGTAGGCATCCCGCACTGCTGCTGGGGCCCGTTCTGCGGATCGACGCGCAGCATCATTGAGGGGGCTCTGCGGACGGGGCAGCTCTCAGCGATTCCTGTGGCCTCGTGGACGGAGGCAGCGCCAACCACGTGAGCTCGCCAGGCGGAGCGCACGCTCAGGGTCACGGGTGGCCAGGTACGTAGGCGCATCCCAGCCCTGCGGTGTGCCATGCGGCGAGGTGAGCAGCGGACGGGTCAGCCCCTCCTCGATGCCGCTGATCGTAAAACCGGCGGACTCGAGCAGTCTCGAGACCGGCGACGGGAGAGGCTGGTGGTCCTCGAAGATGACCTCGCGGATCAGCCCTGCGGAGAGCGATCGGCTCGCTCCCTCGAGCGCCGCGAGCTCGTGGCCCTCGACATCGATCTTCAGCAAGCCGACATGGCGCCCCGCGATCACGTCATCCAAGCGAACCGTTTCGACCTGGTGTGACACCGTTCCATCAGAAGCCTCGAGGCTTGCGATGCCGAAGTTCTGCTCGTAGTCGGACGGAAGATGCAGGGTTGCCGTCCCCGAGACATCCGATGCCGCGCGATAGTCCAGCGTGATTCTCTCGCGAACATTCCAGCTCTCGACGTTGCTCTCGATGAACCGGCGAAGTCGCGGGTTCGGCTCGAGCGCGATGACATGGCGCGCGCGACGAGCGAGCAGCCCGGTGAAATAGCCGATGTTCGCGCCCACGTCGATTGCAAGATCGTCCCCTCCCGCGAGACGCCAGACGAGCTCGGAGACGGCCAACTCGTGCACGCCGATCCTCGCGATGCCAGCTCCGAGCTTCTCTGTGCGCGCCACGCGCATCGGGCATCCCCATGGCGTCTGCACGATCAGCTCATCCTCATTCGCCAGCAACGCTCGACGCACGATCTGGCTCGGTCGGAAGACATAATGTGGCTTCGAGAGGCGTGAACGAAGACTCATCCCTGGATCTCTAGCCGATACACCGATCGAGTGTCGCCTTGATCCGCGGCGCCCGGTGCAATGCTCGCTGCGCTGAGCAGGAGCCGGGTGCACGAGGGCGAAGTCAGCCACGATGCGTTCACGACAGCTCGAAACGTCGCTCACGGAGTTCTTCGGGGCGGCATCCGCGTATCTGCGCGCCGAGATCGCAGCCGGCGCGGAGGTGCCGTTCGAGCTCGGCGCGCAGACGGGGCGCAGGGGAGGCGGCGGCACTCCGCTGTACACCTACCGCGCGCTGACCGGCGAGTTCATCAGTGAGCGCGACGGCGCGCTCAAACGTCTGCCCGGCCACGCCGACGTGGCCAAGCTGCTCGAGCGCTTCGAGGGCCTCGACCGCTATCTGGCAAGCGTCGGCGGCGACGCCGCCCGCGCCAGGGGCCGCACGCGTGTGCGCGCCGCCGTCAAAGCGCTGCTGGAAGAAGTCTTCGACGAGCAGACCGACTTCGAGCTGCGCCCCGAGCGCGTTGAGGCGACGCTTCAGCGCCTGCAGCACTCGACGCTCGCCAACGCCAGCGAGATCAGCCTCGTGGCGACGCTGCACGGCGTGACGATCGGCTCAGCCGAGCTGCAGCTGACCAAGGGCCTGCGCATCGCCCAGCGAGACGCGCTGCAGGAAGTGCCCGACGAGGCCGTCGCAGCTGCCGACAGCGACCTCGCGGAGAGCCATTTGATCGTCGCCTACACCACCGAGCAGGACGATGTCGGCGAAGCGCTGGACGGCGGTCGCGAGGTGCTGCGGGACCTGCTCTCGGCCCTGCGCCTGTTCGGCGACGGCCGCGTCACGCTCGGCGCGCTCGCCTGGGCGCGCGTCGGAGGCGGTCCGTGGAGTCCGCTTGCGCTCGGCGCCGGCGGGCGCCCGCACGGCATGCTCGTCGTCACCGTCGAGCAGGAGGACGAGCTGCGGGCGTTCTGCAGCCTCGTGTCGCGCCGCGCGCCACACGACAACGACCTGGCGTGGGCACTGCGGCGCTTCGAGCTTGGCTGCGAGCGCGTCAGCCCGTACGAGGCGCTGACCGACAATCTGCTGGCCCTGCGCGCGCTGCTCGAGCCCGAGGGACCGGCCAGCGGGTTGCTCGCCGGCCGGCTGGCCGCGCTGTGCGCCACAGCCGAGCAGCGTGCCGAGCTGACCGAGCGGATGACGCGGGCGGTCGCGCTCGAGCGCTCGCTGATCGCCGGCACCGCGAGAAAGGACGCCGCCAGCCGAGGACTCGCCGACGACGTCGCCAATCATCTGCGCTCGCTGCTGCGCGATGTCATCTGCGGGCATCTCGACTCCGACCTCGCCGTGATCGCCGATGAGCTGCTCGAACCCGACGAGCTGCTGCACGCCGACGAGTACGGCGAGCTCGACGACACCGGCCCCGGCGGGGCTGACCTAAGTGCGCCGGAACCGGACGGGCGGGAGCCCGATGAGCCAGAGCTCGACGTTCCGCAGCCGCTCGCGGCAGACACGGAGCTGGCAGACACGGAGCTGGCAGACACGGAGCTGGCAGAGGCGCAGATGGCAGAGGCGGAGCCGACCGGGGCGGAGGTGCCCGAGGTCGAGCCGCAGGTCGTCGCCGAACAGCGCCAGGAGTCTTTGCCGATACAGCCGGACGGCGTCGCCGAGATCGACGCCGTCGCGCCGCTCAGCTGAACAGGTGCTCGGCCAGCTGGGCCAGCCCGGCGATGTCGCGGACGTCTTCGTCCAAATGCGGCACGAGGATCGGTTCGCGCTCGCCAAGCTCTCGCGATAGGTGCGCCACCGTCTCGCGGTCGCGCTGAACCAGCACGTCGAAGTCAGCGAGATTGCCGGCCACGCGCCGGGCCAGGTGCTCGCCCAGATCGGGAGTCAGCAACTCCTGCACCTCATCGGCGGAGCTCTCGCCGAGGCCGTCGAAGTGCATGCGGTTGATGATCAGCCCGCCGCGCGACATATCGCGACTGGCAAGCCGCTCGGCGAGAAACTCGGCCTCCCGCGCCGGCTCGGGCTCGGGCGAGGTCACGACCAGGAACGTCGTCGTGGGATCGCGCAGCAGCTCAGAGACTCCCTTGGTGACGTCTTTGAAGCCGTCGAGGATTCCCGACAGCGAGCGGAAGAAGGTCGACAGGTCGCTGAGCATGTCCACGCCGGTGACACGCGCGAAGATTGCGAAGACGATGCCCGTCGAACGCCCGAACACGCGGGCCGCGAGGCCGCCGGGGGAGAGGAAGACTCTCAGCGCGCGGCCTTCGAGGAAGCCGAGCAGCCGGGCGGGCGTCTCGAGGAAGTCGACGGCGTTGCGCGACGGCGGCGTGTCGAGCACGATCACGTCGAAGTCGCGTTCGTGGCGCAGCTCGTACAGCTTGGCCATCGCGCTGAGCTCCTGCGACCCGGCGACCGCCGAGGACAGCTCGCGGTAGATCGGGTTGGCGAGGATCTGCTCGCGCTCGCGCTCGTCGGGCGCCAGGCGGGCGACGATCTCGTCGAAGGTGCCCTTGCTGTCGAGCATCATCGCCCACAGCTCGCCCTCGCACTGCACGCCCTGCTCGGCCAGCAGCGCCGGATCGATCAGCCGCGGCTCGCCGGACAGGCGGTCCAGGCCCAACGCGCTGGCCAGGCGCGCGGCCGGGTCGATCGTCACGACCGCCACCTTCTGCCCGCGCGCGGCCAGGCCGAGCGCGAGCGCCGCCGAGGTCGTCGTCTTGCCGACGCCACCCGAGCCGAGGCAGATGCAGACGCGCTTGCCCTTCAGGTGTTTGAGCAGGACGCCATCGCGCCGACGCTTGGCTTCGGCCGTGGCCATCCCCGGATCGTAGTTCCCGTGCAGGAATCACCCGGCCGCATGCGAATACCCACCGGACGGCTTTCTGAATAAATCGAGTATCGGAGCCCCCCGTGGAAGGCAAGGCCAAGGTCATCGCGTTCGCCAATCAAAAGGGCGGCGTGGCAAAGACGACGACAACGCTCAACCTCGCCGCCGCATTTGCGGAGGAGGGTCACCGGGTGCTGTGCGTCGACATGGACCCCCAGGGCAACCTGACGATGTCTCAGGGCATCGATCCCGACACGCTCGACAAATCGATGTACGACGTGCTCGTGCACAAGGTCTCGATCCGCGAGGTGGTTCGCAAGCGCGAGATCGACATCGCCTGCGCCTCGATCGATCTGGCGGGAGCGGAGATCGCGATGTCGACGATGATCGGCCGCGAGCGCTCGCTGCAGAAGGCCTTTGAGCCGATTCTCGAGGACTACGACTTCATCTGCATCGACACGCCGCCGAGCCTCGGCCTGCTGACGATCAACGCGCTGACGGCCGCCGACAAGGTGATCGTCCCCGTGCAGTGCGAGTATCTGTCGATGCGCGGGCTGATCCAGCTGCAGAACACTCTCGCGATGATCCGCGAGAACCTCAATCCGGGCGTTGACATCGAGGGTATCCTGCCGACGTTGGTGGATTCCCGGACGATCCACGCCAAGGAGGCGATCGAGATCCTCGAGGAAAACTTCGGAGACCGGGTATTTGCCTCGCGCATCCGCAAGACCGTCCGCTTCGCCGAGGCGCCCGTGAAGGGCATGTCGGTGCTGAAGTACGAGCCGGACGGGGTAGCGGCTCAGTCCTACCGACAACTCGCGCAGGAGGTTCTCGACCATGGCAAACGCTAAACGCGCGAGCATGCGCGAAGGGCCGCTGGCGGCCCTGTTCCGCAAGACCGAAGGAGCCGAGGACGAGCAGGTCGAGAGCGAGCAGCCCGCCTCGCCGTCCCGCGCCGAGGCGCCGGCCAAGCGCGCCGAGGCGCCGGCCAAGCCTGCACGCCCTCGCGAGAGCGGCCTGCCGCACCCGGCGCTCAGCGCCTCGGCGCAGGCACCGCAGGAGCCCGCGCACATACCCAGCCCGCAGGAGCGCCTGCGCCACGCCTTCTCCTCGGAGATCCCCGAGAACGTCATGGACCCGCAGCCCACACGCACGGTGATGGACGACTACGCACGCGAGCACCCCGAGCCGTCGGGCACCGCTGGTCCCACCGGCCAGCCGGTGATCCGCGTCGTGGGCGTCGGCGGCGCCGGCGTCAACGCCGTCAACCGCATGGTCGAGGCGGAGGTCGAGGGCGTTGAGTTCCTCGCCATCAACACCGACGTGCAGTCGCTGCAGCAGTCGACAGCCGACATCACGCTGCACATCGGCGCCGAGCTGACGCGCGGTCTCGGCGCTGGCTCGGACGCCAATGTCGGCCGTCAGTCGGCGATGGAGGACTACGACCGGCTCAAGGCCCTGCTGAAGGGCTCGGACATGATCTTCATCACCGCCGGCGCGGGCGGTGGCACGGGCACCGGCGCCGCGCCGATCGTCGCGCGCATCGCCCGCGAAGTCGGCGCGCTGACCGTCGCGATCGTCACCAAGCCGTTCGGCTTCGAGGGCTCGCGTCGCAGCGGCCAGGCCGAGCAGGGCATCGACATGCTCGCCGCCGAGGTCGACACGCTGATCGTCGTGCCCAACAACCGCTTGCTGTCGGTGCTCGACAAGCAGACCGCGATGGTCGAGGCGTTCCGTGTCGCCGACGACGTTCTGCGCCAAGGCGTGCAAGGCATCTCCGATCTCGTCACGCTTCCCGGTCTGATCAACCTCGACTTCGCCGACGTACGCACGATCATGAGCGACGCCGGCAACGCACTGCTCGGAATCGGCATGGGCGTGGGCGAGAACCGCGCCACGGAGGCCGCCATGCAGGCTGTCGCGTCGCCGCTGCTGGAAACCTCGATGACCGGCGCCCGTTCGATCCTGCTGTCGATCACCGGCGGCGAGAATCTCTCTCTGTGGGAGGTCAACGAGGCCGCCAAGGCGGTCTCCGAGGCGGCGCACGCGGATGCCAACATCATCTTCGGCGCGATGGTCGACGAGAAGCTCGACGACCAGGTGTGGGTCACCGTCGTCGCCACCGGCTACGGCGACGAGGGACGGCGCAAGAGCGTGAACATGCTCAAGGAACCCGCCGGTGAGCCGAAGGTTCAGCGTGCGGGACCGCCGCGTCCGGCGCAGCGTCGCGGCGGGCTGTCCGTCGACGAACTAGACGTTCCCGAGTTCCTGCCAAGCCGCTGACGTCGTCGGCGCTCAGCCGGCGCCGCGTGCCTGTGCTATCGCTCTGGCATGACTGAGGGCGAGCACGGGATCGTCGCTGCGGGGCATCCGCTGACGG
>Ga0208714_1000358_pt1 | contig 13196 bp, 12 predicted proteins | sample NGESurshal072012_3_FD_184461 | JGI IMG/M metagenome (GOLD analysis project Ga0208714, IMG submission 184461) | Arctic peat soil microbial communities from Barrow, Alaska - NGEE Surface sample 415-1 shallow-072012 (SPAdes) | ecosystem: Environmental > Terrestrial > Soil > Wetlands > Peat ... | reverse complement strand
ATCCTTGACGCAATAGCTGATCGTTTTCTTGTGAACATCCAAGCCGATGTAATACATACTCTCCATGAGGAGCCTCCGTGGTTGTTCTCTGAATCAACGTTCTCGTTGAGTTCAGCTTTTTGTACACCCGTGCTCCTCACTCGACTTAACATTCAAACAATCCGTCCAAGTGGTTTCCGTGACCGGCGTGTCACGGGAGTGACCAGGTCGGGCCGGCAGACTTCCCACAACGTGAATCTAATCCCCGCGTGAGCGAGGTCGGCCGACCCCGGTCCGCAGCCGAGGCGGCCTCTCTCGTTTCGTAGCGTTTGACATCGATTTGGCGACCAAGTCACGCGATATCATTGGTGCGCTTGTCTTCCTCCAAAACGCGGAATGCGATGGTGTCAATTCATGAAAGGTCCGGCACCAACAACCCGATCTGAACCTGGCGGGAGCGCGAATTACAGCTTTGCCATCGGGTATCTTCGCGCGGCCATCATCGTCGTCGTGGTCGCAGTCCACTCGGTCCTGGCGTATTGCTCTTTCGCGCCCCCGCAAATTCTGTTTGGGACGAGGTCGGGCCTTTGGAGGGCATATCCCATAGTAGACGGCCGGCGCTGGGCGGGCTTCGATCCGATTGTCGGGTTTACTGATCCCTTCGGAATGTCACTCATGTTTTTCTTGTCCGGGCTGTTCGTATGGAACAGTCTGCAGCGGAAAGGCATTGCCCGATTCGGACGCGATCGGGCGATACGACTGGGCTTACCGTTCGCGGTTGCCGTTACCTTTCTGGCACCTGCCGCTTACTATCCGACGTATCTGGCCACCGCTGGCTGTCCGCTTCTAAAGACCTTCCTCCGACAGTGGTTTACGCTCGGCGAATGGCCGTCTGGACCGGCATGGTTCATCTGGATTCTGCTGGCGTTCGATTGCCTCGCTGCAGGATTCTTCCTCACGATGCCGGAGTGCGGAGACCGGCCTAGCTGCTGGTATTCTCGCGTGTTCAGCAGCCCGGCGAGGTTCTTCTGGACGCTGACGGCGGTTTCCGGAGTCGCCTATGTCCCAATGGTGCTCGCCTTCGGTCCTGTGCGCTGGACGGCGTGTGGGCCATTCATGTTCCAGACGAGCCGGTTGCCGCACTACGCAGTCTGGTTCTTTGCCGGCCTCTATACCGGCGCTTACGGGATCAATCGCGGTGTGATTGCTCCGGATGGAGCGTTGGCACAGAACTGGCTGAGCTGGCTGGGTTGGGCTTCGGCCGCATTTGGGGTACTGGTCGTGGTTACCCACCCGGCGATTCGGTCCACGGCGTCTTGGTCGGAACTCGTTGCCGCCATGGCATGGGTGCTGTCATGCACCGCATCGACGCTCTGGGTGCTTGCGATGTTCCTTCGGTTTGGCGGCACGCGAGTCAGGGTTATGGATAGCCTTTGCGAAAATGCCTACGGAATATACTTAGTCCACTATGTCTTCGTGATCTGGCTGCAGTACTCCCTGCTGCGAGCCCCTCTCGCCGCGTTAGCAAAGGGAAGCATTGTGTTTCTCGGCGCGCTGGCGCTGAGTTGGGCCAGTGTCGCTGCCCTACGCAGGGTTCCCGGCGTCGCGCACGTCATTTGACTTGACTGCTTCTTTCGGGGTCAGCGCTTCCAATCAAGTTTGACGCATAACGCCCAAACCTTTGAAATGGCTGTTCGGCCGCTCAATTTCGCGGATTGGTAACAGAAAACGCTGAAGCCCCCGAAGTCTCCTTGCGGGGAAAATGCCGCCGACAATTCGCCGACCTTCCTGCCTGCCGACGGACAAACCGTGCCGTATGATCCGCTTTGGGTCGCGTGCCCGGAGGTCGAGTTGCAGCGTCGGTATCGCCGTGCGCGAGCAAGATCATCTCGTTGCCGCGACTTGGCGGACTGCATCACCGTTACATGCACGCCGCCTGAATGTGCGACCGGCCGTGAATCACTTTCACGGTCTAACTTGCTGCGGAGTCTAGGGAGATTCGCATCTCCAATCCTCTTCAGGTTCACCAAATTGCTGCGGATGCCTCAAGCAGTTCCGCCGAAATTCGAAGTTACAGGCCGCCCCACGTGCAATTACAGCCAACCAGAAGACCTGAAACAGGGCGTTTTAAGTTCTGGCGAACCACAGGTTCTAAGTTTTGGCGAATCACAGGTGTACACTGATTCCGGCGCGCAGGGCGCTACCCGTCCGCGGACAGGACCGAGTCCACCTGTGAAACATATGAACTGAAGATTCACGAATCTCCTTTCGCCCTGCACTGCGGACCAAGGGCATGACCACAGAGGAGGTCCGTCATGGCAAATCGCCACTTTCCTGTCCGCCCTAACCTTGACCAGCTAAGACATCAGGCCAAAGATCTGCTACACGCCATTCGTCGCAGCGATCCAGACGCAATTGTCGATTTCCGCGAGCATCACCCCAAATCAATTGATCCCACGACGGTTCGCCTTGCCGATGCGCAGTTCGTGCTTGCGCGTAGTTATGGCCTTCCCAATTGGACCCGCCTCGTCACTGCGTGCCGCATGACTGAGGCTATCTGGCGCGGTGACTTTGAGACGGTTCGCGCTATGGTGTTGCGCGATCCGCACTTGTTAGATGAGGATGCGCGTGGTGTAAAAGGCAATTGGGGTCCACCCATGTCGTATGCCGCCAACCTTGGTAAGGATGCAATCGTCGAAATGCTGCGAAGCCTTGGCGCATCCGACATGCAGCACGCCTTTGGGCGCGCCTGTTTGCAAGGCCAGATCGAAACCGCACGGAAGCTGCACGCCATGATGGGCGCTCCCCGACCGCCAGACGATGAATTGAGCGGCCCTGCTTACACACTCAATGTTGCGGGCTCCGCACTTCTGTTTGAACTCGGCGCACGTGTGTATGACGAGCACGGAAAACGGCTTGCGCCCATAGATACGACGCTCGAAACCGATAGCCGCAACCCATCAGCCAAGCATCGCATTCTGGAATTGTATGCCGAGCATGGGTTCAAGCTGCCCAACACGCCGACGATGGCTCTGCATCGCGGCCGCATCGATCTACTCGAAGAGCATCTGCGCCGTGATCCAAACCTGCTTCAGCGAACCTTCACACACGAAGAGATCTATCCGCCAGAACTCGGGTGTCACGATGAAGTGCTGGCGACGCATGGAACACCCCTTTCCGGCGGAACTTTGCTGCACATGTGCGCGGACTATGACGAGATCGAGATCGCTCGCTGGCTGCTTGACCGCGGCATGAACGTCGATGAGCAGGCGGCAATCGACTCCGACGGGTTCGGAGGTCACACACCCCTCTTCGCGACCGTAGTGTCACAGCCAAATTTCTGGATGAACCATCGTGGGCAGGTTCCAGACGCGCCGTTCACGCGCCTGTTGCTCGACCACGGAGCAAACCCAAATGCGCGCGCATCACTGCGCAAACAACTCCATCCGGGATACGGAATCGACGGGATGCACGAATATCGCAATGTAACTCCGATCGGTTGGGGTGAACAGTTCCACTTCAGAAAGCTCGTGAACACCGCGGCAATGCGCCTGATAGCTGAGCGCGGAGGACAGCCGTAGTCCATGCAATGCTGGAGGTGGAGATCCAGTTTGATTTGAATCATGCGCGTGATTGCGCTCGTCAATGCGTGCATTATCGTCGATGCAGCCGAGAGTACGTATTTCCCGGTGGATGGTCGGTCAACCGAAAACTGAGTGGCGGCTTTCATGCCGCGCTGGCTTGCTCCCTCCATCGTTGAACGTTCACGCCCATCACCATGAGCCATAACTCAAGTGGTATCTCCCCGAGGGCGGAGGCGGCAGCGATGACCAGGGACAGACGATATGCGAGCGGCGGGTACAGATAGATCACCCAACCCAAACCACTGACCATCACGAACACTCCCAGAATTCGAGGCAGGAAGGTGGACCTGAAGATGAGGTAGCCGGTCAGGATGCACCGGAATCCGAACACCAGATCTATCTGAAAGGATGACCTTCAATAAGATGAAGGCTTAGGAGCCGGGCCGCCGAGTGCGTTCATGCCGACCAAGGACGTGCCGCTGGTATTCCCGGAGATGGGTATCCCCTTGACTCAGGTAGCCCCTACAGATTGTGGTTTGCCTTTAGCTTTCCCGGCGGTCGGGTGGACGATCCGGTCATAGGTGACGGGATCGTCAGCCACTGCTTGCTGCGCGAGGCGAAAGAAGAGCTTGCCTCGACTTTTTGAGCGCCGACGATTAAACCGAAACGTGAACTCATCCAAATAGTAATCGAGGTGCTTGTGGCTGACCGCTCCCTGGTGGGTTCCGATCAGCCACCGTTTGAGCAGGGAGATCACAAGGTGAACCCGTGGCATCAACTCCGATGGAGTCTTCCCAGGACGTTTACTCCCTCGACCGGGAAGAGCCGTAATCGTTTTACTCAGGAGCTGCCTAGGTACAGGCGAGTACAGGTCCCCGATTCAGGGGCCCGAATTGCGGCAACTCGGAAGTAATCCACTTGGACGAGAAACGCCCTACCCGTGCTGTTGAAGAACTCCACCAGGTCGCGGCCACAAGGACGGAACGCCGACTTCTCGTCAAGTTGGATTGCTTCGAGGGCAGCAAGAGAGTGACCTGATCTCTTGTGGTGAGATCATTCGAATCTTAGGCATCGGAACATCCTTGCCTCGGTGCCGCGATACCACAGCGGTTGATAACCACTTGCCCTTGCGGGACTGCGCTTGGTTGTACCTTCAGGAGCGAGGGCAGATGCAGCCCCTTGTCATGCATCCCCTGCTACCGAGTTGCAGGATCCGCACACGCGAACTTTTCTGTCCACGCAAATGGAGCGCGGAAGAGTGTTCGGACGCTAAGTATCTCGTTATGTGCTTGCGCTCGAGATACCGATGATTTTATGCGATTTATTGGAGAGTTCGGCTCTCCCGCTTCTGTACCGGATTACGAGGAAATAGTTTCTCCGCAGCTGATCTGCGGGCGCGACAGAGAGAAGCGCTTTTCCGTGTTCGGGCGGACTCGAACCGTAGCTTTCCTAAGTTTACATTGCTGTACAGCTACTCGACTGGGTGTAACTCGGTAGGAATTCCTCGCCACTTCAGTGGTGTTGACTTGGCTTCTTCCCTGTTGCAAACTCACGCAACAGTATTAATCCCCACGGAGGCAAGACAAATTCATACCCGCTGCCCGCTTCGTTTGTTCGGATTTTAGCGATGACGAGTCGGGCGCAGAGCCCCCGAGCAAGAGCTGCGACGTCGAGCGTGATCACCCGTGACGAGGACGTCGGCGGCCCTCGAGTTCCGATGTGAAACATGTGGCGTAGTTATTCCATATTCCTGATCGAGAACTCGGGCAACGCGCATACTGAAGACCTGAGTGTAGCGATCCTCAGCTATCACCATGATGACTGGGTGAAAGACAGGAGGGATCATGGCAAAACGAGACCCAGACAGCGGGCGTGAAGAGCGGGAACGCCGGGGAAAAGAAGAGCGCACCGGCCGCAGTCAGGAACGGCACGAGGATGAGCACGAGCGTTCGGAAGATCGGGAGCGCCCGCGTCGCCGGCGCTTGGGCCGCGATCACCTGGTGCATCAGCAGATTGTCGAGCGCCGCCTCGGGGGAGGCGCGCCGGCGACGCCCGAAGCCTACGCCAAGGCTCTCGAGGAGTGGAAGCAACTGCCCGGCTCCGTCGTGCGGCCGCCCACGGACGAAAAACAGGTCCAGGCTGTAGAAGACAAAAACAAGGAAAAGTCGGAGGAGTAGCCATGAGCCTCATTGGGACGGCATGGAGCCCGATTGGCCCCAGCCCGATTTCAGAGGGAGGCGCCAACGACAACGGTCTCGTCTCCTCCATCGCGGTCAATCCGAACAATCCCAACATTATCTATGTAGGAACTGTAGGCGGCGGTGTGTGGCGCAGCGACGATGGCGGCCTCAACTGGATCCCGCTGTTCGATCGCCAGCTCGCGCTCGGTATTGGCGAGCCCCAAGCCATCGCCATCGATCCGAACAACACGACGATCATCTACGTCGGCACCAGTGGCCGCTTCGCGCCCCAGCCGCAGGCGGGCTTGTTTAAGTCGACCGATGGCGGCGCCAGTTGGGTGGCGGTCGGCTCCGGCTATCCCACCGGCAACATCGGTAATGCGACCCAGTTCGTCAATCAGTGGATCAACGCCATCATCGTCGACCCTGCGAACAGTAACGTGGTCTATCTGGCGTCGACCAGCGGAGTGTTTCGCTCAACCGATGGTGGCCTAAACTGGAGTGTCGGCAGCAACACCTTCGGCGATGCCCGCAGTCTCCAGCTCGATACGTCCACGCCCGCTAATGCTCGCATCCTGTACGCCGGGATTTCCGGACGCGGCGTTTTCCGCTCCAACGACGGCGGACAGAACTGGACTCAAATCCTCAGTGGGAGCACGCCGGTCGTTGCCGGGGCCATCGGGGCCGCGCCCAACGGCTTCAGCAAAGTGATCGTGTCGCTGGCTCCGCCCACCAAGCCCGTACCCAATCCTGGCGGCATCCAGGTGTTGTACGTCAGTCTCGAGGGCATCAGCGGGGCGCCCGATCCTGTTGGTATCTTCATGAGTACCAATCAGGGCGGAAGTTGGCTGCAGCAGACGGCCACCGGGATGCCCACCCGCACGCAGGGCGGCTATAGCTTCCACTTCGCGGTTGATCCAGGTTCGCCGGGCGATGGCATCAACGATATCATCTACTTCGGCGCAGTCGGCCAAGCGGTCTCTACAGACTCAGGCAACACCTTCACCAACATCACCGGTCTCCACGCCGACACCCACGCTTGGACCTTCGTTCTGCAGCCGAGCCCCACCGCCTCGGTCGTGTATTGCGGCAATGACGGCGGCCTCGATAAATTCGATCCCATCACATCCACTTGGTCGCACCTCAGCTCCGGCGGCCTCCAGACCAGCCTCTTTTACAACATCGACATCCGAAACGACGCCAACGGCACTGTCACCGTCGGCGCCCTGCAGGACAACGAAATCGAGACTACCAAGGGCGCCGTCGGCCTGGGCTGGAGAGCCACGCAGGGCGGCGATGGGTGGGACGTTGCCTACGACGCCACCACGCTCAGCAAGCTCTATGGCAGCAGCGGCTTCTGGTCGCCCGCTCCGTGTACGCGCGTGCACCGCTCTACCGACGACGGACTCACCTTTCCAACCGAAATCACGCCTTGGGGCACCACCAGCGATGCCGGCTGCTACCTGGCTGGAGTTACGACCGATCCCACCACCGGGGATATTGTTTACGTGAGCGGCAGCCAGAATCTCTGGCAGAGTCGCAATGGCGGCGGCACGTGGCGCATCCTCTCGCCCTTCAACGGCGCGGGGAATGTAGATGTCGCTGCCGTGAACGGCAACAACGTCGTGATCGCCGTCGGGAACAAGGTATTCGTATCGACCAACGCCCTCGCGGCCACGGTGGGACCTCCCTCCGGCGTGACCTTCACCGATGTCACCCGAAATCTGCCCAGCCGCAACGTGGCGCGTGCGCTGTTCGATCCGAACGACCCAACCATCATCTACGCGGTCCTCGGCGGATTCAACGGCGGCGGCTCCGGCCAGAGCGGACACGTCTTCCGCACCACCGTCGGCGCCACCGCCTGGACCGATATTTCCCCCGCGCTCAACGTCCCTTTCGCCGCCCTGGCACTCGACGGTTCCACGACCCCGACCACCCTCTTCGCCGGCACCGATTTCGGCGTCCTGCGCTCCGTCGATGGTGGTGTCAGCTGGACCGTGCTCGATGATATCCACTTCCCCCGCGTCCCCGTGCTCGACCTCATCTTCCACAAGGGTGTCCTGCGCGCTGCTACTTACGGGAGGGGCGTCTTTCAATTCCACAAACCGGCCGGTCCTTCCATAGCCGTCCAACTCGATGACGGCCTCGCCTTTGGCAGCGTATGCAAGGGCCCGCAGTATCTCAATTTGACGATCTTCAATGTCGGTTCCCAGGATCTAACCATCATCAGCGTGCAGCGCCTGATGGGCTCCGCCGACTTCTCGGTCCTGCCAACGCCTCTCACGCCGCTGGTGGTCGAACCCGGCGAAGAGATTATCTTCACGGTAGCATTCAATCCCACTGTCGCAGGGGTGAACGAACTCGCCACCATTCGCATCATCAGCAATGATCCTTTTGCCCCGTTTGTCGATCTGGCTGCCATCGGCACCCAAGGCACAGCAACGCTCGTAACCGCGATCGCTGATAGCGGGAACATAGGCAACGCCTGTCTCGGCCTATTCGCCGAACAGGAACTCACCATCAACAATCGCGGCGCGTGCCCGCTGACGGTTACCGCGATTGTTTCCTCATCGCCCGAATTCCTAGCGCCGAGTCTCTCCTCCGCGCTGTTGGTGGGCTCGGGCGAATCGACCGAAGTTACGATCCGATTCCAACCCGCGAGCATCGGCGCCAAGAACGCGGTCATTACGCTGTTCAGCAATGATCCGGCGGGAGCCCACACGGTGTCGGTATCGGGCACAGCGCCCGCGCCGCACATCGCACTTCTTATTGCCGACACCGGCAGCTTCGGCAATTGCTGTGTCGGTTCGTTCAGGGATGAGCCGCTCACTTTGTCGAACGCCGGCAAGTGCACCTTAACGGTGACCGACATCGCCTCATCCTCTCCGGAATTCATCGTAGCCGAAGTGCTTTCGTATCCGATCACGATCGAGGCCGGCGGATCCGTCGAAGTGCCGATCCGCTTCCAGCCCGCGAGCTTCGGTCCGAAGGCGGCGACTATAACCGTCACCAGCGACGATCCCTCCGGCCCTCAAACGATTGCGGTCTCCGGGAATGCACCCTCCGGCAAAATCGTGGTAACGGGCAGCGCCTACTTTGGCGCCGTGAAGTGTTGCCGGCATGCCTTTCGCAGCATAGCCGTCTGCAACGTCGGCGATTGCGACCTGCACGTGACGAAATGTGAATTCGAGCACAAGAACCGACATTGGCGGCTCATCCACAATCCCTTCCCGAACACGCTCCATCCCGGATCTTGCCTGAACGTGGTGGTTCGCTACCACGCCACGCAAGCCGAGCCGCATCCCTGCGAACTCGTCATCGAAAGCGACGATCTTACGAAGCCGCGGGTGGAAGTCGACGTGATTGCCTGGACGCGCTGCTGCTGTAGAGAATGCTGCGATGATTGCCGCGAACATCGCCCGTGCGAAGAGCACCACAAGGAGTGTTGCGAAGAGCACAAGCGAGAGTGCTGCAGCGAGTGCCACGAAGAGCCCAAGCAAGAGCCGCAGCACGAGGAACGGCACCACGAGCGCCATCACCATAAAGACTGGCGCGACGACGACGAGGAAGATTAATCCGCAGAGGGGAAGGTTAGCCATGGATTTTGTAGAGCGTATATTTCACATCGCACCCGATGGTGGCAGCGGATTGATGGAATTAGCGATCCTTTCGACAATCGCTTGTGTGGTGACAGGCGCCCTCTGGCTCGCCGCAAAGTTCGCCTCCGAGCACTCTGGTCTCGCACGCGCCGGAATCGCTGATGAGGGATCAGGACAACGCCAGGACTGACTATGGGGGAATGCGCAGGTGTTCGCCGGGCAATACCCGGCGGATGCTCGCGAAACTACAAAGCTCTTGTCAATTGACGAGAGAGCGCCGTTGCACTCCTACTTCCAGAAGTCCGGGCCAGTTGGAGGTTGGCAGCAACGCAGAAGTTGGTCCAGAAACGCATCCGGAGATTCCTCCCGTAAGTCGGCCAGTGCTTACGGACGCATTCCATTCATCTGGCCGTATAACGCCCAAACCGGACAAGTGGAATTCCGGCCAAAATCACTTCTCCGACTAGCCGACTATACGACCAAGTGGATTCCCGGACACTACGACGCTTGTCGGTACCTATCCGGTGAAACTTCCCAGAAGCAGACTTGGGGACAACTGTCGACGAACGCCTCTGTTGTGGGTCGCCCTTCAACCGGACGATGAGTCGCATGCCGAATCGCATTGGTCGATTACATTCGCTTTGCCCTTCGCTCGGGCGCTGTGTCCGCAAGGGTGGCGATCTTGATCTAAGATCAGTCTGGACTGACTTTCCTTTAAGTTTACTGAGCTTGCGGAGCACAACATGAGCCGGGTCCTCGTCATCGGAAATGATGCCCAAGTGAGCCGGGAAATCGGGGGGACGCTCGTTGCCGCCGATTTCCCAATGGAATATTCGGCCGGTCATGCCGACGCCCTTCACCGGTTGCGCATGCGATCGTTCGGAGTCGTGATCACCAGTCCCGACAGCACTGTCGAAGAGGACTTGGCCCTCCTGGAGGAGATGCGCGCTATCAGGCCTGGGGTAAAGAGCATCGTCCTGGCTCGTCATAGCACGCCCGACGAAGTCATTGCTGCCCTGCGTGCCCGAGTATTCGCCTGCTTCACACCTCCATTTGACTCACGCGAAATCGCGAACCTGGCGGGTAGTGCAGCGTCCGACAGCCAATGGCGAGACGACATACAAGTTCTATCGGCCAAGCCGGGCTGGGTGTCAGTCCGAGTAAATTGCCGGCTCATCACGGCTGAGCGCCTCATGACGTTTGCGAAAGAGCTGAGTGCTCAATTACCTGAGGACACGAGGAGCGAAGTGATGCAAGCGCTGCGAGAGATTTTGCTGAACGCGATGGAGCACGGAGCGGCGTTTAATCCTGAGCAGGTCGTTGAGGTCACAGGCGTTCGCACCGAAAGAGCAATGGTGTTTTACGTGCGCGACCCCGGGGCTGGCTTCCGCCGGGATTCGCTTACGCACGCCGCCATAGCAAATCCAGCTGACGATCCCGCGGCCCACATTATGCAGCGCGAAGCCGAAGGAATGCGTCCTGGCGGATATGGCTTGCTTCTGGCGGCCGGCACTGTGGATGAGTTGATCTACAGTGAGATCGGTAATGAAGTGCTGCTCATCAAGTACGTGGATTCAACCTCGCCCGTGAATGGAACATAGCCTCGGGTAGTGGTGCAGTTTGAAGTCAGCGCTTAATGAGTCTATGGTTCGTCTCCCAGCATCAGCCACTTCGATCTCGCGCAGTTGGCGATGCGCCGGTCGAACATGGGCTAGCCATAACTAGCTTCTCCAGGGGCCTGCGGTACCCAGAGCGACCAACGCAAAGATTCGAGGCAGCCGGATCTCACTAACAACGTCATGGACCAGAACGAGACTTCTGGGAAACATGCGCCTACGATGGGCTGTCGTTGACTTGGCGGACGGTGGGCAAACCGCAGAGGTCTTGCAGGTACTTCTTTCCAACTGTGGACGTTTACGAATGACCTTTGCCGAGTCTATGGCGGTTGCGGGAGATCGCGGAAAGTATGAGGCGGGCGACTTGCTGGTGATCGACCCAACCGCGAACCGCCGTCTGACTTTCGCGCAACAGCCCTACTCCACGCTTGCGGCGGGCATTTATTCCACCAAGCCGGGAATCCTGGGCTCCACTCGCAAAGTGGATGAGGCTGCGCCGAAGGACGAAGTTCCTCTTGGTGTGGTTGGATTTGTTCTCGAAAGCCCGACTTGGCGCGCCAATCCTGATTGGGGCCAAAAGCTTGGTTATTCTAAGGCGGCACTTTCCGACGTCAACCGCCTGGCCGTCGCACTTAAGGTTCACAATTCGTTTTAGCTCGGTGCCTGAAATTTTCATGTGCCGCCTTGCCAACCTTCGCAAGGTGGATTAGCGTCGGCGAGGAAGTTTCTTTGCCGAGGCCTCGGCTCCAGCTGGTTCACGGAACGGTTCCACAGAAATGCGCTCGTAATACACTTCCAGTACGGTCAGGTATTCTGTACCGCTCGGCACTTGAAGGATTACGCTATCACCCGCTGCTGACTTCATCAACGCGCGTCCCAGAGGTGACACCCAACTAATGTGGTTGCGGTTGAGATCGATCTCGTCGGTGCCTACGATGCTCACCACTCGCTCCGCTCCCGCGGCATTGGCATAGCGCACAGTCGCTCCAAAGAATGCCCTCGTAGCCGCCTGCCCCGCTCTCGGAGCTTCCGGGTCCACCACTTCCGCGGCTTCGATTCGCTTCGTGAGAAAGCGAATCCGCCCATCGATCTGCCGCAGCCGCCGCTTGCCGTACTGATAGTCGGCGTTTTCACTGCGATCGCCGTTGCTGGCAGCCCACGCCACCACCTCCGTCACGGCCGGGCGTTCCCTGGTGAGCAGAAACCGGTGCTCATCTTTGAGGCGCTGCAGGCCGCCTGGCGTTATGTAGTTGTTGCTTGGCGTCGCGGGCTCGTCCCTTTGCGGTTTTCTTGTAAACCCTTTTCGCATATCTTAGACCTTCCAGCGCGAATCCAGTGGGTGCCACAAAGCTCTCAGGATGTGGATAGTGCGATGCCTGTTCACCTGTTCATACGTTGTCGCCTCGATTCTGCCCTGAAATTGCTCAAGCACTATCCACAAATGAAATTGGCGCAACGCCCTAAGAGAGCTTGCCAACCGCACGCAGATTTCCTGTAAATGATCTCCGTCTCCTCGAGACTGGATCTTCGCACGCAGCCCTGCCACCGGGAGCGGGGGGACGCCGTAGTTAGCGCAATGGGGATTTTGCAACAACAATCGCCCGAAGCTACAGCTCATGACGCGGCTCAGTATCGAGCCTTGTGCAGAAAAGAACAAATGCTGGGCCATGATCTGACGGGATCGAGAGATTCTTATCCGTTTCCTGAACCGCCTTGAAGCTGCGCTGAGTTCCGTCTCTTACGTACATCTTGCGACCAGAATCGTCGGACAAAATATATGGCGTCGTGTCCTGCTGAATGGAATTGATTCGCCACTCGTAGATCAGCGCTGGAATGCCAGGAATCTTGTAGTGATATGCCATGTAAAAGAATGGATCAACGCCGAAACTCAGGTCGCCTCGCACGAAGTCTCCTACAGAGCAGCCAGCTTCAATTTCGCTCGGGTGTTCCGAATAGGCCAATACACCGCAATCAATAACGCAGACGCCATCAGCCGCGAAAACGAGTCTCCCCGAGACACTATATGAGTGATCGCTGTGGGGCCGGAGTGACATGACTCGCTCTGTGGTCCTCGTCAGCGGTGAAGGAGCCCAAAGCTCAAGTGCGAATCTCCGCATCTCTCCAACGCGGAAATCGTCGTAGTTGCCATCCTCGACGATCCACCGAGAGAGGTGAACATCAACGGTTAGATTTGTCGGTTCAGACATTTAGGAACTATTGGAATACGAATAGGATTCT
>Ga0208714_1000357_pt1 | contig 13198 bp, 11 predicted proteins | sample NGESurshal072012_3_FD_184461 | JGI IMG/M metagenome (GOLD analysis project Ga0208714, IMG submission 184461) | Arctic peat soil microbial communities from Barrow, Alaska - NGEE Surface sample 415-1 shallow-072012 (SPAdes) | ecosystem: Environmental > Terrestrial > Soil > Wetlands > Peat ... | reverse complement strand
GACGCCGCAGGCGATCAGCGCGCCGAGCGAGTCGGAGGCGTGCAGCGAGCCGTGGCTGCCGCCGCCGACGTGCGCCTGGCGCCCCCAGTCGATGAACTCATAGCCCGGCGCGGCCGACAGCAGCACCTCACCCGAGGTCGGGCAGGTCAGCGCTGCCCACACGCGTGAGAGCACATCCGGATAGTCCGGCGTCAACAGGCGCCCGTCGCGTAGCGACCCGCCGATCACCGCCAGCGGCCCTTCGACGCTCCAGCGAACCCCGCGCGGATCGCGCAGCGTCTCGCGCTGGGACGGGGGAGCGTCGATCGTCGCGGCCGGCATGAAGCGCAGCTCGCCGTGAGCGCTGCTGGAGATGATCCCCTCGCGCGGGACTTCGTGCGCGTCGCGCGCCAGCCACATGACGTGCTCGACGCCCTCGATCGTCAGCGCGCGCGTGACGACCGACGCGCGCATCGCATCGCGCTCGAGCTCATGCAGGGCGTAGACCATGGCGGCGCGCTGGGAGGGGCAGACGGCGATGTGCGCGTCCTCGGCGTCGCCCCCGCGCGGGGGCTGGAGCACACCGAGCTCGGCGAGCTCGTCCTGCAGCGCGATCGTGTCGGTCACCGGCGCCTGGGAGTGATCGGCCATCGCGATCACCGCGTGCTCTGAGAGGAACTCGTCGACGCCGCCGGCCGCCTCGCACACGCGCGCAAGCTGCAGGTCGGCCTGGGCGAGCGACTGCAGCTGCGCCTCGGGCCCGCGCTTGTGCGAGTACCAGTCGTTGTCGGGCAGCGAGAGCAGCAGGAAGTCGAAGAGGTCGTGCTCGACCATGTAGCTGGAGACGCACCCGGAGTGGCGGTCGCGCACGCCGGGCATCCCCAGCCCCGAGCGGCAGCCGGTGCGGCGCGAGGCGAAGATGTCGGCGTAGAACAGCTCGCGCGGACCCATCACCGCGTGGCGCATCAGCGTGGAGGCGACGCGCGTCATGGCGGTGTCGCGCTGGGGCTCGTGGCGGTAGCGCCCGCGATACATCAGATACGTAGTGCCGGCCGTGCGCACGTCGGCGTCGTCGAGCGTCTCGAACACGGTCGGCGTGTCCTGCGACAGGTGCGCGCGGTTCATGTTGTAGACGGTGTCGGTCAGCTGGCGAGTGATCCCGAAGCGCTGAGCCGAGCGAAAGCTCGAGCCGTATTCGACGTAACGGTTCTCCTCGCGGTGAAACCAGTTCATCGCCGGCACGCGGTGCTGGTCCTGCGCCAGACCGGTCACGATCGAGGCCGCGCAGACGGGTGTCACGGAGGGAAACGCGGCGACGCAGTCGGGCACGTAGCGGCCACGCTCCATCAGCGTGCCAAGCACCGGCGCAGCGCCGGACGCGACGGCGCGCTCGAGCATCTCCGGCGCCATCGCGTCGATCACGCACAGCACCAGCTTGGGCGGTCGCGAGCCCGGCCCGGCCATCAGCGGCGCAGGATGCGCAGTCCGGCGTACTTTTCCTCGCCGCGCGCGCGTCCGCGCAGGGCGAACCAGGCGAGCAGCGCGAGCGCGACGTAGCCGAGCGGGTGAAGCAGCGCGACGAGGACCGCCAGCAGCAGCGAGGCGGCATCGAGATAGACGGTCAGCGCCTGCCTTGCCGCGCCGTCGGCGAGCCGGGCGCGCGCTCGCGCGAACACCGGGAGCACCGCGCGCTGTGCCAGGGCGACGGCCGCCAGGCCGCCGATCAGCCCCGGCCACCAAGCGTCGCCGTGCGCGGCGAGCGTGCCGGCGAACAGCACCGCTCCCGCGCCGTAGCCGAGGCCGGCCAGCGCCGCCGCAAGCGGCTGCGGGCGCGTGCGCTCGGTGGCGGGGTCGGCCAGCGCGGAGAGCCCGAGCAGCAGCTGCAGCGCGTAGGCGAGCACGAGCGCGAGCGCGACGACCAGAAGCCACCAATCCGATTGAGCAAAACGGAAGGGGTCGTGGGCGAAGCCGACCCCCAGCGCCTTGGCGGACGCGAGCGCGCCGGCGAGCAGCACCGGCAGAAACGGGCGCAGCCCACAGGCCGCCGCGAGGCCGGCGCCGAGCCCTATGTCGAAGAAGGTGCCGTTCATGCGATCAGCGTGCGGGTGTGCGCTACCGTGCGTGCAGCAGCGAGCGGTCAGGGACGATAGACGACGCGCACGGCAATTCGCCCGAGCCGGGGCGAGGTCCGGCGGGCGCGATGGCGAATAGAGACGACAGCGGATGAACCGATCGATCAGCGGAGCTGGCGGCGGACGCAAGGCCCGCCCGGCGGCGCACGAGCTCGCGCGCTACGAGGCCCTGTTCGCCGCGCGCACGCGCGGGATGAAAAGCTCGGCGATGCGCGAGATGATGGCGCTGACCGAGCGCCCCGACGTGATCTCGCTGGCGGGCGGGCTGCCCGACACGACGACGTTCGCGCCTGAGCTGTACGCAAAGCTGATGTCGCAGGTCGCCGCCGAGCAGACGGCGCGCGCGCTGCAGTACGGCCCGACCGAAGGGATGGCCGCGACGGTGCAGTGCATCGTCGAGGTGATGGCCGCAGAGGGGACGCTCGTCGACCCCGGCGAGGTGATCGTCACGACCGGCGGCCAGCAGGTGATCGACCTGGTGTGCAAGACGCTGATCGATCCTGGCGACGTGATCGTCGCCGAGGCGCCGACGTATCCAGGCGCGGTGCCGACGTTCAGCGCCTACCAGGCCGAGGTCGAGCAGATCGAGATGGACGCCGACGGCATGCCGATCGACGAGCTGGAGCGCACGCTCGACCGTCTGCAGGCCGAGGGCCGCCGACCGAAGTTCATCTACACGATCCCCAACTTCCAGAACCCCGGCGGCGTGACCATGTCGCTGGCCCGCCGGCGGCGTCTGGTGGAGGTCGCGCACGAGCGCGAGCTGCTGATCCTCGAGGACAACCCGTACGGGCTGCTGCGCTACGAGGGCGAGCCGCTGCCGACGCTGTACTCGCTCGATGCCGAGGCGGGCGGCGCGGGCGGCGCGGCCGACCTGGTGATCTACCTCGGCACGTTCTCGAAGATCCTCTCGCCGGGCCTGCGGCTCGGCTGGGCCGTCGCCCCGCGCCCGGTGCTGGAGAAGCTGAACCTCGGCAAGCAGGGCGCCGACCTGTGCTCCTCGCCGGTGACCCAGCTGTTCGTCGCCGAGTACTTCAAGCAGCACGAGGGTCACGGCGAGCCGCACTGGCTGGGCTACCTGGAGCAGCTCAAGGAGCTGTACCGGCGCAGGCGCGATGTGATGCTGGCGGCGCTCGACGAGCACTTCGGCCAGCAGGCGCGCTGGACCAAGCCGCAGGGCGGGCTGTTCGTGTGGGCGACGCTGGACGAGCGCATCGACACGACCGACCTGCTCGCGCAGGCGCGCGAGCAGGAGGGCGTCGCGTTCGTCCCCGGGCGCGCCGCGTACATGGACGGGCACCGCGGCTCCTCCTCGATGCGGCTGAACTTCGCCGGCGTTCCCGACGAGGACATCCGCGAGGGCATTCGGCGCATCGGCAAGGTCGTGCGCGAGCAGGTGGGTCTGTACGGAACGCTCACGGGCTCCTCCTCGGCGGCGAAGCCGCCTGCCGAGAGCGCGCCGGAGCCCGCGGCCGAGCAGGCTCCCGCGCTCGCCGACGTCGTCGCTCTCCCGCGTCGCGATCAAGAAGGACCGGCGCGCGAGCGCAAGGATCGATGACCGCGGCCAGCAAGGTGGCGGTGCTCAAGGGCGGCCGCTCGCTGGAGCGCAACGTCTCGCTGCGCTCGGGCGCGCACGCGCAGGAGGCGCTTGCTCGTCTCGGGCACGAGGTCGTCGCGATCGACGTCGACGCGCAGCTCGTCAGCCGCCTGCGCGAGGCCAAGCCAGACGCAGCGCTGATCGCGCTGCACGGCCCCGACGGCGAGGACGGCACGATGCAGGCCCTGCTCGAAGCGCTCGCCATTCCCTACACCGGCTCGGGCCCGGCCGCGTGCATGTGCGCCACCGACAAGGTGCTCGCCAAGCACCTGATGCGCAACGCCGGCATCCCCACTCCCGCGTTCCACTCGCTGCGCGAGACGTCGATCAAGGAGCTCGGCGCAGCCGACGCAGTGCCCGACGTCGAGGCAGCGCTCGGCTTCCCGCTGGTCGTCAAGCCGGCAAGCCAGGGCTCGGCGCTCGGGGTCAAGTTCGCGCGCAACGACCAGGAGCTTCCCGGCGCGCTCGTCGGCGCGTTCTCCTATGACCGCAAGGTACTGATCGAGCGCTACGTCAAGGGCCGCGACCTGGCCGTGTCGGTGCTCGACGGCCCGACCGGGCCACTGCCGCTGCCCGTCGTCGAGGCCGTCCCGCGCGGGGAGGACTTCTACGACTACGAATCGCGCTATGAGATCGGCATGACGACGTTCGTGTGTCCGGCCGAGCTGCCCGACGGCATGACCGCACGCGCGCAGGAGCTGGCGCTGGACGTCTACCGGCTGCTCGGCTGTCGCGGTGTCGCGCGTGTCGACCTGATGCTCGACGAGCAAAGCGGCGAGCTGTGGGTGCTGGAGACCAACGTCATCCCCGGCATGACCGAGACCAGCCTGCTGCCGCAGGCCGCAGACGCCGCCGGCATCAGCTTCGACCAGTTGATCTCGCGGCTGCTGGACAGCGCGTTTACGCGCTAGGAATCGCCGGCTGCAAAATCCTCGGGCGAGACCTCATCGAGGAACTCCTTGAACTTCTCGACGACGTCCTCGGACTCCTCGACGTCGTGCTCGAACTCGATCGCCGACTCGGCGATCACCTCCTCGGCCGCGTAGATCGGCGCGCCGCAGCGCACGGCGAGCGCGATCGCATCGCTCGGTCGCGAGTCGATCTCCAGCTCACGGCCGGCGACGGTGAGGGTGATCGACGCGAAGAACGTGTTCTCGCGCAGCTCGGTGACCGACACCTGCGTGCATTTCGCGTCCAGCTCACCGAGGATGTCGCTCAGCAGGTCGTGGGTCATCGGCCGCGGCGTGCCCGCGCCCTGCAGCTTCATGAGGATCGAAGCGGCCTCCGGATGACCGATCCAGATCGGCAGGAACTTGTTGCCCTCGACCGTCTTCAGAAGCACGATCGGCTGCTTGCCAACCATGTCGAAGCTGACGCCGTAGATGACCATCTCCTGCACGAAAAGTCCTCCGAGAGGGGGAAAGGCCAGAGTATAGGTACCCGTCAGGGCCGTCCAACCGGCCCGGATCGTGCGCTCAGCGCGTCGGCTCGGCGAGGCCGGCGGCCTCCGAGCGAAAGCTCCAGAGCTTGTTGCCGATGAAGTTGAAGGGCATCGAGGCGGCCACCGCCAGCGCTTGAGCGGGCACCTTGGCAAGGCCGGCTGTCTCGACCAGCAGAGTTAGCAGCAGCAGGCTGAAGGCGAACGCGACGAGGCTGACGACGATGAAGCGCATCGCCTGGGCATGGGCCTGCCCGCCGCGCGCGTCGAACGTCCAATGGCGGTTGAGCACGAAGTTGTTCAGCACGGCCACCAACCATGCAGCGACCGCCGCCGCGTGGTAGTCGACCCCGAGCGGATGCACGAACAGCGCATAGACGGCGAGGTTGACGACGAAACCGACACCGCCGACGATGCCGAAGCGCACGAGTTGCAGCCAGTTGGCCGGCTTGCGCAGTCCGTGCATCAGCCGCATGTGCGGCTGTAGCTGGACCGGTGCGCGAATCTTGCGGGCGTGAATGTCTAGGACTGTGGCCTCGTCTGGCATCGGTAAAGGTTAGCTGAGCGCAGTTGCGCGTCCGCCAAACCTTGGCAAGGGCTCGGGTGCGGGCTGATCGCAGACCGCCGGTCTGAGGAAGGGTAGCGGGCGCGGTCGCGAGCAGACGGGCGCGTGGAGGGGAGACGCTCGCTAGCCTTGCAGGGATGTCTGACTCCAGCCAAGCGCAGGCGGCTCGCCTGCTGGGCGGCAGGTTTCCTCGCTTCCCGTTGCTGGCGGCAGCGCTTGTCGCCGCGGTCGGCGCGCTGGCGATCGTCGTGTTGCTCAATGGCGGCGACTCGCACGCTCACGCCGCCGGTCGGGCGTCGCGCGCCACGACGAACGTCCAGCGGACGCAGGCATCGGCCACGCCGGCCACTGTCACGGGCGCCCGCGGCCCGGCGGCAGCGCGCGCGCACGGCGGGATCGGTGGCAAGCGCGTGAACGTCTCGGAGGTCGCCGACCCCCAGGAAGCCAACAGCTTTCCCGCTCCGGCGTCGGTGCAGCACAAGGCCGCAGCGACGCCGTCGAAGGCCGGCGAACAGGTCGTCGCGGCCGGCGCGCCGTCGGACGCCGAAGTCAAGCACGAGCTCGCGCAGATGCAGGCCGTCGAACGCAGCGCCAAGCAGGCGCAGCAGCAGCGACTGACTCCGGTCGCCGGCGGCAACTCGGTCGGCGGCAACGGCGCGATCCCGATCCCGGCGAACGTCCCCGAAGTGATTCAGCGGGTGATCGCAGGCGCGAACGCGATCACCGACTTCCCCTACGTGTTCGGTGGCGGCCACGCGTCGTTCGTCGACAACGCGTATGACTGCTCGGGCTCGGTCAGCTACGCGCTCGCCGCGGGTGGCCTGCTCAGCGCTCCGCAGACCTCGGGCGAACTGGAGAGCTGGGGCGCCCCGGGGCCGGGCCGCTACATCACGGTGTACGCAAACGCGGGACACACCTACATGTACGTCGACGGCGTGCTCTACGACACGGCCGGGCGCAGCGGCGTGTACGCCTCGCGCTGGCAGGTCAGTCCGACCGACAACAGCGGCTACGTAGCCCGGCACTGGCCGGGTCTCTGATGGACGTCTTGGCGGAGTCGCTTGAGGTGTGGGCGCTGGAGGCGGAAGTGCAGACGGGGACCGCAAGCGCACGATGATCGCTGCCCTGGGCGTGTTCGCGGCGAATCTCGTCCCACTGGCGCTCGACGGCGAAGCCGTCAGCGAAAGCGGCGGCAACGGCACCGCGATCGCGGTGATCTCGGTGGTCTCGATCGCCGCCGGCTACGTGCTGCTGTTCGCGCTCTGGCGCTACGTGTTCAGCACCAAGGCCAAAATCAAGCGGGGCGAACCGCCCGAACGCTGATCAGCGCGACAGGTTGACGGTGTCGAGCACCGTCGTGACGGCCGGGCTGGCCGCGTTGTGCACGACCATGCGGATCATCAGCGACACCTTGGGCAGCTTGCGCAGGCGTGTGGCGGTCGCCTTGCTGAACTTGATCCTGTAGGTGCCGTGGCCGCCTTTGGTCGTCACGAGGATCGCTTTGGCGATGACCGTCTGCGCCGGCGTGCCCTTTGCGAGACCGGCTGCGGACGCACCCTTCAGGCCCAGCTTGTGGGCGATCGAACTCGCCACCAGTACCTCGAAGCGACCTGCGACCTGTTCGCTGACGGAGTAGCGAATCACCAGGCCGCCTTTCAGGACGGAGGAGAGGCTGCGGGAGAGAACGGACTGGGTGGCGACGGGCGCGGGGTGCGCGGAGGGCGCAGGCGTCGTGTGCGGGGAGGATCCTGAGCCGCTCGCGCCCTGGGTCGACCCGCCGCTGCCGCCTCCCGTTTCGGGCGACGGTGGACTCGGCCCGTCGACCGTCACCTGGTGCGTGACGGTCGCTTCGTTGCCACCCACGTCTTTGGCCGTAAGCGTCACGTTATACGTGCCGCCATAGGCGTACTCGTGGAACGTGCTCGCCGCGCATGGGCTCAGCCAGGGGGCCTGGCAGGGCGTTGCGCCGGGAGAGTTCAGCGCGGCCTGTCCGGGCGCGTAGCCGGTCACCGTCGGGCTGCCGTCCCCGAAGTTCCAGGTGAACCGTGCGTAGGTCGTTGTGTGCGACGGGAAGACGACGGTCGAGTTCAGCGTGATGTCCGACTCCATGCCGTCGAAGCCGACGAATTCACCGGAGTTGACTGGATTCGGCGAGGTGAACGCAGGTTCGAGCGCGACCGTCGTCAGGCAGGGGATGCTCGGGTAGGGAAGTCGCAACGACGCTGCGTTGAACGTCCCGTTGAGGTAGTAGCTGCGGGCAATGAGTTGCTGGTCGGCGAGCGTCCCGGCCCTGGTCGCGGGGTTCGCCGTGACGCTTCCGCCGGTCGGGGGCACGAAGAAGTTGCGGCACTCGTCGGTCACCTCGCTGCCGGCGGGGTCCTGCCATGCGTTCAGGAGCGGGTCGGTGACGATGTTCTGCTGCTCGACGGCGATCTGGTTGGTCACGAGGTCGGCGAGACCGTGGTCGAAGCCGCCATCGGCGCTGCGACCCGGGAGCTGGTTGGGCTCCTGCTCGTGCGGGCCCTGAAGGCCGAGGGCTTCGGCTTCTTCCTGTTCGCGTTTTTCCTGTTTGTTCTTTGCTTCGAATTCTTCTTCTTCAAGCGGGGTTTTTGTTTTTGCGCGCTCCTTTTCCTGCAGTTCGCCGTTGACCTGCTTGCTCGGTTCGAAACCGCCGTCCTGACAGTCGTAGGCGGGTGACTCGTCGCGAACGCTGAAGTTGTTGTCACCATCGCCGCCGGCGCTCCATGGGATCGCCGCGTAGAGGATCGTGTTCGCGTCTCCCGTGCCGATGAAGCCGTGGTAGCTGCAGAAGCTTTTCTTGTAACTTTTGAAGCTCGTCGGTTCTTCTTTTTTGGCTTCGGCCGTTTCGACTTCGTTGATCGAGCCGGCGAAATCCGAGCAGCGACCTGTGGCTTTGCCCGCGTCGAGACAGACCGCCACTCCTGGCGGGGTCATGATGTAGAAGATCGTGCCCATCCCGCGCTGCAGCGCGTGCTGTGCGATGTACATTTCCAGTTGGGCGCGGATCTGTTCATCGGTGAGGCAGACTTCGTTCAGCGGGGCGTGGAATTCGAATGGCCGCGGGTCGGAGCAACCTGAGCCCGGATATGGATTGGTGTCGGTCGCGCCGCCACGGAAGGCCGAGCGGCTGGTCGCCGGCTGGTTCGTCGCGTCCGTGTACTGCGAATCGAGCGCGAAGACGCTGTTGAGCTGACCGTTGGAGTTGCCGACGTCGGCAAGGAAGCCGTCAATCAGATTCTGCCAGTCACCGTTGTAGAAACCGCCTTCGGGATCCCAGAAGATCGCGTAGGTCTTCGCCGAGTGAACGACGGGATGACCGCCGGCGTTGTCGAAGCTTTTCGCAGGTGCGTTGGCTTCGGGCGCTTCTTTGAGCCCGGTCCACTTGCGCGTACCTTCCCAGTAGCGCGCGACTTCCCGATCCTGGATGCCGACTTTCGTACCTCCGACTTCCACAACGAGGGCGCCGGCGGAAGCGGTCCACAGCGAGCCGGCAAGCAGACATACGACGAGGACGCTCGCCGACAGCAGCGGCAGACGAGGCAGGTGGAGGCGGGCGTTGGAGCTCACGACCCCATCATCGGCAGCCCCCGTCCGATGCCTTAGCCCCCGTGGACGAGCCGCGCTTTCCCAGCGCTCAAGTCGCCGCGACGCGCGCCCGACACTTCACGAATGAGACGCGCAGATCGGGGGATCGCCGACCTTTCGGCGCTGCGCGTGCGCGAAGCGACGATCGCCGCGGGCGTGTGGCTTTCCTACGCTCTCTGCGCAGCGGGCGCGCTGTACGTCGCGCTGACCTGGGACCGGCCCCACCGCTTGGTGATCGCCGGGCTGTGTGCGGCCGGCGTGGCGGCGAGCATCACCGTGTCGCTTCTGCCACGCGAACGCATCGTGCGCAGCCGCCTTCGCGAGGTGTTCTTCTTCGCTTGGAGCGTGCTCGACCTGCTGCTGATCGGGATGTTGACGATCGCCGATGGAGGCACGGGCAGCCCGCTCGCGCTGATCTTCTTCGTGCCGGTCGTATTCGCCGCAATGTCATATCCGCTCGGGTCCGTGGCGGCGCTCGGAGGGTTGACGGTTGCGGGCTATCTCGCCGTGGCGGCGCTCGACGGGAGCGCCAGCTGGAGCTATCAGGCGCTGTTCGCCGTCGTGCTGCTGTGCACCGGAGCGATGAGCGCCTTCCAGGCGAGAAACCACGACCGCCAGCGCATCGCCCTCTCGCACATCTCACGCGTGGATCCGCTGACGGGCTGTCTCAATCGCCGTGGCTTCGAGGAGCGCGCGGTCGCGGAGATCAGCGCGGCGGCGCGGCGCTGCAGCCAGGGTGCGGTGCTGCTGCTCGACATCGATCACTTCAAGCCGATCAACGACCGCTACGGGCACGCGGCCGGCGACGAGTTGCTGTGCTGGGTCGTGCAGACGCTGCGCAGCGTCGTTCGCCCGGCGGACTCGATCGGCCGCCTCGGAGGAGACGAGTTCGCCGTGCTGTTCGCCGAGATGGCGCCGGCGGATGCGCTGGAGTGCGCAGAGCGAATCAAGCGCGCGCTGAGCGAGCGCGCGCCGTCGTCGATCGGCATCGCCACCTTCCCGCTGGACGGCGCGACGCTCGACCAGCTGACGCGCCAGGCCGATCTGCGGCTGTACTCCTCGCGCGACGGGCGCCAGGCCCCGGACGCGACGGCGCCGACCGAGCGACTCAGCTGGGCGGCGACGCTCGCGCACGCGATCGACCTGCGCATGGACGCCGAGCACGAGCACTCGCGCGCGGTCGGCGACTGGGCCGTGGCGATCGCGCAGCGCCTCGGCTGGGAGCCCGCCGGACTGGGGATGCTGCGCATCGCGGCGATGCTGCACGACGTGGGGATGATCGGGGTTCCCGAGCAGATCCTGCGCAAGCCCGGGCCGCTCGCGGCCGAGGAGCTGGCGACGGTCCGCGGGCACACCGACAGGGGCGCGGAGATGGTCGCGCAGATCGAGGGCCTGGGGACGATCGTCCCGTGGATCAGGCACTCGCACGAGCGCTTTGACGGCTCCGGCTACCCCGACGGGCTGAGCGGCGAGGCGATCCCCCAGGCGGCGCGCATTCTGCTCGTAGCCGACGCCTTCGACGCGATCACCAGCAGGCGCCCGTACCGCACGCCGCTGTCGTGCGCCGAGGCCTGCCGGGAGCTGCGCCGGCACGCCGGCACGCAGTTCGACCCGGCGTGCGTGGAGGCGCTCGTGTCCCATCTGAAGCCCCGCTCGGCAACGCGCGCAAGCATCGGCGCGTCACATGCCCAAGGCGCCGGGCGCAGCTAGTGTGCCCGGCCAGATGCTGGACCTGAACTTCGAAATCACCCAGCACTTCCTCGACGACCGCGGGCAGCGCGCGGGCTTCATCCTGCTGGGCTCCTTCCTCGCCGCGTTCCTGTTCATCCGCACGAGCGCGCGGATGATCCGCAGCCCCAAATTCGCCTGGTGGCCGGGCAGCGTGAAGACCAAGAGCGGCCTGCACCTGCATCACCTCGTCTGGGGAATCTGCCTGATGATGAGCAGCGGCTTTCTCAACTTCGTGCTCAAGCCGGGCAGTCCGTGGTCGGAGGTGCTCGCCGCGGCGTTCGGCATCGGCGCCGGTTTGACGCTCGACGAGTTCGCGCTGTGGGTGCGCCTGGAAGACGTCTACTGGTCCCAGGAGGGGCGGATATCACTGGACGCCGTCGTCGTCGCGACGCTGCTCGGGGGAATGATCGTCCTCGGGCTTGCGCCGTTCGACCTGTCCAGCCAAGGAGGCTCGATCGGCTCGCTCGTCGTGGCGATGCTGATCGACATCGTGCTCTCGGCCCTGGCGATCCTCAAGGGCAAGCCGCTGCTCGGCCTGATCGGGATCTTCGCCCCGCCGGTATCGCTGGTCGGAGCCATCCGCCTGGCCTCGCCGACGTCGCCGTGGGCGCGGCGACGCTACGCGCCCGACGGCAGGAAAATGGCCGAGTCGCGCTCGCGCTTTGCGCGAATACGAAAACGACGGCGATGGCTCAGCGACGCGATCGGCGGGACGCCCTCGGCGCAGTAGATTGCGGTCCATGGACAGGACCGCACAGCTCGATCTGACGCTGCTTGCCGGCTCGCGCGCGCTGCTGCGAGCGCACGCGCACGAGCTCCCCCAGCGCGACGATCTGTGTGGCGCCTTCTGCGCAGCGCTGGCGCTGCGCGCCGCCGGCGTCGAGCGGTGGCGCCAGGAGCCGGTCGACCAGGACGCCGTGGCGCGGGCCGCCGGGACGGTCGTCTCGCGCGTGCCCGATCTCGCCTCCCTGCCGTGCGGCGAGAGCGGCCGGCGCGACTATCGCATCACACCGCCGCTGATCGACGATGCCGCAGTGTCGGGAACCAACTGCGCGGGCGTCGTCGCGGCGCTCGGCGAGCTCTCCGGCGAGAGCCTCGCGGCGATCCCCTACGCCGGACCGTGGACCGCGCCGGCGGTCGACGGCCTGTTCGATCTCCTGGCCGCGCTCGACCGCGCGACAGCGCTGATCGCGAACGTCGCCACGAGGCATCTGTGGGGCGGCGCTGCGCGCGCCGATCAGCTGCTGGACCACCTGCTCGAGGGCGTCGATGACGGCCCGCCGCCCGACTGGGACGTCGGGCACTTCGTGTGCGTGGTCGCGCGCACGCGCGGGCCCGGGGGAAGCGTGTACGCGATCGCCGACACGTATGCGTCGCTCGGGCGTGGCGGCGTCCACGTCCAGCCGCGCGAGCGCCTCGCGCGGGCGTTGCAGCGTCCCGGCATGGCGCCCGGCGGCATGATCGCCGTAGTCGCAGACGCCGACGCGCCGGCCGTGCGCAGCGGCACGCAGTCGCTTGGCCTACTCGAGGGCATCTGGGACAACGGCTCGGTTACGGCCGAGACACTGCCGTGAGCGCGAGCGAGCTCGTCGCGCTGGTCTGCTGCGATCTCGGCGCGATCGTGCGCGGTCGCTCGCTGCCCGCCTCAGAGCTCGCCGCGCACGCAGACTGCGGCGTGGGCTGGGTGCCGGCCAACCAAGCGCTCACGCCGATCGGAACGCTGGCCGGGCCCAATCCCTTCGGCTCGACCGGCGATCTGCGCCTGCTGCCCGACCTGGATACGCATGTGCGCGTGGCGGCGCCCGACGACGCGAGCGCGCTTGAGCTCGTGCTCTGCGACATCGTGCAGACCGATGGGCAAACGTGGGAGTGCTGCCCGCGGGGCTTCCTGCGTGACGGCCTGCAGCAGTTGCGGGCGCAGACCGGCCTTCGCGTCGTGGCGAGCTTCGAGCACGAGTTTCAGCTGCTCGGCGACGAGCCGTCGGCGCCGCCGTTCTCACTGGAGGCGCAGCGGCGCGCCGAGCCGTTTGCCTCGCAGGTCATGGCCGCGCTGGGCGAGGCCGGGGCGGCGCCCGAGCGCTTCATGCCCGAGTACGCCGCCCACCAGTTCGAGATTCCCGTCGCGCCGGTCGGCGGCCTCGCGGCTGCCG
>Ga0208714_1000356_pt1 | contig 13213 bp, 10 predicted proteins | sample NGESurshal072012_3_FD_184461 | JGI IMG/M metagenome (GOLD analysis project Ga0208714, IMG submission 184461) | Arctic peat soil microbial communities from Barrow, Alaska - NGEE Surface sample 415-1 shallow-072012 (SPAdes) | ecosystem: Environmental > Terrestrial > Soil > Wetlands > Peat ... | reverse complement strand
CGCCGCGACGTCGAGGCCGGGCCAGCGGGTCATCAGCGGGCGCACGACCTCGGCGATTTGCTGCTCCAGCTGGTCGTCGAGGACCATCTCGCGCCCCTGAAAGTCGCCCACGACCTCGGCGGTGAGATCGTCGGCCGTCGGCCCGAGGCCGCCGCTGGTCAGCACCAGATCCATGCGCTGCCCGGCCATGAAGGCCAGTGCCGCGCGCATGTCCTGCGGGCGGTCTCCGACGATCGAGATGTGCGCGAGATCGACGCCCAGCTCGCGCAGCCGGTCGGACAGCCACGGCCCGTTGCGGTCTCTGACACGGCCCGTGAGCACCTCCGTGCCGGTCACGACGATGCCGGCCCGTGCGCTCACGTGCAGGTGGGCAGCTGGCCCGTGTGCAGCCGTTGGCGCCCCGACGCCCTGGTGATCGTGTAGCCGATCGCCTGGCTCGACGCAGGCACGGTCCGCGCGCGCCCGTCGACGAACATCGTCACCGAGCTGTTGCCCAGCGTGATCTCAAAGCGCCGCGCGTGGTATGTCGGCGTGCTTTCGCCCGCCTGCAGTTCCTTGCCCGGGATCACCTTGCGCCCGTTATCGCCGATCAGACACACATACACAGCCGCCGAGGGGCGCAGGGAGAGCGCCACGATGGCGCTGCGCGAGGGGCTCGACGTCCCGGTGCGGTGCTTGCGCGCCGGCGTCGTGGCCTTGCGGGTCGTCCCTGAGGCGCTGTGCGTCGAGCTCGATTTCGAGCCTCCACCGCCGTTGCTGATCAGCCCTACGACGAGCAGCACGATCAGCAGCACGACCACGCCGACGATCACCAGGTAGCCGCGCGAGGGCCCCCCGGGCGCGCGTCCGCCGGCCGGGCGGCCGCGACTGCGCTGCGGGCTCGAGACGATCGGCTCCAGCGCCGCCTCGCTCGGATGCTCGTGGCTGAGGCGATACTCCTCCACCAGCGCCTTGCCGTCGAGACCGAGCGCCTGCGCGTAGGTGCGCAGGAAGCTCTTGACGAACGTCGGCCCCGGCAGCAGCCCCCACTCCTCGTTCTCCAACGCGCGCAGGTACTTCGCGCGGATCTTCGTCTTGGCCTCGATCTCCGAGACGTCTATACGAGCGCGCATACGCGCGTCGCGTAGCGTTTCACCGATCTCGGGCATCTGCCTGAAAGGCTAGTCGCTTGTGGCGGCGGGCTCGGCGGCCTCGCCCAACGCGGCAAGCACGCGCGGCAGATCCGCCTCGGTCACCAGCACCTGCCGGGGCTTGGAGCCCTCGTAGCCGGAGATCACGCCGCGGCGCTCGAGCATGTCGATCACGCGCCCGGCGCGCGTGTAGCCCAGGCGCAGGCGCCGCTGCAACATCGAGGTCGAAGCCGTCTGCATTTCGGCGACCAGCCTGATCGCGTCGCCCAGCAGCGGGTCCTCGTCGGGGTCGAACTCGTCGGGCGAGGACTCCGGCGTCTCGGGCTCGACCTCCGCAAGCAGCTCCTCGCGCAGCTCCGGTTCGCCCTGGCGGCGCCACAGATCGGTCAGCTTGGCGATCTGGCGCTCATCGATGTAGGCGCCCTGGATGCGCTGCAGGCGCGAGGTGCCGACGGGGCTGAACAGCATGTCGCCCTGCCCCAGCAGCGACTCCGCGCCGTTCTGGTCGAGGATCACGCGCGAGTCGGTCTGCGAGGAGACCGAGAAGGCGATCCGCGACGGCACGTTGGCCTTGATCATGCCCGTGATCACGTCCACGCGCGGGCTCTGCGTGGCCAGGACGAGGTGGATGCCGACCGCGCGAGCCTTCTGTGCGAGGCGGATGATCGAGTCCTCGACGTCGGCCGGCGCGACCATCATCAGGTCGGCGAGCTCGTCGATCACGCAGAGGATGTACGGCAGCGGCGCTTCGCCGCGCCTGGCGCGCGCTTTGTTGAGCTCGATCAGCCCGCGCGTGCGCGCCAGCGACATGATCCCGTAGCGGCTCTCCATCTCCTTGACGAGGTTCTGCAGCGCGTTGGCCGCCATCCGCGGGCTCGTGATCACCGGCGTGAGCAGGTGCGGGATCGACTCGTAGTGGTTGAGCTCGACCTGCTTGGGGTCGACCAGCACCAGGCGCACCTCGTGCGGGCTCGCGCGCAGCAGCACGCTGGAGAGCATCGCGTTGATCGCCGCCGACTTTCCTGCGCCGGTCGTGCCGGCGACGAGCAGGTGGGGCATCTTTGCCAGGTCGGCGCCGATCGCCTTGCCCGCGACGTCCTTGCCGAGCCACACGGTGAGCGGCGACCAGTCCTTCGGTGGCTGCTGAAAGACGTCGCCGAGGCGCACGATGCGCCGGTGCAGGTTGGGGACCTCCACGCCGACCGCCTGCTTGCCGGGGATCGGCGCGAGGATGCGGATATCGGTTGCCGCCAGCGCATAGGCCAGGTCGTCCTTCAGCTGCGCGACCTTTGCGACCTTCGTGCCGGGCGCCAGGCGCAGCTCGTAGCGCGTGATGTGCGGCCCGGCGACCGTGCCGATCACCTTCGCCTGCACGCCGAAGTGGCCGAGCGCCTCGACGAGGCTGGTGGCAGTCTGCGCCTGTCCCGCCGTGTCCGGTCGCGTCTGCTCGCCGGTCGAGCGCGTCAACAGCTTGCTCGCGTCGGGCATCTCCCAGACGAAGCTCGGATCGTCGGTCACCGCATCGCGCAGCCTGCCCTGCGGGGTCACGTCGCCGACGTCGGTGCGCGCCACGCCGGAGATGTCCTCGTCCTCCTCGCCGAGCTCGGACTCGGCTCGGTCCTGCGCGTCCGCGAGCTGCTCGGCGTGGTCCTCCTGCCCGAGCGGATCGTCCTGGATCGACGGGTCCTCCTGCGCGGGGCCCTCGACGTGGGTCGCGCGCACGACCAGTTCGGCGGTGTCCGGCTCGGGCGGCTGCAAGCCGGGCGCGGCGGCGAACTCGTGCATGTCAAAGCCCTCGGGGAGCGCCTGCTCGTCGTCCTCGCGGCGGGCGCTGAGCGAGCGCATCATGCGCGTCGTTTCCACGACGCCGCTGCCGGTAGCGCGCAGCGCGCCTCCCAGCGATGCGCCGGTGATCAGCGTTGCCCCCACGAACAGCAGGAAGATGACGAGGATGTCCACGCCGACGCCCTGCACGAGCTTGTCGGCGAGCTGGTAGAGGCCCTCGCCGACGACCCCGCCATGGGACTGCAGATAGGCCGACTTCCAGGCTGCGTCGCCGTGCGCCGCGCCCGAGCTGAGCCCGAGCGTGCCGGCGGCCAGCGCCAGCGTCGCCGCGGCGAACAGGCAGACGCCGCCGATCGAGCGCGGGTCGCCCAGCAACGATCGTCTGGCCGGCAGCGCCTGCGCCAGCAGCAGCATCCCGCCGCCGCCGATCAGCGCCGGCGGCGCAAGCACGCGCGCTTTGCCGAGCGCCCAACCCAGCGCGACGGCGAGGCCATGCCCCGCGCGACCGCCTTCCCAGCCGCCGTAGAGCACGAAGCCCATGAACACGCCGACGGCGACGAGCGCCAGGCCGAGCACATCGCGCCCGCGCTGATCGAGCACCGGCAGGCGCGGCATGCCACGCGGGACCAGCGAGCGGCTGCCGAGCAGGCCGCGCGACCCGCCGCGCCCGCGTCCGGTCGCGCGCTTGCGCGTGCTTCGGGCGCCCGAGGATCGGCTGTTCCGGGAGCGCGCAGGGGCGCGCTTGCGTGTACTGGCCATCTCGCGCAACTTCGACGCCGACCCGCCGTAACCTGCCCCGGGGCCTTACCATCGCTTTAGTGCCCGCCGATACATAAAGACGATGAACGACTTCTCCCGCGCACCACGCATCCTGGTCGTCGAGGACGACGAGGACATAGCCCAGGCGCTCCAGCGCTCGCTGCGCATGGAGGGCTATGAGGTTCGCGCCGCGGCCGATGGGCCCACGGCCCTCGAGAGCGGGCGCTCCTTCGCACCCGACCTGGTGATCCTCGATCTCGGCCTGCCGGGCCTCGACGGCGTTGATGTAGCCCGCACGCTGCGCGCCGAGGACGACGTGCCGATTCTGATCCTCACCGCGCGCGACGCGCTGGAGTCGCGCGTCGAGGGCCTGGACGCCGGTGCCGATGACTACCTGGTCAAGCCGTTCGAGCGCCAGGAGCTGCTCGCGCGCATGCGCGCGCTGCTGCGACGGCGTCCCCCGCGCGGTTCCGCGCCGCTACGGGTCGGCGACTTGTCGTTGAATGTCGACACGCACGAGGTCGTGCGCGGCGAGCGCGCGGTCGACCTGACCCAGCGCGAGTTCGAGCTGCTGGAGTACCTGATGCGCAACGAGCGCATCGTGATCTCGCGCCAGCGGCTGCTCGACGAGGTGTGGGGATATGACCCATTCTCGACGACCAACACGATCGAGGTGTTCGTCTCCAACCTGCGTCGCAAGCTGGAGGCCGACGGCGAGCCGCGCCTGCTGCACACGATCAGGGGAGCCGGCTACGTCCTTCGCGCCTAGACTTCCACGCGCCGTCTCGGGCGCGTTCCAGAGCGCCTCCGCGAGCTTTGACCGCCTGCCGATCCGCGTGCGCCTGGCGGGCGTCTCCTCGCTGCTGACGTTCGTGATCCTGTGCGCGTTCGCGATCGGCATCGGCTCCTTCACGGTCCACCGCGTGCGCTCGGACTTCAACCGCCAGGTGGGCGACACGGCCAACCAGCTTCCGACGCAGCTGAACATCAAAGTCGCGCCCACGAGCGTGCATCGCGCGGTGACGATCGAGCCGCCCCTGGCCGCCTACGCCGCACCGGCCGACCACGCGATCGTGCGCATCTTCACGCTCGGCGGCTCGATCGTCGCCCAGGAACCGGCCAAAGCCCCCTCGCTGGGCACGCCGAGCGTGCAGGCCCAGACCGTGCACGGCTACCGCGTGGTCAGCCGCGCGGGGATCGTGCGCGTGTCCGGCTCCGACGAGCCGATCGGTCAGGTGATCATCCAGTACGGGCGAAAGATCTCCGACACCGAGGCGACGGTCGCGCGCGTGGAGCTGTTCCTGCTCGTCGGCGTGCTGCTCGGCACCGGCCTCGCCGGTTTCGCCGGCATGATGATCGCGCGCCGCGCGATGGCGCCGATCGCCGAGCTGACCTCGACGGCGGAGGCGATTGCGCGCACCCGTGACCCCTCGCTCAGCGTTCCCGAGCCCCAGGCCGACGACGAGGTCGGCGAGCTCGCGCGGACGCTGCAGGGAATGCTGCACGAGCTCGACGCCGCGCGTGGCGAGACCGAGACGATGCTCGCGCGCCAGCGACGCTTCGTCGCCGACGCCTCGCACGAGCTGCGCACGCCGCTGACCAGCGTGCTGGCCAACCTCGAGCTGCTCGCCGAATCGCTGGACGGCGACGAGGGCGAAGCGGCGCGGTCGGCGCTGCGCTCGTCGCGGCGGATGCGCAGGCTCGTCGCCGACCTGCTGCTGCTCGCGCGCACGGACGTCGGGCGCGTGGTGCGCCGTGAGCCGTTGGACCTGGCGCAGATCGTCGTCGAGGCCGCCGCTGAGCTGGGGTCTGTCAGCGCCGAGCACGAGATCGTCCTCGATGTCCACCCGGCGATCGTCGACGCCGCGCGCGACGAGCTGCACCGCCTGACGATCAACCTGCTGGAGAACTCGCTGCGCCACACACCGCCGGGGACGCGCATCCGCGTGGCGACCGCCGCCAGCGAGGGTCAGGCAACGCTCGTCGTCGAGGACAACGGCCCCGGTGTTCCGCCCGAGCTGGCTCCCACCATGTTCGAGCGCTTCGTGCGCGGCGCCGGCGATCGCGGCGGCTCCTTCGGCCTCGGCCTGGCGATCGTCAAGGCCGTCGCCGAGACGCACGGCGGCAGCGTCTCGCTGCAGTCGCCCGAGCACGGCACGGGCGCGCGCTTCGTGGTCAGCCTGCCGGTCGCCTCAGACCTCGACGACGACGGGCAGCACCATCGGTCGTCGCTTGAGGCGATCGTAGACTAGCTTGGCCATGTCGTCGTGCAGCATGTCCTGCACGACGTCGACCTCGCGGATCTCGTCCTTGGCCGCGCGCTCGATCGTGTCCTCGACGGTCGAGCGGATCTCCTCGACCAGCTCGTCGGCCTCGTCGAGGAACGGCACGCCGCGGAAGATCACCTCGGGGTCGGCCACCGAGTGCCCGTCCTGCTCGGCGATCGTCACGACGACGATGAAGATCCCGTCGGCCGAGAGCATCCGCCGGTCGCGCAGCGCCACGTCGGCCATGTCGCCGATCTCCACGCCGTCGACGAAGATCATCCCCGACTGCTCGTGGCTGCCGAAGCGCGCGCCGCGCTCGTCGATGTCCAGCGGCAGCCCGTTCTCGCCCTGGAAGGTGTCCTCCGGCGCGATGCCGACGGCCTCGGCCAGCTGCGCGTGCATGCGCAGGCGCTTGAAGTCGCCGTGGAAGGGCATCACGTAGCGCGGCTTGACGAGGTTGAGCATCAGCTTGATCTCCTCCGCGTAGCCGTGCCCGGAAGCGTGCACGGGCGCGTCGCGCGGAGTCACCACGTCACAGCCGATGTGGTAGAGCCGATCGATCGTCTCGTTGACGGCTCGCTCGTTGCCGGGGATCGGCGTGGCCGAGAAGACGACTGTGTCGCCCTCGCGCAGCTCGACCTGGCGGTGGTCGCGGTAGGCCATGCGTCGCAGCGCCGAAAGCGGCTCGCCCTGGGAGCCCGTCGAGATGATCACCACGCGCTCGTCGGGGAAATCGTTGATCTCGCGCGGCCCGACGAGCAGCCCGGAGGGGACGTCGATGTGCCCCAGCTGGCGGCCGATGCCGACGTTCTTGCGCATCGAGCGCCCGACCAGCGCGACCTTGCGATCCAGCGCGGCGGCCGCATCGACGACCTGCTGGACGCGGTGGATGTTCGAGGCGAAGCTCGTGACGACGATCCGCCCGTCACAGCGAGCGAAGACCTCCTCCAGATGCGGCCCGACGACCGACTCCGACGTCGAGAAGCCCTGGCGATCGACGTTGGTCGAGTCGCCGCACAGCAGCAGCACGCCCTCGCGCCCCAGCTCGGCCAGGCGCGAGACGTCGGCCGGCGGGCCGTCGACGGGGGTCTGGTCGAACTTGTAGTCGCCCGTGATCAGGACCGTGCCCAGATCGGTGCCCAGCGCGACCGCGCTGGCATCGGGGATCGAGTGGGTCATGTGGATCAGCTCCAGCGAGAACGGCCCGAGCTCGAGCGTGTCGGCGGCCGCCACCTCGTTGAGCTCGACGTGTTTGAGCTTGTGCTCGTCGAGCTTGGAGCGCGCCATCGCCATCGTCAGCGCGCCGCCGTAGACCGGCGGCAGGTCGTCGCCCAGCTCGCGCAGCACCCACGGCAGCGCGCCCAGGTGGTCCTCGTGTCCGTGCGTGACGACGATCGCCTCGATGTCGCGAGCGCGCTCGCGCAGGTAGGAGAAGTCGGGCAGCACCAGGTCGATGCCGACCATCTCCGGCGTCGGGAAGCGCAGCCCGACGTCGACCACGACGATCCGCCCGTCGTGTTCGACGACGGTCATGTTCTTGCCGATCTCTCCCAGCCCGCCGAGCGGCAGGACGCGAACGGAGCTCACGCGCCCCGAGCCTGAGCCGAGGACGCGCCGGCCGAGGCCGCTTGCATCTCATCTGCGTCTGAGAGCAGGCCGTGGCGGACGAGCATCGCGCGCACCTCTGCCAGCTCGGCCTCGGTGGCCGCCACGAGCGGCAGGCGCAGCCCGCCGGCATCGTGGCCGAGCAGGTTCAGCGCGGCCTTCGTGCAGGTGGGGCTCGACGTCATGAACAGCGTCTGGTAGACGTCGCGCAGCGACGCGTCGATCTCCGCGCGGTGCTCGGGCTCGTCGACCATCCGGCGCATCTCGTTGCCGACGACGTGGCTGGCCACGAGGATGCCGCCGGCGCCGCCGATGTCCAGCGTGCGCGCGAACGTCGCGTCGTCGCCGGCGTACAGGGCGAGTCCGTCGATCGGCTGCAGCTCGTCGGCGTTGGCCTGCTTGACGCCGTCGATCCCCTCGATCTGCGCGAGCTCGGCGAGCAGGTCCGGGGGCATGTTCGTGGCCGTTCGCCCGGGGATGTTGTAGAGGATCATCGGCTTGTCCGTGGCCTTGGCCACGGCTTCGTAGTGACGCGTGATCCCGAGCCGGCTTGGCTTGTTGTAGTACGGCGTGACAACGAGCGTCGCGTCGACGCCCAGCGCGGTCGCGCGTTCGGTGAGGAAGACGGCCTCGCGCGTGTCGTTGGTCCCCGTGCCGGCGACGATCGTCTTGCCCTGTGGGCGCTCGGCGACCGCCAGCTCGATCAGCCCGAGCTGCTCGTCGTCGGTCATCGTCGACGCCTCGCCGGTGGTCCCCGCGACGACGAAGCCGTCCGAGCCGTTCTCGCCGAGGTGGTGCATCAACGCGACGAACGCCTCCTCGTTGATCTTCGAGCTGGCGTCGAAGGGCGTGACGATCGCCGTCAGGATCGTGCCGAGCTCGCTCATGCCTTGCAGTATTCCACGACCGCTCACGGGAACAGAAGGCTCTCCAGGCCGACCACCAGCGGCTGGGGCAGGGTCGCGACGCGGCGTACGGCCAGCAGCACGCCCGGCATGAACGACTCTCGACTGATCGTGTCATGGCGGATGCTCAGCGTCTGACCGACGTCGCCCAGCAGCACCTCCTGGTTGGCCACCAGCCCGGGGAGGCGCACGGAATGGATCGGCGGCGCCTCTCCCCCGCTCGCGGCCGCCATCAGCTCGGCCGTCCTGGCCGCCGTGCCGCTCGGCGCGTCGAGCTTTCGATCGTGGTGCAGCTCGATGATCTCCGCCTTCTCCATGTGCCTCGACGCCTCGACGGCAAAGCGCATCATCAGCACCGCGCCGATCGCGAAGTTCGCCGCCACGAGCGCGTTTGCGCGAGTCCCCTGCTGCGCCTCAGCGGCATTGCGCAGGGCCTGCAGGTCAAAGCCCGTCGTCCCGACGACCACATGCACCCCCGCAGCCAGGCAGCTCAGCGCGTTAGCCAGCGCCGTGTCGGGCTGCGTGAAGTCGACGACGACGTCGGCGTCGCCGAGCACCTCCTCGAGCTCGATCGCCAGCAGCGGGTCCGCGCGCCCGACCAGTTGCATGTCCTGCGCGCCCTCGACCGCCGCGCAGACGGTGTGGCCCATCCGTCCCGCCGCGCCGGCGACGGCCACGCGGATCATCGTCCCGTCCCCGGCGCTGCGGCCGTGGCGACCTCGCGATCGCCGCCGAGCGGTCCGATCGCCGACGAGAACACGCGCTCGTCCGGGCCGACTCCGGCGATCGACAGCGCCTGGGGCTCAAACAGCTCGCCGGCGAGTTCGCGCAGGTCCTGCAGCGACACCGCGTCGATGCGCTCGATCACCTCGTCGATCGAGAGAATCGGCATCTCGTGCAGCAGCGAGCCGCCCAAACGGCTCATCCGCGCCGAGGTCGACTCCATCGACAGGACCACGCGGCCCTTGAGGTTCTCGCGCGAGCGCGTCAGCTCATCCTCGGCCGCCGGGTCGGCGACGCAGCGCTGCAGCTCGGCGGAGATCACTGCGAGCGCCTGCTGCAGGTTGTCCGGGCGCGTGCCGACGTAGAGGCCGACCTCGCCGGTGTGCGCGTAGAGGTTGGAGAAGGAGAACACCGAGTAGGCCAGTCCGCGGCGCTCGCGCACCTCCTGAAACAACCGCGAGGAGGACGTCCCGCCGAGCACGCCTTCCAGCACGCGCAGGGCAAAGCGCCGCTCGTCCGCGCGAGCCATGCCGGCTCCGCCGATGCACACGTGGTACTGCTCGGTGTCCTTCTCGACGAAGCGCACGCGCCGCGCGAAGTCCGGAGCCGACGCAGCCAGCCGCACCGACGAGCCGGGCTGCGGCGCGGCAGGATCCTGCGCTCGCAGCTCGTCCAGCGCTGTCGCCATCTCCACGAGCGCCTCGTGCTCGAGCGAGCCGGCGGCGGCGATCACCAGGTTCTGCGGCTCATAGCGCGCGGCGTGAAAGGCGCTCAGCTGCGCGCGTGTGACCGCGCCGACCACCTGCGCGGTCCCGATCACCGCGCGCCCGAGCGGATGCGCGCCGAAGACGGCCTCGCCGAGCACGTCGAAGACCTTGTCCTGGGGATCGTCCTCATACATCGCGATCTCCTCGAGCACGACCTCGCGCTCGGTCTCCAGCTCGCCGAAGCGCGGATGGAAGACCATGTCGCCCATCACCTCGAACGCGCGCGCCATGTGGCCGTCGAGCACGCGCGTGTACAGAGACGTCGATTCCTTGTCGGTCCCCGCGTTGACCTCCGCGCCCATCGCGTCGAAGATCTGGTCGATCTCCTCCGAGCCGAAGCGCTCGGTGCCGCGAAAGAGCATGTGCTCGAGCAGGTGGGAGATGCCCGCCTCGTCGTCGTGCTCGGCGGCCGAGCCGGTGGCGATCCAGAAGCCGAGCGCCACCGAGCGCACGCTCGGCACGCGCTCGGTGACCACTCGCACGCCGGAATCCAGCGTGGTTATCTCATGTTCCGGCTGCAGCGGGCCCTCAGTCGCGGTCGCGGCGCGGGCGATCGGAGCCGCGGTCGCCGGTACGGCGCGGACCGCGGTCGGAGCGACCGTTGCGCCCGCCTCCGTCGCGCGGCGGACGGCTGCCACCGCCACCACCGCCGCCGGTGCCGACGCCGGCGAGCTCCTCGACCGACTTGCCCGCGATGTCCGGGTCGTCGGCGAGGCGCAGGCCGATGCGGCCCCGCTCACGGTCGACCTCGACCACGCGCACGTTGATCTCGTCGCCTCTGTTGAGCACGTCCTCGACGGTCTCCACGCGCTGTCCGGGCGAGACGTTTGAGATGTGCAGCAGGCCGTCGGTGCCCTTGGCGAGCTCGATGAACGCGCCGAACGTAGTCGTCTTGACGACTTTGCCGATGTACTCGTCGCCGACCTCGACCTCCTTCATCATCATCCGCACGCGCTCGACGAGCGCGTCGCCGAGGTCGCCGCTGGCCGAGTAGATCAGCACCTGGCCGTCGTCGTTGACGTCGATCTGCGACTCGAACTCCTCGGCCAGGCCGCGAATCGTTTCGCCACCCTTGCCGATCAGCAGGCCGATCTGCGACGGGTCGATCTGGATCGTCTGGATGCGCGGCGCGAACTGGCTGAGCTGCTCGCGCGGGCTCTGGATCACGTCGGCCATCTTGCCGAGGATGAACGAGCGCGCCTGGTGCGCGCGCGTCAGCGCGTCGCGCAGGATGTCGAACGTCACGCCCGTGATCTTGATGTCCATCTGCAGAGCCGTGATGCCCCGCTCGGTGCCGGCGACCTTGAAGTCCATGTCACCGAGGTGATCCTCGACGCCGGCGATGTCGGTGAGCACGATGTAGTCCTCACCCTCCTTGATCAGGCCCATCGCAATCCCCGCGACCGGACGCTTGATCGGCACGCCGGCGTCCATCAAGGACAGCGACGAGCCGCACACCGAGGCCATCGAGGAGGAGCCGTTTGACTCGAGGATGTCCGAGACCACGCGAATCGAGTACGGGAAGTCCTCGATCGAGGGCACCATCGGCGCCAGCGCGCGCTCGGCCAGGGCGCCGTGACCGATGTCACGCCGCTTGACGCCGCCCATGCGGCCCGCTTCTCCCACCGAGAACGGCGGGAAGTTGTAGTGGTGCCAGTAGTACTTTTTCGTCTCCAGCCCGAGCGTGTCCAGGCGCATCTCCTCCTTCAGCGTGCCCATCGCGACGACGCTGAGAGCCTGGGTCTGCCCGCGCGTGAACAGCGCCGAGCCGTGCGTGCGCGGCGTGACGCCGACTTCGATGGAGATGTCGCGGATCTCGTCCGCGCCGCGGCCGTCGGGGCGCTTCTTGTCGACGGCGATGCGCTCGCGGATGATCGACTTCTCCAGCTTGTCGAACGCCATCTGAACTGCGGCGCGACGCTCCTTGGCGGCGAGCATTTCGTGTTCGGAGGCGGCCTCGGGCGACGCCGGGGCATAGTGCTCGAGAATCGCCGCCTCGGCCTCCTTGGTCGCGTCCTGACGCTCGAGCTTGTCCTCGACCTGCGTGGCCGCGTCGAGCGCCGCGCCGTGCGAGGAGCGGATCTCGTCGAGCAGCTTCTCGTCGACGGCGATCGTCTCGAAGACTTTCTTCTGCTTGCCGACCTTCTCGGCGAGCTCGCGCTGCAGCGCGCACAGCTTCTTGATCTCGGCGTGGGCGATGTCCAGCGCGTCGAGGATCTCCGCCTCGGGGATCTCGTTGGCGCCGGCCTCGACCATCAGGATGGCCTCCTCGGTGCCGGCGACGATCAGGTCGAGGTCCGAAGCGTTCTCGGCGTCTGGGGCACCGCCGGCGGAGCCGGTGGTCAGGTCGGCCTCGTTGGGGTTGACCACGAAGTTGCCGTCGATCTTGCCGATGCGCACCGCGCCGACGGGCGTTGGCAGCGGGATGTCGGAGATCATCAGCGCCGTGGAGGCGCCGTTCATCGCGAGGATGTCGTAGGGGTGTTCGTGGTCGATCGATAGCGGGATCGCCACCAGCTGGGTGTCATAGCGCCATTCCTTGGGGAACAGCGGGCGGATCGGCCGGTCGATCATGCGCGCCGTGAGCGTGCCCTTCTCGCCGGGGCGGCCCTCGCGCTTGAAGAACGAGCCGGGGATTTTGCCCGACGCGTACATGCGCTCCTCGACATCCACCGTCAGCGGGAGGAAGTCGACATCGCGCAGGCTGCCTGCGACCGCCGTGCAAAGGACCATCGTGTCGCCCTGTCTGACGACCACCGCGCCGGAGGCCTGCTTGGCCATCCTGCCGGTCTCGAAGGAGATCTCGCTGCCGGAGATTTCCACGGAGACCCGTGTAACCGCATCGCTACTCATATTCACTGCCTTCCTTCCGCCCGTCGGTCGGCGGTCCGTTTTTCTTTTTTATTCCGAACTGGACGAGCTTAGCGAAGAGCGGGCGCGCATCGCCGCGTGACCGGACAGGTTGCAGGCCCGCTCGCCTCGGGCCCTTTCGGCGGCCGGACGCCGCGCTCAGGCCGCGGCGAGATCGCCGTCGAGCACGCTGTTGACGCCCTCGCGCAGCAGCTTCAGCGCGGGCAGCTCGCCCGGCGAGTCCGCCTGGTGGCTCCAGCGCACGACGCCCTGCTGATCGAAGATCACCAGCGCGCGCTCGGCAAAGCCCCCGCCAGCTTGAACTCGGGAGCAGGCGTGCCGACAGCGACGACGGTCACTGCGCTACTTGCGCAGGCCGAGCTCTTTGATCAGCGCGCGGTACCCGTCGAGGTTCTTGCGCT
>Ga0208714_1000355_pt1 | contig 13239 bp, 8 predicted proteins | sample NGESurshal072012_3_FD_184461 | JGI IMG/M metagenome (GOLD analysis project Ga0208714, IMG submission 184461) | Arctic peat soil microbial communities from Barrow, Alaska - NGEE Surface sample 415-1 shallow-072012 (SPAdes) | ecosystem: Environmental > Terrestrial > Soil > Wetlands > Peat ... | reverse complement strand
ATAGTCTGCTTATCGAAAATGGGATCCCAGCTGAGTCCGCCATCGGTCGTCTTCCAGACGCCACCGGAGACTGCACCGAAATAGTAGGTGTTTGGCTGGCTGGTGACGCCCACCGCCGTCAACGAGCGCCCTCCGCGAAACGGGCCAATCAGTCGCCACTTCATGCCCTCGTACGTCTTCGGATCAATCGGTTGTTGTGCGAGACAAGAAGAGCTGACAAAGGCGATGCCAAGAATGAAGAATAAAATCAAACGATGCGAGCGGTTCACACATTCCCCCGTAAGCCATTTTGCCAGACGTGGAATACTACTCCGAGTGCAGCGGGGGTGAAAGGGACTTTGCGCCCCGGCAATATTTGGGTACGATGACCGCGACATGACGAAGTCAATTTCTTACCATGTTGTTGTGGTAGGCGCGGGAGTATTCGGCGCGTGGACCGCCTGGCACCTGGCCCATCGCGGCCAACGCGTTTTATTGGTGGATGCGTATGGCGCGGCACACTCGCGGGCCAGTTCGGGAGGTGAATCGCGCATCATCCGCATGAGCTACGGCGCCGATGAGATTTATACGCGCTGGTCGCTGCGTTCTTTGTCGCAATGGAAAGAACTATTCGTTTCGACTGGACAAAAGCTCTTCGTGCCCACCGGAGTTTTGTGGCTCTCCGGCGAAAACGATCAGGAGTTGAGCAAATCAAAGGAAGTTCTGAAACGCTATAACATTGCGCATCACGTGCTCGACCGGCCGGAACTGGAATCGCGCTATCCCCAGGTTAATTTTTCTGGCGTGACTCAAGGCGTTCTGGAACCGGAGAGTGGCGTGCTCTTGGCGCGGCGGGCTGTTGCTTGCGTCGTGGAAGACGCGCTCCGCCTCGGCGCGAAATTCAATATTGTGCACATCCAGCCTCCAACGGGCGGCGCCGCGCTGGATTCCCTCACCGCCTCGAATGGAGACCGCATTCGTGCAGACCAGTTCGTGTTTGCCTGCGGCCCCTGGCTGGGCAAGCTATTCCCGGAATTGCTTGGCCCTCGGATATTTCCCACCCGCCAGGAAGTCTTCTTCTTCGGCAGCCCCGCGGGCGATGCGCGCTTCGCGCCTCCCCATTTGCCCACGTGGCTCTTTCAGGAGGACGAAGTTTACGGAATGCCGGATATCGAAAACCGCGGCTTAAAGCTGGCCAGGGATCGGCATGGCGAACGCGTGGACCCGGACGCGCAATCGCGTCTGGCATCGCCTGAGGGCGCGGAATGGGCGAAAGCCTATGTGGCCAAGCGATTCCCTGCCTTGAAAAATGCGCAGATCGTCGAGACTCGCGTTTGCCAATATGAAAATACCTCCGACGGAGACTTTCTACTCGATCGGCATCCGCGTTGGCGTAACGTTTGGCTGGCAGGCGGCGGATCGGGGCACGGTTTTAAACATGGACCGGCGGTTGGCGAATACCTGGCCGGGCAGCTTCTGGACGGCACCCCAAGTGAGCCTCGGTTCAGCCTGCAGTCCAAGTCCACCCGGCAGCAGCGGGCGGTTCATTGAGAATTTCAATAATCCACGAAACTTTCCCCACCGGATTGCGTCTTTAGGTGAGTAGAGGTTTGTCCAGAGACTTTCCCCCAGGCAGATACGAAGTGATGATTCAGGAGGAAGTATGCAAGGTACGGTGAATCAAGCCATTCTCGCGGTGTGCAAAATCATGCTGGTGGCCGCAGGCCTGTTGGCCGTGGGGCAAGCCGCGCGGGCCGATGAAGAATTTCATGTGCCCGTGGAATACTACAAACTGCCGAACGGTTTGCGCGTGGTGCTCTCGCAGGACCACACCGCACCGACGGTGTGCGTGGGAGTCTACTACCGGATTGGATTCCGGATTGAGCCGCGGGATCGCACCGGTTTTGCTCACCTGTTCGAGCACATGATGTTCCAAGGCTCGAAGAATCTGGGAAAGATGGAATTCGTGAAACTGGTGCAAGCCAACGGGGGAATTCTGAACGGTTCCACGCGTTTTGATTTCACAAACTATTTTGAAGTGATGCCCTCCAACAAACTGGAAACGGTCCTCTGGGCCGAGGCCGACCGGATGAACGGCCTGGCAGTGACGGATGCGAATCTGAAGAACCAGCAGGGTGTGGTGGGCAACGAAGTGAAGGTGAACGTTCTGAACCAGCCCTATGGTGGCTTCCCGTGGATCGATCTGCCGATGGCCGCGAACGCAAACTGGTACAACGCGCACAATTTCTACGGGGATTTGACCGACATCGAGTCCGCAAAACTCGACGAAGTGAAGACCTTTTTTGACACCTTCTATGCTCCCAACAATGCGGTACTCGCGATTGTTGGAGACTTCGACACTGCGGACGCGAAGAAGTTGGTGGAAAAATATTTTGCGGGAATTAAATCGGCGAAAGTTCCAGCACAACCGGACCTTACCGAGCCTCGGCAAGAAAAAGAGAAGCGCGTAAACAAGAAAGACGCACTGGCGCCGCGTCCGGCAATCGCCGTGGGTTATCACATGCCGGAGCGGAACACTCCGGAATACTACGCCATGGGCTTGATCGTGCAAATGCTGATCCAGGGAGATGACGCGCTGTTTCGTCAGGAGTTGGTGAAAAAGCGCGGACTGACCGGTAGCGTGGATGGCGGAATCAACCTGCTGGGAAACATGTTCAATTACCAGGGACCGATGTTATTCAGCGCGGAACTGGAATACGACCCGACGACCAAGCCGGACACCGTCATTGAAGCGGTCGACACGGTGGTGACCCCGCTGGCCAGTAAACCGGTGGACAAGCAGACTTTGGACCGCGCCATGGTGAAGCTACGCTCAAATCTCTACGACACCATGGGAGAGTTCGGCGGATTTGGATTGATGGATCTGTTGGCCAGCTTTGCGCTGTTTGACGATGATCCCGCCCGCGTCAATTCCCTGGTCGGCGAATTCCGCAAGGTGACTCCGGAGCTGGTGCAAAAAACCGCCAAAGAGTATTTGCGACCGGAGAATCGAACGATCATTTTCCTGGAACCCGCACCAAGAGAAGCAGTCGCAGCGCCGGCGAAAAACCAGTAGGAAAGGAGAAAGAAATGAAAACGAAAATTACCATCCAATTTGCAAGCCTGCTGGTTCTTCTGGCCGTCATCCTCATGGTGTTGCCGGCGCATGCGCAAAAACAAGCGCCTCCGGAAGGCTCGCCCACAAAACCATTTGCCGTCCCGGGCAGCGAGACCTATGTGTTGCCGAACGGCATGAAAGTCACGCTGGTGCCCTACGGCATCATTCCCAAATGCGCCATCAACGTTTCCGTCGACGCCGGTCAGGTAAACGAAGCAACGGGACACCAAGGCGTCGCCAGCCTCGCTGCGGACATGTTTAAAGAAGGCACCGTTTCGCTGAACTCTGACCAGTTGGCCGCCGAAACCGCACGGATGGGCAGTGCGCTTTCCGTAAATTCGGATGCGGACCAGAGTGATTTCTCACTGGATGTGTTGCAGGAATTTGCTCCGGACGGCGTGCGGCTGCTCGGCGACGTATTGCAGCATCCGCGATTTCCAGAATCGGAGCTGGCGCGATTGAAAACCGACATGCTGCGTAACATCGCTCTGCAAACTTCGCAGCCCGGTACCATCGCCGAAATACGTTTCCGCAAGATTCTCTACGGAGAACATCCCTACGGCGTCGTTCTTCCGACCGAAGACGACGTAAAGAAACTGGCGCTGCAGGACCTGAAGGATTACTACAGCGCGAATTTTGGCGCACAGCGCTCCCATATCTATGTTGCCGGAAAATTTGATTTGGCTGCGGTCAAGAAGTCCATCGCAGACGTCTTCGGCGGCTGGACGAATGGCCCTGCGCGAATCGGCACTCAACCAAGCCCCCAGGCAAGGAAAGTTCTTGATTTGACGGATCGTCCCGGTGCGCCACAGTCGACGCTTATGATCGGGTTGCCGGTCTCAAGTCCGGCCAGTCCCGATGCCCTTCCCTTGCTAGTAACCAATGCCCTGCTCGGTGGTTCGTTCAATTCGCGAATCACCGCCAACATCCGCGAGCAGAAGGGCTACACCTACTCGCCTTTCAGCGAAATCTCGCGCCGCTTCCATGATGCTTACTGGGCACAACACGCCGACGTGACCACGCAATTCACGGGCGCTTCTCTAAAGGAAATTTTCGGCGAAATCGATCGTCTGCAAAAGGAAGCTCCGTCGGCGGACGAACTCAAGGGCATCAAAAACTACCTTTCGGGCGTGTTCGTAATTCAGAACTCCAACCGGAGCGCGTTGATCGGCCAGTTGCAAAACGTCGATTTTCAAGGACTCGGCGCGGATTATCTTAAGAACTACGTGCAGCGGGTGAACGCGGTAACGCCAGCTGAAGTGCAAAAACTCACAAGACAGTACATTAAACTCGACTCCATGACCATCGTGGTGGTCGGCGATAAAGCCAAAATTGAAGAGCAACTGACGCCCTATAAGCCGGCGAATTAGCGAACCATCTCAGGTCTTTTTCGGTGCCCGGCCGCGCGATTTATCAAGGTTTTTCGTCGCGGCGGATTTCCTGCGCGACTTTTCTTCATAGAGATTCTGGTCGGCTTCCTTGAGAAGTTTTTCGACCCGCTCGCCTTCGCCGTGATAGATGGAAGCGCCGATACTTGCGGAGATTGACGGGTCTTCCTGATCCGCGGTAAGCGTTTCGTGAATGCGGGTCATGACCAACTGCGCCTCTTCCTCGCGTGCTTCGGGAAGCACCAGAGCAAATTCATCACCGCCATAGCGCGCCGCGGTATCGATCGCCCGGCAGTGGAAGCGTAGAATATCCGCCAAGCGGCAGAGCGCTCGGCTGCCGACTAGATGCCCGTGAGTGTCGTTGATCTTCTTCAATCCATCCAGGTCCAGCAATAAAACCGCGAAGGGCCGCCCGGTGCGGAGTGTTCGTTCCGTTTCCGTGTCCAGCACATCCAGCAGTTTGCGGTAATTCGCCAGTCCAGTCAGCGGGTCGCTGGCCGCGAGGTGACGAACCTGCTCGAATACCCGCGCGCTATCCAGCAAAGCGCCGCCTAGGAGCACGAAGTAACTGACCACGTTCAGTACCTGCGCGAAAATAAACGGGCCATCCAGCAACCGCACCGATTGGCACGCGGCTAGTTGCGCGGCAATGTTGAGCCACACGGCATAGTAAATCGAACGGTCAAACGCGGAATCGCTAAGGTATCGCCTGCGCCGGTAGCCAATCAGGGCAATCACAAAGATCACCGCGGGCAAAAGGTGCAACGGATTGGGAATGAACGCATCGGGATGCCCAGAAATTTCCGGCGGTAACTTCCGCAGTGAGGCTGCAATCAGATAGGTGAACGCCAATACCGAAAACAACGCTCCGGCGATTTCCAGCCGTGGGTGGCGCGAGCGCGGCAGAAAATGCTCGACCAGCAGCGCAACCACGAACAGCAACGCCAGCAAAAGCCGGCTGATCCACCAGGCTACCGGCGCCCACAAGACCCAAGTTTGCGATTCATGAATGAGTTGAAAAAAGAGCACGCTGGAGGCCGTGAGGGTAGCGCCAGAAAGCAGGAAACCAGACCCGAGGATGAGCGAGATGCGGTCCTGGGTACCCTGAAATCGTACAAATGCTACAGCCGCAAAAACAAAGGCGAATAGTCCGGTAGTGAGCTGAAGATAGCCCTGCATGATGGGATCTGGCCGCGGTGAAATTTGCCGTAACCACGCCGCAACGAAAAAAATCAGCAGGCACCCGCCGCCCTGCAGGATCAGGCGGTGCAACTTGCGTCGGTCGGCTATTAAAAACAGTTCGCCCATGATGGTGTCGAGTCCGGCTGGGATTGTTCCCTTCTCTTACTTCTATTAGACGCGAATTGCGAAAGCCGTGTTGCGAGGAAAAACGCGGTGTGAGGGAAGAGATACCGGCTGTGGAAATTGCCCCACCCGTCCCTCCGTACAGGTCGCTAAATGCCGGAAAAGCTTCCGCTTCGCGGGGTCGGTGGCGCAGGGCGTGAAGGACTTGCCGTTCCGCCGGCGGCGGAGCGGGAGTGCAGTTCGAAGGGCAAGAGCAGGGATAAAATTAAAGCTTGCGCCAGGGCGGGTGATTTCGCACAATACCTTCTATTGAATCGTTTGAATAAGGGACGGTACTCTTGGTCAAGCGCAGCAAAAAGGCAAAAACTAGAATTATTTCAGGCAGAAAACGGGCCGCCGAAAACACTTTAGCCGAAATCTTGTCGCAACCCCAAATCTGGGGAGAAACCGAAAAACAACTGGCCAGTTCGGGCGCCTTGCAGCACCTTGCGGAAACTTTTTCGCCGCGCAGCCCGTGGCTGTTTGTCGGCTGCGGCTCGAGCTACTACTTGTCGCGCCTGATCGCCGCGCTTTGGACCAAGTATTTCTATATTCCCGCCGTTGCGGTTCCCGCCAGCGAATTGTTGTTCGCACCGGAAGAGACATTGCGGCGCACCGGCGCGGAACAAATTGTGCTGATGTCACGCTCCGGGGAAACCACGGAGGTGCTACGTGCCGCCGAACTGCTGCAAGCCCACAAAACCGTGCAAACGCTGGGCGTCACTTGCAACCCCGACAGCATTCTGGAAAAACTTTGTACTCACGCGTTTAAACTCACCTGGGCCGATGAACAAAGCGTGGTCATGACTCGCTCGTTCACCGCCATCCTGCTTTCTTTCCAGCGCCTGGCATTGCAATTTGTCGGAGACAGTCATCTTTCCGTAGCCCTCGACCAATTGCCGCAAAAAGGCCAGGTCTGGCTCGAATCGAATGCCCAAAAAATTCAGAACTTCGCGGGTAAGCGGCTTTTCAAGGACTATGTGTTTCTCGGCCAAGGGGTGCATTACTGGCTGGCGCAGGAAGCGGCCTTAAAGGTCACGGAAATGTCTTCATCGTACGCGCAGGTGTACCACTCGCTGGAATTCCGGCATGGGCCCCGCTCCATCGCCGGTCCCGACACTTTGATCACTTTTTTCATGTCCGATGTGGCGGCTGAAGCCGAGACCCAATTGTGCGCAGAGCTGAAGCAATTGAAGGCCGCGACCTGCGTTATAGTAAATTGCGCGACTCCGGAGCTTAAAAAGCATGCGGATCTATTGATTGAGTTGGCTCTGGACGGACCGGAGTTTGCACGGTACGCTGTCAGCGCGATTCCTGCACATCTGTTGGGAACATCGATCGGCCTGCGAAAGGGACTGAACCCCGACGCGCCGAAAAATCTCACGCGCGCGGTGGTTCTGAGTCCTGACGGGAACCGCCCGCCCAAAAGGAGAGGTGCTTGAGCGGAGAAGCCAGCACCACCCCGGTAGCGGGACTCCGCCTCCGGCGCACCCTCACTCTCTGGAACCTGATCATCATTGGCATAGTGATCATCCAGCCCATCGCTCCTATGGGCATTTATGGAGTCATCAACAATGCCGCCGGCGGCCACGTTGTCACAACCATCCTCGTTGCGCTCGTCGCCATGTTTTTCACCGCCATCAGCTACGGCAAAATGGCGCGAGTCTATCCTAGCGCCGGCTCTGCGTACACCTACGTTGGCCAAGAAATCCACGCAGGCCTCGGCTACTTAACCGGCTGGGCCATGGTCATGGATTACATCCTCAATCCGCTCATATGCACTATCATCTGCGCCAAGCTCACCCAGAACATCCTCCCAGAAGCCCCCTACTGGGTTCTGGCCATCTTCTACGCTGGATTTTTCACCTTCCTAAATCTCGGGGGCGTAAAAACCTCTGCGCGTATCAACGAAGTCCTCGCGGCCGGCATGACCGTAGTTGTTATCATCTTTTTTGCTTTCGTCATCCGTTTTGTCTGGGGCTACCACGAACGCGGCGCTCATTTTTTTACCGAACCCTTCTACAATCCCTCCACCTTCAGTTTTGCTGGCGTCGGACGCGGCACTTCCATTGCCGTGCTCACCTACATCGGCTTCGACGGCATCTCCACCTTCTCCGAGGAAGTCGAAAATCCACGCCGCAACATCATGCTCGCTACCGTAGGCGTATGCCTCCTTGTGGGCGTGCTATCTGCTGCGGAAGTCTATGCCGCTCAACTCGTCTGGGGTTCTAAGCTGTTTCCAGAAGCAAAAGTGGAGTCTGCGTTTCCCCTTGTCGCTCAGCAGGTCGGTGGATTCTTTCTCTTTCATTTGCTCAACTTCACTGTACTCATCGCCAACATTGGCTCTGGCATGGGGTCGCAATTGGCCGCTGGCCGATTGCTCTACGGCATGGGTCGCAATGACGCCATCCCTAAATGGTTCTTCGGCAAGCTTCAGGAAAAACGCCGTATTCCCTCGAACAACATCATTCTCATCGGATTGATCGCTCTGATCGGTGCATTCGTCACAACCTATGAAAACGGTGCTGAAATGTTGAACTTTGGCGCCTTCATCGCCTTCATGGGTGTGAATGCCGCCGCGTTTGTCCACTATTACTTGCGTAGTGACAAGAAAACGATTGGCAATTTCCTTATGCCTGTCCTCGGTTTCGTCGTCTGCGCCGCCATCTGGTGGAATCTTGGTCCTCGCGCAAAAATTGTCGGCACCATTTGGCTCACACTCGGCGTAGCGTACGGCGCCTGGAAGACCAATTTCTTCCGCAAAGAAATGTCGTTTGAAGTTCCGCCCGAAGAGTAGCCCATTCACGCTTTCGCATTTGCAAATCAGACCGCTTTAGGCCGATGATGTGCACGCGAGGATTGACCAATGAGAAAGACTGGCCGAAAACGCGGATTGGTCACCATGCGCGACGTTGCGGAGGAGACTGGTTTTTCTCCCGCCACCGTCTCCATCGTCCTCAACAACGCGCCTCTGGCACGCTACATCGCCTCCACTACCCGCAAACGCATTGAAGATACCGCCAAGCGCCTCGGTTATCGTCCCAACGCCATGGCCCGTTTCTTGCGCAGCAAACGCAGCCAGAGTATTGGCGTGATGCTCTTCGACGTCACCGATCCCTTCTGCACACCGATCCTTCGCGGCATTGAAAACGCTCTTTATCCGCTCGGCTATTTGCCGATCTTTGCCGATGCGCAAAATCAGCGCGACCGTTTCGAGCACTACCTGGAGATGCTTCTGGAGCGTCACGTTGACGGCTTGATTGTCGTGGCCAATTGGCTCTTCGTCGATATCCACGTGCTTGCCGATCTGAACAAACGGGAAATTCCCGCCGCTACCATTGGATGGGAACTGCCGCGAGGCCGCATCAGTTCCGTAATGGTGGACAACGAAGCGGGCGGCCGCCTCGCGCTCGAACACCTCTACCAATTGGGCCATCGCCGCATCGCCTTCATTCGCGGACCAAAGCGGCTGATTGACAGCGGACCAAGGTGGCGCGGAATCCAAAAATTCGCCCAGTCCGCCGGTTATGAGATTGATTCCGGAATGGTGCTTACGCTGCCTGATGAGTTCGATCCGAACTCCGGTTTCGACAATGGAATTCGCTTGACCGAGGAACTCCTGCAGCGAAAAAAGAAATTCACCGCATTACTTACCTTCGACGACTTGACCGCGCTCGGCGCCATTCGCGCGCTCAGCAAAGCAGGCATCAAAGTCCCGGAGCAATGTTCCGTGATTGGATTCGACGATGTGGCCTTGGCGGCGCTGTCCGCGCCCTCGCTCACCACGGTACGTCAACCGCTGGAGACCATGGGAAGCACGGCGGTAAACATCGTCATGGATGCCATCAAAGCCGGGCATGAAAATCGCGATTGGACAGCGGTCTCGCAAAAATTGCATCCCGAAGTCGTGACCCGCGAATCGACACGCGCGATTTGATCAGCCACCTATTGAATTGTGGGCGCCAGGTTGTAGCCATCCATCGCCAGCACTGACTTGGCGCTGCCTAGATCGCTCTTGCGGACGCGCACCGCGATCTCCCGTTTTTCTCCCGGTAAGAGGCTGAAGTAGTTGTCTTCCCAGAAGACGGGAAGAATTTCCGAACCGTCCTTGCCCTTCAACAGACGCAGACGAACGAGAAAAGCCACGCTCGTGCCGCTGTTCTCAACTGCGATTTGCGATGTCTCTTCATCGCCGCTTTCCCTGGTCTTCCTCGAGGCTTTAACAGAAGCTTTGGGAAGATTCTGCAGCGCCGTGAAATCCGCATACGATGTCAGTGGCGTGTAGTACCAATCCGTCTTGGCGAAATCGAGCACATCCCCTTTCAAAGAAAGCCAGTAGAAATTGCGGCTGACCACTTCTCCGGGGGCGCGTTGCATTCGCAAGTCGAGGAAATAGGCGGTATTCCCTGCCGGCGGCTCGGGCACGGCAAAGAGTCTCACAACTCCGTCAGCCTCTAAATCGGTGGATGCCTCCTTGCTGAACAATTCCTTGGCATCCAGGGAATAAACCTTGGCCACCACCTTCAGCCCCTTTTCCGCTTGTTGTGTGTTGTTTACAACCGCAATTCCGCGATCATCGTAGGAATACTGCACGTGCAGCGGCTCCAGAGCTTTCTTCGTGCCAAAGTAGCCGCCGGCCGGACGCAGTGAAAAATCGTAAAGATGCCAGATGATTCCGGGCCAGGAATTGTTCAGCATCCACTGAATGACTCCCGTGGATTTATATTTATTGCGGCTGTAGGCCTCGAACATCGCGCGTTCACCCTCATACGTGGTCGCCTGCGATTTCCAGGCAAAATCACCCGCGTCTTTGGCGTTGCCATAGCGCTCTTCAAGTGCGTTCGTGTAGAGCCGTATATTCTTGAACACTCCGCCGCCCGCATGAAAATTCCAGTATTCGTTGATGGGCCAAAGCTTGTCGGCGGGAAGAAACGATTGCAATTCCTCCAAGGGCGGCACGGCGGGCCCCGGGCTCGTTTCTGTGTTGAATCCGTAGGCCCCGCCGTTCTTCGTATCGGTCAGCCAGTAATTAGGCGAAACGTATTCGTAGGGGCCGCTCATTTTCACCCCGCTCGCGCCGGAAATATCCGACTTCTTCGCCGTGGCGGAAGAAATTGCCGGCCGCGGCCAATGCGTGGATTTCTCGACGTCGAGGTAGGCCTGTTCTCTTTCTGCGGGAGGTGGATTGTCGCTGCCGTTTAGCCACACCAGCATGCTCGGATGGTTGCGCAGCCGCAACATCTGATCGCGCAACGAATCCAGAGAAACTTGGCGATTTTCGTCGCCCCACTTGTTCCACTTCTCCCAGGCATCGCAGCAACACCAACCGGCCATGATCAGAATTCCTTCGCGATCCGCGCGCTCAAAGAAAGCTTCATTCTCCAGCTTTCCTTCCAGGCGAATGGTATTCATGCCCATTTCTTTGACATAACGAAATTCCGCCTCGCGCCGCGATTCATCTACTCGCAGCATCATGTCCGGAGTCCAACCCGCTCCACGCACCAGCACCGGCTTGCCATTCACTCTGAATAAGCGGTAGCCCTCCTGAGTCAGCTCCGTATCCGTCTGAACAATTCCGAAGGCGATGGATTGAGAGTCGGAAAGCCCGTCCTTGCCGCGATGAAATTCCAGTGTGAGGTTATGCAGATATGGCTCGCCCATCTGGAAGGGCCACCATAGCCGCGGCTTTTCGATATTCAGCCTCGTCGTCGTGTCTGGCGAAAATATAATTTCCCGCGACTCCTTGGCGCTCAGTTCCACGGGTTGTGAAAATTCTATGGCTTGCGCAGCACCGCTTATTTTCCCGGTTAGCATCCCTTTTACCGGCACATCAGAATTGTTCTGCAACTGCGCTCGGACGGTGAGATGCGCCTTCCCAGCGCCAGGCAAATCCAGCTTTGCATCCACAAAAGCGTGGCGCACCGCTACCGGACCGCTTTCGCTCAGAACTACCTCTTGCCACAGGCCCATATCCTTGTCGGGCGGCGCCGGATTCCAATCGACAAAGGTGATGCCAAGTTCCCCGCCTTTCGCCGCGGAAACCGCCAAGGCCACCACATTTTTCCCGCCCTCATGTACGAACGCGGTCACATCAAACTCGTACCTCCGGAACGCGCCCACCACTTGATCGGAACCCGCCACTTTCTTTCCATTAATCCAGATTTCCGCGCGGTAATTTATCCCGCGAAATGCCATCCACACCGTGCGACCCTTGAACTGCTTGGGCACTTCGAATTCCTTGCGGTACCACCACGGCACCGCGTACGGGCTGTCATCAGGCACATCCAGATTGGCGAGTTGCCCCCCAATGGGATAGGCGATGCCCGGCACGCTGCGCAGATTCATTCCAAAGTAGGGATCTTTGTAAACGCCGTTTTCCACGAGCACGGCAAAAACAGTTTTGGGTGCGGACGTTTTGTACCAGCCCGCCGTGCTGAATCCTTCGGCAGATACCGCGTCCCCATTACCCTTCACCTTCGCCGATGACTGCACTTCCCAACCATCGCGCAAGGTAATCTGATCCGCGCCTCTCATAACTGGCATACAAAAAAGAATCAGTGAAACCAGGACGAACAATTTAATCCGTGACCGGCGAAGCACAAGAACAATCTGTCGAGTTTTCATCTTTACCTCCGCGAATCGGTCGACTCCACGGCAGCAGCCGCAACTTTACGCAAGTTTGGGAATCGCCAAATCGCCATAATTAAATCGATTCATGAAGCCCGCAAACAGCGGAGCCACCACGGGATGAGAGTGTAGCCTGACAAAAAGGGGCTGGCAAGATCGCCAGCATAAAAATGAGAAAGGCGCCTCGATCGAGATCGAAGCGCCTTCCCTTACTCTAGTTTTCTTCAGCGGCGCTACTTTGCCGGTGGAAGATAGACCGCCGCAGGCGTGAAGAACTCCACGTCCTTCAGTTCGGTTTTTACCTTTACGTTCTGATATTTACCCTTGGACCCGCCACTCCCGGCGAACGTCAGCAGATACTGATTGCCCAGATGGGTGGCGACTTCGTCGAAATAAGGCTTCAAGGAAACCGGTGCGGAGGCTCCCAGGTAATACGATTCCGCTCCCGTGTCCTGCGCCAGTTTGTCCAGATTGTTCTGGGCATTGTTGACCAGATAGAAGCTATGGCCGCGGTGCGAGGCCGAAGGATAGTAAAGCGTCCAGATGTTAGTATTCTGCCGCTCGGCCCGTTGGATCACCGAATCCAAATCCGGGCTGAACGTTCCGAAACCTCCGCCGCGAAAATAATCAATTCCCGAAGAGATCAGCAGAATCGAGCGGCGCGGACCGTTTGCCGGCCAGCGCTTTAGCATGTCCAGTGTCCCGAGGTAAGGACTGGAGCCAATCGCGCCAAGACCGAACGGAATGCGCAACGCCTTCGCTGCCAACTCGTGGTTTTCCGTA
>Ga0208714_1000352_pt1 | contig 13366 bp, 11 predicted proteins | sample NGESurshal072012_3_FD_184461 | JGI IMG/M metagenome (GOLD analysis project Ga0208714, IMG submission 184461) | Arctic peat soil microbial communities from Barrow, Alaska - NGEE Surface sample 415-1 shallow-072012 (SPAdes) | ecosystem: Environmental > Terrestrial > Soil > Wetlands > Peat ... | reverse complement strand
CAGGCATGAGGTGGGAGAACAATCGAAAGAGAAGATGCGTCGCCAAGGTCTTTTCTCTCCCACAAATCCCTCCGCAAATACACTGTGCCCGGCAGGGCTAGTTGACTCCAAGAGTATTTCAGCTCTTTGGAGGTCTCACTCCTGTTGAAGGCCGCGAGATAAACCGCGTCCTTGGAGGGTGAATTCGCAGTCCAGATGACAACGGAATCACTTACGATCACAGGATGATTTTCGGTGGATTGCTGCTCGACCAGGAGCACTTCAGGATTGGTGAGCAAGGATTTTGTCCAGGCATCGGCCGAGGGAAGATCTCCACCCACCATCAAAGGCGAAGGGAAGATCGACCACAAGGTCATCAGCGTGCGCTGCTCATTATGAGTGAGGCGCGTTTGCCGGGGCGTTCCCCAACCGGGAGCGGGACCCAGATATCCCAGGGGAAGCATGTCGGCATCGGGCCAATGCCCGGGTTGCGACATCCCGGCCCATTTGAGGGCATTGGGAAATTGATCGCCGAGGCCTTGCGGGTACGGGACATCACTATGCCACAAATCCCAAATATCGTCGGAGATGCGCCACAGTTGTGCATACATTCGCATCTCTTCCGTTTTTTCGATGGGCGCGGCACCGGGAGAAAGACTCAGCACGATGGGCCGGCCTGTCTTGGCAAGGGCGATGCTCAACAAGCGAATTTCATCACCACGATAGGGGTGGCTGCTGATGCAATCTACCTTGATCAGATCGACGTCCCAACTGGCATAGAGTTTGGCGATGGAGTCGTAGTAAGCCTGAGCCCCGGGTTTCGCTGCATCAATCCCATAATTGTCCGGGTTCCATGGGCAAGTCTCGGCCGTGTCCGCGGCATCCGCCGCGTGATATGGAGAGCCCGCGATCGGCAGGTCCGCTTCGACTGCCTTCTTGGGAATTCCCCTAATGATATGAATTCCGAACTTCAATCCCAACGAATGTAGATAGTCCGCCAAGGGTTTGAATCCCGCGCCACCCGAGGCGGAAGGAAAGCGATTCTCGGCGGGCGTATAGCGACCGTTGGAGTCCATGGAGAACAGCGAAGCTTTTGAATTGCCTTCAGGGGCTGGATTTGTGACGAACCATTCCATATCGACGACAATATATTGCCAACCGAAGGGTTTCAGATTTTCCGCGAACCAATTGGCATTCGACTTTACCTGAGCTTCCGTGACCGTGGTTCCGTAACCATCCCAACTGTTCCACCCGAGTGGCGGTGTTGCCGCCAGCATGGGTGCTGCAGCGTCTGAACTTTCATTCAGGGCCGGCGGCGTCCGAGACGGAACGCCAGCCTGCCGGGCGACTTCCGTAAATTGCGGAATCCCATTTGGTTTGAGTGCGACAGTCCCGGAGGAATTTTGCCCGGGCACACGAGTACAGAGAAGGGTGAGCAGTAGAATCAGGACAGTTGCTTGCAGCTTCGCGTTGGGTCGATAGGTTGCCACGTTTGATTCGAGCAGCGACGGGCTCGTTCCTTTCCTCCCAAGCTGGATACGCAAGAATTTTCATGGTACAGAATATCCTAAACGGCCCCACGCTTCCCAGGAATAAAGTCTTCCAGCACTTTTACTTCCGCTTTCGTGCGGATCTCTCCTGAGGCCACGCGCGCAATTTCTCAAAGCAGGCCTCAGAGTCCTCTTCAAACTCATACGCCCGCTTTCAATGAGTAGACTTCCGTCGCCACTCCGCCAAGAATCGCCTCCCGCTCAGGGGAGGAGAGCGAGCGGACAAATTCCCGTACAAAACAAAACCAGTTCTGCGGAGTAGTAGCCAGAAGACAGACGGGCCAGTCCGACCCGGCCATCAGGCGGCTCGGTCCAAACGCATCGAGTACCACATCAAGGTAAGGGCGCAGGTCCGCACGGCTCCAGTTGCTCCAATCCGCTTCCGTCACCAATCCGGAAATCTTGCAATAGACGTTTTCGCGGCGTGCCAGTTCTCGGATATTTGTCTGCCAGGGCTCGAGCTGGTGATGACGAATCCGCGGTTTCGCCATATGATCCAAGACAAATTTCTGTCGGGGATGCCGGTCCACAAACGCAATCGCAACGGTCAGTTGGCGCTCGTAAATCAAAATGTCGTAGACCAAACCATGATGCTTTAATAAAGCAATCCCGGCGTTAAACTCGGGCCGCAGCAGGAATTCCTGGTCTGGCTCATCCTGAACAACGTGGCGCAATCCCTTCAACTTCTTAGACCGACTCAATCGCTCGACGACGCCTGCAAATTCCCCGCTCGCAATCGCCGCCCAGCCCACCACCCCTTGAATTGAGGGCGATGCTTCCGCCAAGCCCAGCAGCCACTCGGTCTCCTCCGTAGTCTGCCTAGCCTGTACGGCCACAGTTCCATCGACGCCTGTTTCTGCAAGCTCGCGCTCAAGATCTTCCGGAAGAAAATCCCTGGCCAGCACTCCCATGTTTTCATCAATCCACCCGTACTCTTCTTTCGCGTATCGCCACAGGTGATGGTGAGCGTCAATGCGCTCAATCATTGTTCTCGGGCCTTCCAGAAGAGCAATCCAAAATGAAAGCGGAGCAGTCAACGCCGTTTTCAGCGCGACGCAATTTCATTGATTGACACCGCTGGCGAGAATACCGCCATCCACGGCAAGCAGTTGGCCGGTGACAAACGCTCCGGCTTCGGAGGCAAGAAATACAGCGGCGCCAATCAATTCCTCGGCCTTGCCATACCGCCCCATCGGAGTGCGCATTAGGAATTCTCTGCCGCGCTCTGTTCCCTCCAGCAACGCCGTGTTCATGTCCGTGCGGAAAACCCCGGGGAGAATCGCGTTCACCGTAACACCATGCCGCGACCATTCGACCGCCAGGGATTTTGTAAGCGAAGCGACCCCTGCTTTGCTGGCGCTATAGGCTGACACCTGAAACAAACCGAGTTGCGAGCCCAAAGAAGCGATGTTGATCACCCGGCCGGAACCCCGTTTCAACATCGGTTCGCCGAAAACCTGGCACCCTCGCAGCGTCCCGGTGAGGTTGGTGTCCAGGACTGCGTTCCAGTCCGCTTCCTGCATTTCCAGCGTGGCGACCTTGCGGGTTATACCCGCAGCGTTGACAAGAATGTCGACGTTGTCAAATGCATTGAGAACCGCGTCGCGGAGTTTGAAGAGCGAGTCTTTGTCGCGTACATCGGAGATGAGTCGAAGAGTCCTACGGGCTTTGGCTTCAATTTGCAGGGCAGTCGAATTCACGAGCTCTTGCCTGCGCCCGGAAACCACCACGTCTGCCCCAGCATCGGCAAGGCCCAAGGCGAGCGTGCGGCCGAGGCCGCTGGTTCCGCCAATCACCACGGCAGTTTTGCCCCCTAAGTTAAATAGCGAGAATGACATAAAAATATGCAGACCCTTTCCCTGAAGCAGGAGCGGAGCAATGGCCTTACTCTACACGATACAGTTTCTGCGGATGGCAGAATCAACGCGTCCATGCTTCGCGCCATCATCTTACCGATTTCCCGACGCTGAAGTTGGGGATTTTCCTCGGAGGAAGAGTGATCAGGTTATAGTCGAGCGTAGATAAGAATGAGCAGTAGAATCCGGACGGCTGCTTGCAGCTTCGCGTTTGGCCGAAGGGTTCCCACGGTTCATTCAAACGACGACTGGCTCTTTCCATCACTTCCAAGCTGGAAACTTAGAAATCGTCGCAGCACAGAATCTGCTAAAGGGAAACTCCCCGCTTCCAGGGAATAAAATCTTCCTGCACCTTTATTTCCGCTTTCGTCCGGATCTCCCCCGAGGCCACGCGTGCAATTTCTCCAAGCAGCGCCTCGCCCATCTCTTCGATTGTTTTTTCGCCCCGGATAATGCCACCGGTATCGTAATCAATAATGTCGTGCATGCGTTGTGCCACTTCGCTATTGCTGGAGATCTTTATGACCGGCGCGATCGGGTTTCCCGTCGGCGTGCCGAGCCCGGTCGTGAAGAGCACCAAATTGGCGCCCGCGCCCACCTGCGCGGTCACCGCTTCAACATCATTTCCAGGGGTACACAGCAGGCTCAATCCATTCTTCGTTGCATATTCGGGATAGTCCAGCACATCCATGACCGGCGAAGCGCCACCCTTTCGTGCCGCGCCTGTCGATTTCATAGCGTCCGTGATTAATCCATCCCGGATATTCCCCGGCGATGGATTCATATCAAATCCGGAACCAACCGCTTCGGCGCGCGCGGCGTAAGTTTCCATCAGGGTAATAAATTTCCTGGCGGCTTCGTCGGAAGCACAGCGGTCAATCAGATTCTGTTCCGCCCCGCATAACTCGGGAAACTCGCTCAGAATGCTCCTCCCTCCCAGAGCCGCAAGCAAATCCGAAACATGCCCGATCGCCGGGTTTGCGCTTAAGCCAGAAAAGCCATCCGAGCCGCCGCATTTCAATCCAATCGTTAAGGCAGAGAGTGGCGCAGGTGCGCGCTGTAGTTCGTTCGCGCTTGCCAGTTCCAAAAAAGTTTCCCGTATTGCCGTGGTGAGCATGGCTGATTCCACGCTGCTCTTCTGCTGGTCAAATATCAGCAGCGGCTTTTGAATATTCGCGTTTCTCTTGCGGATCTCCTCCTGCAAGATGGACACTTCCGCGTTCTGGCATCCCAGGCTCAAAATCGTCGCCCCCGACACGTTTGGGTGACAGATATACCCCGCCAGCAATCCGCACAGCGACCGCGCATCGCCCCGCGTCCCGCCACATCCCATTTCATGAGTCAGGAATTTCACGCCGTCCAGGTTCGGGAAAAGCCGCGTGCTTCGCCGCTGTTCGCGAACTACCTGAAAATTGTGCTGCGCGATTTTTTCCTTGCCGCCCTCTCGATACGCTCTGGCGAGTTCCGCCACATACTGGCCGTAGGTATCCGGCGCCACATCTCCCAATTCCTTCGAAAACGCACGCCGCAACGCCAGTATGTTGTTGTTCTCGCAGAACACCAGCGGCACGACCAGCCAATAATTGCGCGTGCCGACCTGACCGTCCAAGCGGTGATATCCGGCGAATGTCTGGGCTTTCCACCGCGCAACATCCGGCGCCTGCCACGCATAGGACAGCCCGTTCTTCTCAAACGGAGAGCCGCGATGCCGGGTGTTTTCCGTGGTGATCGCAGCGGCGCGCGCGATCGACGTAACGGCTTCACCTACCACCGTTCCGTACATCGTAATCGCTTGCCCGGAAGCAAAATCTTCCAAGGCAAACTTGTGCTTGGCAGGAACTTTCGTCACCAGCGAATAGCTCTGCCCTCCCAGGATGATCTCTTCCCCAGCGTACAAGTCAGTCAGAGCCACTCCCACGTTGTCCTGAGGGGAAATCCTCATCGCCTTTCGTTGAACCTGTTTCTGTTCGCTCATCTCTTCGTCTTTTGGCGCTGTTCCCGGCGCGGCGCTTTATCTATATTCCTTGAATTGCCGTCAATCGCTTAGAGCCGGCAAACAAGCGGGCCGGTGTACTCAAAGCCAGATCTCGCTACCGCCACCAGTATACCCAAGGATCGTTCAGAGTATTCCTGGATCGTCCGCGACCCATGCGACCGTATCGCCTCTTTGCTAGGACTGGTGGCCGTTCGTGCAGTATTGGTTGACCGCAAAAACCTCTTCATCCGTCATCAGCGAGACAGAGGTCGGCGCACGAAGCAAGATCTTTGATGAGTACGCGGACGAGTTCGATCGAAGTTCGGCCGATCGTGCCGATGTGGGGTCAATCGACAGAAGAAGGAGCGGTGGCTACCCGCTGCCCCTTTTTGATGTGGATTTGTTGAGGAAGTCGAACTGCGGTAAGTTACAGAGGAATGGAACACTATTTTTCTTGCCCCTATTGCGGCGAGCAGATCTCCATGGTCCTAGACTTGTCTGTGGACCGGCAGACCTACGTGGAGGATTGCGAAGTGTGCTGCAATCCGATCGAAATCAGCTACACGGTGGAAGAGGAAGAGCTTGCCAGCTTCGCGGCCAGGGTGCTTGGATAAGATGGGCCTGCGGCCCAAGGGGGCTGTCGTTGGGGCGGAGGACAGGTGAGGCAGCCTGATGGTACAGGCTAGAGGAATCGCGGGCAAGAATCAATAAACATATATAAATCAATAACTTAAAGCACATAGTATAAGGCGAAACGCGATTCTAGTGCTGGACCATGAGTACTAGCGGACAGGTATCATATTCGGTACAGGACAGCTATTTCGCGTTCCACTTTGGAACTGCATACTCGACTGCGTTGACACCCGCGTTGTTCGCACTTGATGGCTTTCGGCTCTGAGGCACTTTGGGTTCGCTAGGTTGGATTCGACTTTAGTCAGATGAGATGGGGAGCTACCGATGAGAAATACAAGGAAACAAATGGGCGGATTCACACTGCTAGAGTGCTTGGTTGCCTCAGCACTGGCTTGCGTACTGACAACGATGGCAATCGCGAACACCAGCGGAGCCATGCAGAATGCGAGAGTAGATTCGGCGGTGTCCACGGTCAGCAGCCAATTGCGTTTGGCGCGCATGGTGGCGATCTCCATGAGGAGAAATGTGCTGGTGACGATCGATACAGATCCCAGCGGACCGGGTAACGTGCAGCATATCAATTATCAAGTGGTGGCGGCGAATGGTGAGCCCGAGCAACCCGTGCAAACCGCGGAACTCCCCAGCGGAATACAGTTCATAGTGGAAACGGGCGTACCGGATACCCCGATGCAGTTCGGAAACAGTGCGGCGATCAGCTTCAGCAGCAATAGTTCAACGGACAATTCCCAGATGCAGTTTACGCCACTCGGGGCGTTCACCGACGGCAATGGCGATGTGCTGAACGGGACGATATTCATCGGCGCGCCCGATACCCCAAACACGGCTCGGGCAGTCACCGTTCTGGGTGGAGTCGGCAGCGTGCAGCGGTATACATGGTCTGGCGCGAACTGGGCGCAATAAGCGACGAAATAGGCCCGCTGATATCAAACATCAGTCAGAAGTCACCGCCCGCAAGAATCTTGAAACCTTTCTTTGACAGCCGCATTCTTATGGTTAGACCATAGATTGCGCGCATGACCGAAACCCACCCGAACAAACAAAAAAAGAAACAGCTTTGGCGCTGGTGGATGATTTTCCCGGCGATTTATGTGGCGCTGTTGACCGCGTCGTTCATCCAGCGTACCGCGAGCCCCACCGCGGACTTGAAGCTCTTGCCGCATCAAGAGGTGCGCATGGTGGGAGAAATCCGCGACGGCCAGCCCACCGGCAAACAAATCCGCATGGCGTACCTGGACTTTCCCGTCGAAGCCGGGGCCAACGGTGAGTTCCCGTTATTGCTTGTGCACGGAAGCCCCGGGAGCGGAGATGACTTGGACAAATTGTCGGCGAAGCTGCAGGGCCAGCGGCGATTGATTGCGCCCGACCTGCCGGGCTTCGGGAATTCCACACATGAGATTGCGGACTATTCGATTCGGGCACATGCGATTTATCTGAAGGAATTGCTGGATCAATTGGGCATCGAGAAGGTGCACTTGGTGGCGCACAGTATGGGCGGCGGAGTGGTGCTGAATCTGGCAGAGATCGCGCCGGAGAGGGTGGCGTCGGTCAGTATGGTGTCCGCAATTGGAGTGCAAGAGCAGGAACTGCTTGGCGATTATCACGTGAACCATATGGTGCATGGAGCCCAACTGTTTGGTCTCCGCGCGCTGGAGATCGGGTTGCCACGATTTGGAAAATGGAATGGCTCGGGAATGGGCGTGCCCTACGCTCGAAATTTCTACGATTCGGATCAGCGACCGCTGCGCGGAATTCTAAGCAGGTATGCGGGGCCAATGCTGATTCTTCATGGCACGCGCGATCCACTGGTGCCGGTCGAAGCGGCTTACGAACATGCGCGCTTGGTGCCGCAGAGCAGATTGTACGTTTACGAGGGCGACCACTTTACGGTGTTTACGAACCCGGCACTAGTTGCGGCGCAAGTGCTGCCGTTCCTGGATGAAGTGGAGAGCGGCAAAGCGCAAACCAGAAGCACGGCCGAGCGGGCGCGGGTCGAACAGGCGGCAATGCCGATGGCGCGCAATCACACGGCAAAACTCCTGCCAATTACGGCCATTGTAATTTTCCTGACGCTGGCGCTTTCCACGTTGATCAGCGAGGACCTGGCCTGCATTGCGGCGGGATTGTTGGTTTCCGACGGACGAGCGGGATTTGTGCTGGTGACACTGGCGTGCCTGACGGGAATTTTTGTTGGCGACATGATGTTATTCCTGATTGGAAAATTCGTCGGGCGAAAGGCGCTGGAGTGGGCTCTGGTGCGATGGGTGGTTTCGCCGGAAAGATTGGAAACCAGCTCAAAATGGCTGGAACGGAATGGGGCCGCGGTGATATTTACATCGCGGTTCATCCCGGGAACGCGACTGCCGACTTATTTGGCGGCGGGGTTGCTGCATCGCGGGTCGCTGCGGTTTACGCTCTACTTCCTGATGTCAGCGGCTGTATGGACACCGCTGCTCGTGGGTTCGGCGGCGGGTCTGTTCGTACCACTGATGCACTTTGGGCCGATGGCGGCAAGGCCATTGGTTATCAAATTGGTTGTAGCGGTCGCGCTATTCCTGTTGGCGCTTCGCGTGGGATTGAAGGCGGCGACATTTCGCGGGCGACGCGAACTTGTAGGATGGTTCTACCGGAAAGTTCGCTGGGAATTCTGGCCGATGTACATCTTCTACCCGCCGGTATTTTTATACATTTTATATTTGGGGCTGAAGTTCCGAGGATTCACGGTTTTTACGGCGTGCAATCCGGGGATCGTGGCAGGTGGATTTGTCGGCGAGTCGAAGTACAAAATCTTGAAGCAGTTGCATGGAGCGGGAAACGCGATGTTGCGTTTCACGATGATTGTGCAAGGCGCAGCAGCAGAGCGATTGCGGGCAGCGGGAGAACTCATGCAACGGGAAGGGATGAACTTTCCCGTGGTGCTAAAACCGGACGCGGGGCAGCGCGGTTCGGGGGTCGCGATCGTTCACTCTGATGAACAACTCTGCGAATACCTGACCCACACAACGTACGACACGATCATTCAGGAGTATGCCGCGGGAAAAGAGTTTGGAGTCTTTTATTACCGGCACCCTAGGGAAACAAGCGGGCGGATTTTCTCGATCACCGAGAAGCGGCTTCCGGTATTGACGGGCGATGGAAAACAGACGCTGGAAGAGTTGATTTTGAACGACCATCGCGCGGTGTGCATGGCGGATTTTTACTGCCGGAAGAATACGGAACGGCTGAACAAGGTTTTGGCGCCCGGGGAAACCATCCAACTCGTCGAACTTGGAACCCATTGCCGGGGGGCGATTTTTCTGGATGGCCACGCGGCCATCACGCCGGAATTGACGGAGACAATTGATCGCATATCCAAGACGTTCGAAGGCTTTTATTTTGGGCGATACGATATTCGCACGCCCTCCGTCGAGGATTTGATGGCTGGGCGAAATTTGAAAATTGTGGAGTTGAATGGCGTGAGTTCCGAGGCAACGCATATTTACGATCCGAAGCTGACCCTGTTTCAGGCGTACCAAGTGCTTTTCGAGCAGTGGCGCATTGCCTATGAGATCGGTAGCGAAAATCGCGCGCAGGGGACGAAGCCCGCAACGGTAAGAGAACTGGCAGGGATGGTGACAGCTTATCGGGAAACTTCGCGTGGGCATGGAGAATGACGGAGAGGGCAGCGAGCCATGGCACGGGCTCGTCTAATCGTTCACCGTTGCTGGTTCCCTACCTGCTCTGGTTGATGGTTTGCTGCGGCGTCGCTAGAGCACAGGATCCCGCGCCCGTGGCAGCGACCTGCGAAAACCTAACCCTCCCCTCTGTTCCTTCCGCGGAGAATTCTTCCGCTTCGAACACAGCCGTTTCCCCGGGGCTCCAAAAAAAGATGGAAGCAGTGCGCGTGGCGTCTTTTTCCGAATTGCAACGGAAAGTGGTCAATACCCGGAGGTTTGAAAGTTCCGCGGATTATTTCCGGACGCGTTTCAGCGTCTCTCGGTTCTTGCTGCTGCGACCAATGCACTATTTTGTGGAGATGAATCCGCGAATCGAGAGTGCGGGGCCTTCGGCGGGAGGTGTTTGCGGAATACTCGCTCATGAGCTGGTGCATATTTCGCGAATGAGCCAGGGGAATCGCATTCGTCTATTTGGATTTGTGCGATTGCTTTCCGGCAGTTATACCGCGCGATTTGAGCGCTCTGCGGATCTGGAGGCGATTCGCCGTGGCTACGGTCCAGGACTAACCACGTTCCGCGAATGGGTGTACCAGAATATTCCGCCAGCCGAGTTGAAACGGAAGAAGCGAAATTATTTTTCGCCAGTAGAGATTTCTGCGATTTTGGAAAAGACGCGCACGAAGCGGGAGTTGTTCACATATTGGAACAAGCATGTTCCGCTCAATCTGCACGAAATCGAGAAAGCCAACAGTACGAATCATTGAAATCAGCTCGCGAAGAGCTACATCCAGCCGCCGTCGACAATGTGGCTTTGATTGGTGATGGCGCTGCTGTCATCGGCGGCGAGGAAAAGAAGCAGACTGGCTACTTCTTCCGGCAGCAGGGAGCGCTTCAGACATTGACTGGCAAAAACTTTGGCTTCGTATTCGGGCGTGAGCCAGAGACGGCGTTGGCGATCGGTCAAGATTGCGCCGGGAAGAACCGCGTTTACGCGAATGTTCCATTCACCCAGTTCGTGAGCCATGGTGCGTGTCAGGCCGACGATCGCGGCTTTGGCGGTGACGTAGGCGACCTGACGGATGGAAGGGATTTTCCAGGCGATGGAGCTTAGATTGATGATGGAACCGGATTTGGCCGCTTTCATCGCCGGGACGACGGATTGAATGGCGAAAAAATAGTGGCGCAGGTTGATGGCCATGCGCTGGTCCCAATATTCGAGGGTGATGTCTTCGAAGTTGTGGCGGTCGTCGTTGGCGGCGTTGTTGATCAAGACGTGGATGGTCCCCAATTGCTGCTGAATTTTCGCGATGGATTCTTGCAGGGCCGGAATGTCTTGTAGATCGCAACGCGAATAGACTGGCGGAATATCCGACGCCTTAGAGATTTCGTCCACAAGCCGGTTCGCCGCTTCATCCTGCACATCGAGAAAGGCGACCTTAGCGCCCTGTCTAGCAAATGCGTGAACCGTGGAAGCGCCGATGCCCGAGGCGCCGCCGGTGATCAGCACGGTGCGGCCTTGCAAGCTGGGAAAGGTGGCGGATCGGTTGATCATAGTGGTCGCAAACTCAAACAAGACTAGTAGGTTGATGCAGCGGATGATCCCGATGCGGTGGCCGCAGCGGCGGTTATGGGGTGGAGGCCGAGACGTTTGCGGCAGTCTTCGAGAATCGCGGAAGTGGCGGAAGCGCCGACGCGAGTGACGCCGATCTCGCGGGCAGCCAGGAGCTTATCGAGATCGCGAATACCGCCGGCGGCCTTGACCTGCACATGTGCAGGGGAATGCTGGCGCATCAGGCGAAGATCCTCGAGCGTTGCGCCGGTGGGGGCGTAACCGGTGGACGTCTTGACCCAATCAACCCGCGCTTCGCCGCAGATCCGGCACAACTCCAGCTTGGAGGGGTCGTCGAGATAGGCGTTTTCGAAAATGACTTTGATTTTGGCATGACCGGCGTGGGCTTCCTTGGTGAGCAAATTAATTTCATGGGCTACATAGTTCCAGTCACCACTTTTTGCTTTGCTGATATTAATAACGATATCGATTTCTGTCGCGCCGTCAACAAGAGCTTGGCGGGCTTCCGCAACCTTAATAGAGGTGGCGTGCCCACCATGGGGAAAACCGATGGTGGTGGTGGGTTGCACGGTGGTGCCGTGGAGAAGTTCAGCGGCGCGTTTTAAATAGTATGGCAAGATGCATACGCTAGCGACGTCGTATGCCAAGGCCACCCGGCATCCGGCTTCCAATTCGCTGACGGGAAGAAACGGCTGCAACAGCGAATGGTCGATCATTTTGGCGATGGAAGAATAATCGTATGGCGGAGTCATGGCTGGCCTTTCTCCTGCTGATCTGCCGAAGATGACGGCGGCGGGAGTTGCCGCAGCATCGCATGGCGCACATTGGAGGTATCATACCCGAATGCGATTGCTACTGGTTGAAGATGAGACGCGAATCGCGCATTTTGTGGCCAAGGGACTGCGCGAGGAATCGTACGCGGTGGATGTAGTGGGCAATGGCAACGATGCGTTGTATCAGGCAGAAATCAACGACTACGACGTGGTGATTCTGGACGTGATGATTCCGGGACTGGATGGATTCGCAACCTGCCGTGCGATTCGCGACAAAGGCAAACGCATTCCCATCCTGATGCTGACGGCCCGGGATGGCGTGCAGGATCGCATCACGGGGCTGGATGCCGGCGCGGACGATTACCTGACCAAGCCGTTTGAATTTGGCGAGTTGTTGGCGAGATTGCGTGCGCTGCTGCGGCGTCCACGGGAGTTACGCTCACCCAAGATCGCTGTGGATGATCTGGTGCTGGACACCGCTTCGCAAACGGTAAAGCGCGGAAGCCGGACGATTCCGTTAACGACAAAGGAATTTGCTCTATTGGAGTTCCTTGCGCGGAATGCCGGACGAGTGATCGGGCGCGCAGAGATTGCCGAACATGTGTGGGACGAGACGTTCGACCCATTTTCAAATTTGATCGAGGTGTATATCAACCGGCTGCGGCGGAAGATCGATGAAGGCTCGACGAAGCCGCTGCTGCAGACTCGGCGCGGAAGCGGCTACGTGCTTGGTTCGGCCTCAAAAAGCGGGACATCGAGTGGAAGCGCGGGCGGATCGAGAAAATCACATGCTTGATTCGGTGCGAGTCCGGCTGACGGTTTGGTACAGCGTTGTGATGGCCCTCGTGCTAGTGCTGCTGGCGGTGTTTACTTACCTGACATACCAGCGGAACATCCTGCAGCGCACCGGTGCGAATTTGTCCGAACTTGCGGATGCCTTTGCGACCACCTTTGCGAGCGAATTGCCAGACCAGACGAGTGAACAGCCCGTGAAAGAGGCTGCGCGCGAGGCGATGCTGGAACATCGCTTCCGGGACACAATCTTCGTGGTCCTGGATTCGTCGGGGAAAGTGTTGATCAGTTCGCTGGAACTGCCCAAAGCAGGCTCCCCTCGCGAACATATTTCGGATGACATTTTTTCTTCGCGAGCGTTTCGTGAAGTAGCGGATAGCACCGATTTGCGAATCGGAGAGAGAGAGCGGATACCCGGCGGGAAAGATGGATTGCGGCCATATGTGCGGATGCTCACCGTGGGCAAACAAAGTTACAAATTGGTTTTGCTGCAATCCTTGCACTCGCAACAGGAAATACTGGAAGACATCCGGACCACTTTCTTGTTCGCAATTCCCGTGACAC
>Ga0208714_1000351_pt1 | contig 13373 bp, 9 predicted proteins | sample NGESurshal072012_3_FD_184461 | JGI IMG/M metagenome (GOLD analysis project Ga0208714, IMG submission 184461) | Arctic peat soil microbial communities from Barrow, Alaska - NGEE Surface sample 415-1 shallow-072012 (SPAdes) | ecosystem: Environmental > Terrestrial > Soil > Wetlands > Peat ... | reverse complement strand
TTCCCGGAAGCCTGCAGGGATTTTGTTCGAAGCCGGGATCGCCGGCGCTGCTTCATCAGGTCGAGCTCGGCAATGTTCCCGGTCACAGCCGGACGGGAGAGCGCAGCCTGGCGATCGGCTTTCGGCGGCTCGCGCCCGGCCGTGTCGCGCGCGTCGCGACGCCGACGTTCTTCGACAAGGACGTCTTCACCATGCCGATCTATCAGCTGCTGGCATGCCCGACGCTGTATTCGGGGCAGACCGTCGAATGCCGGCTGGAATCCGATTCTGCCGGCGGCAATGTCGCGGTGCGGCTCTACGCCAGCGTCTACGATGAACGCGACGAGCTGAAGCAGATCTACGGCGAAGCCAAGGAGATCGCATCCGGAGCGGAAGCGGTCCTGACATGGCGCCTGCCTGAGACCGGCGGATATCCGATTTTCGAAATCGGGCTCCAGATCGAGGCGCGGGACCCGCTGGGTGTCGATGGCACCATCTATCTGGATTATCTGACCTGGAGCGGTGCGCCTGAGACCATTCTCAAGCGCCCGGACAACAATCTGAGCACGATGTGGAAGCACGCCTGGGTCAACAATGTCAGCCAGTTTCAAACCCGCTGGGAAGGGCTTCGCGTCACCAGCGGCGAGGGGACGGGCTTCATCGCGCAAGGTACGCGCGACTGGAAAGACTATCGTGCGACGTCGGAAGTGATGCCCTTGCTCGCGGATCGATGGGGCCTTGCGGTGCGCCTGCAGGGCTGCGAACGCTATTATGCGCTGATGTTCGACCGGATCGACGGCGGTCGCGTCAGGCTGATCAAGAAAATCCACGACGAGACCATTCTAGCCAGCGATCGCTTCCCCTGGCAGTTCGATCAAAAATATGAAATCGCATTGCAGGTGAACGGCGACGAGATCGAGGCCTATGTCGCGGGCAAGAAACTATTCGCCGTCCGCGACACGGGCGAACTTTTGCTGTCGGGCGGCGGCGTCGGGCTGATCGTGGATACCGGCTCGATCTCGACACAGGCCGTTCACGTCACGGCGCCGATACCGGCCTCATGATATCTTTCAAGCCCGCTCCGTGTGCCACACCGTCTTCGAGCCCATCACGATCAGGCAGATCAGCGCGTAGGACACCAGCGAGGCGCACACCATGGCGGCGAGCGCCGTCATGCCGCCGCCGAAATAGCTGACTGCGAGCCAGCCGCCGCCGGCGGCGAACACCAGCCGCGACGCCGCGCCGACGAACGGCCACAGCACATGGCCGGCGCCTTGCGCGGCAAACGCGATCACGAAACCGAAGCCCAGAGCGGCGTAGGACGGCGCCACGATCCGAAGATAGACGGCACCGGGATCAAGCACCTGCGGGTCATGGCTGAACAGATGTAGCCACAGCATCGGAAAGATCGCGACGATCACGCCGATGGTGCCGGCGACGCCGGCGCCCACAAAGCTCGAGGTCCATGCGATGTGCTTGGCGCGGGCGGTTTGACCGGCGCCCATGTTGACGCCGACCATGGTCAGCACCGCGGTGCAGAGCCCGAACAGGATCGGGATCATGACGTAGTCGAGCCGGGAGGCGATGCCGTAGGCGGCGAGCGCATTGGTGCCGAACAGTCCGACCGCGCCGGTGACCAGGATCACGGTCAGATTGGTCAGCGTCGTGGAGATCGCCGTCGGCAGACCGACTTTCAAAATGTCCTTGAACAGCCGCCCCTGCAGCGGGACGAGCTTCAGCGTGAGGCCGGCGCGCCCCGTGGTCATGTAGCGCAGCAGCACCAGCATGGCGGCGAGATAATAGATGGCGAACGCAATGCCGGCGCCGGCGATGCCGAGTTTTGGAACGGGCCCAAAGCCGAAAATCAGCAGCGGCGAAAAGGGAATCAGCACCATGGCGCCGATCAGCGTCACCATCGCCGGCACCCGGACATTGCCCGAGCCGCGTAGCGCCGCGGCCTGGAAATTGACGATCCACACCGGGATCGCGCCGGCAAACAGATAGTTGGAATATTTTACCGCGGCGTCGAGCGCGCCGTCGCGGCCGCCGAGGGTCCGGTACAGCGCCGGGCCGCCCCAATGGGTGCCGACGGTGAAGATCGCGCCGACGATGACCGCCAGCACCATCGCGTGCAGAATCAGCGCGTTGGCGTCGTCCTTGCGGCCGGCGCCGGTCGCGCGCGCCACCGCCGAAGCGACGCCGCTGCCAAGCCCGCCATTCGACATCATCGTCATCAGCATGAACACCGGAAACACCAGCGCGACGCCGGCGAGCGCATCGGTGCCGAGATAGCCGACATAATAGGCTTCTGCGATGTTCACCGCGGTCTGCGCGATCAGCACCGTCATCGTCGGCAGCGCCAGCCTCAAGAGGGTCGGCAGCACGGGTCCGGTCAAAATGGTGGAGCGCGTCTCGATCGCTCTGGCCGGCGCCGGTGGGGCGGCGGGCCTTGCGACTGCTGCCGGTTTGCCTGCGGCGCTTTCGGAGGTCGCCGGGATCAACGCCAGATCGTCGGCATAGGCTTCGCCTGTTGGCGCGGGGGTTTGCAGGCTCATCGGTCTATTTTCCTGGCCGTTTGCGGGCTCTTGCGAGCGCTGCTGCGATGTGAGATTATGATCATAATATATTATTACGACCATAATGCAATAGGGGCTGGCGGCCGGGGAACCCGGTCGCCGCGTACCTTGAGGAACGGCCGATGCGGTACGACAAGGGACACAAGGACTTGACCCGCCAGCGCATCATCGAGGTGGCGTCGAGACAGTTTCGCGAGCAGGGCGTCGCCGCGGTCGGGCTGGCCGGCATCATGTCGGATGCGGGCCTGACCAACGGCGCGTTCTACGCGCATTTCGATTCCAAGGAGGATCTGGTCCGCGAAGTGCTTTCCCACGCGGGCTTCCGCAACAAATTGTCGAAGGCGGCGGAAAGAGGCACTGGGCTCGCAGGCGCGATCCGCGACTACCTGTCGCAAAACCATCGCGACAATCCCGGGCAGGGCTGTCCCACCTCCGCGCTGGTCGCCGAAATCGCCCGCCACCCGAAAGCGACCCGCGATGCCTTCACTGCCAAGGTCGCAGATGTCATCGAACTGATCGCGGCCGGGCTCGAGCACGGCGACGACATCGAGCGGCGGCGAAAGGCGGTCGCGATCTACGCCGTGATGGTGGGCACGCTGCAATTGGCTCGCGCCGTCAACGACAAGCGGCTGTCCCAGGAAATCTTGCAGAGCGGCGCCGACGAGGCTGTCGCGCTGGCCGGCCAGACCGGGAAATGAGGCAACGCGCCGGCGCGGGCGTTCCCGCTCTATTTTCCGTCGTGGCCGGGCTTGTCCCGGCCATCCACGCCTCTCTTGCTGTTAGGAAGCAAGGACGTGGATGCCCGGCACAACCGGGCATGACGAGCTAGATGTCAATGCCGGATTTATTGACCGTTTTTTGAGTCAGATTCTCAAGGCAGGCCGCGTGCCTCGATTTCACGGACCAGTTCGAGCGTCGGCTGACCAAGGCCTCCGCCAGCCGGATCGGGCCCGAACACCGACGCGATATTCTCGCGATCCCTGAGCACGGTCGTGTGCGGGCAATGGGTCGCGGAGTTGCACAGCATCTGCTTGAGCTTTTCGCCCTCGGTGACCAGCCGCGGCGGATCGAGCGCCGACCAGGCCAGCACGAGCGGCGTCTCGATGCTCAGGATGCCGGGAAACGCCGAGCGCGCATCGTATTGGCCGGGGTCGCTGCCGAAATAGGCTTTTTCTGCCGCACTGGCGTCGGCGCCGACCCGGTAGATACCCGACACCAGCACGGCGCCGGCGACATTGGACTCGCTGTCCTGGAACTCCGGGTGGGCCAACAGGCTCGCGACGTGAAAGGCGCCGACGGAATAGCCGACTGCCACGATCTCGTCGCGACTGCCGCCGAACAGGTCGATGTTCTGGTGGATCCACGAGGTCGCAGCAGCGACATCCCTGGCACCCGAGGGCCACGGGTGCGCGGGCGCCAGCCGGTAGGTCATCCTCACGCCGACCATGCCGTTGCGCGCGGCAAAGCACATCGCCGCATCCTGTTGCGGGTCGGTGGCGTCGGGCGCGGCGCTGTCGCCGGAAAAACTTTCACCGGCGACGAACAGCAGCACCGGGCGCGGCGATGTCGGTGCCGCATCGGAGCCGCCGGTCGCCACGTCGAGCACGTTCTGCTCGCTCTCGCCGTATCTCAGGCTGCGCGTGAACGACACCTGCTCGCAGGATTTTGACAGGTCCGGCGCATCGTTCGCGGGCGAAGGGTTTGGCTCATCGCCGGCGAGCCCGGCCCTGACCACGTAGCCAGCGTACTCGGGCGCAAGCTCGGCGCCGTCAACCGCTCCGCCTGGGATCGCCATGAGCAGAAGACAAAGGACGAGGTATTTTGTCATAAAGGACCACCAACGCACTGGCCGGAACCCTCATGCTATCGACGTGCAACCGCGGATCAAGCATCGACCCGCGTTTTGGCGATTTAACGGCAGGATGGCCGTCTTGCGAAAATGCACGGCCAGGAGAGGGGCTCGCGTCCGGCGCAAAGCCCCCCATTTTGAACTCCCGCCACCAAAAATTCGTCATGCCCGGCCTTGTGCCGGGCATCCACGTCCTTAACCGCAGGCACAGAGAAAGACGTGGATGGCCGGGACGAGCCCGGCCATGACGAGAAAGTGATTCCGTTACGGCTGGCTGAAGCGTGATCGCCTAATGCACCGCCGCGTACATGATCTTCTCTTCGGTGGCGTCCAGCGCCGAAAACTCCTCGACCACCTTGCCCTGCCGCGACACCAAAATGCGATCGGACAGCGCCATGATCTCGGGCAGATAGGACGAGATCATCACCACCGCCTTGCCCTCGTCGGCGAGCCGCTGGATCAGTTCGTGGATCTCGACGATGGCGCCGACGTCGACGCCGCGCGTCGGTTCGTCGAAGATGATGAGGTCCGGTTCCTGCACCAGCGACTTGGCGATCACGACCTTCTGCTGGTTGCCGCCCGAGAGCTCCACGACCTTGATGTCGTTGCCGGTGGCGCGGACCTTCAGCCGCTCGACCCAGCTCTTGCCGACCTGGTCGGCCTCGCGGCTGGACAGGAAGAAGCGGCCGCCCGGCAGTTTTGCGAGTAGCCCGAGATAGATGTTGCGGGCGACCGACATGGTCTCGAAGAAACCCTCGACCTTGCGGTCCTCGGTGACATAGGCGATGCCGGCGCGCACCGCCGGCGCGGGAACGCGATAGCGCACCGGCTTGCCGTGCAGGATCACCTCGCCGCCGTGGAAGAAATCGCGCTTGAGAACGCCGGCGACGACCTTGAACGTCTCGGTGCGGCCGGCACCGACCAGGCCGAATACCCCGGTGATCTGGCCTGCGAACACCGACAGCGAGTTGTTCTTGACCATCGGCGCCATCTTGAGGTTCTGCACGGTCAGGACCCGCGCGCCGGCCGGCCGCACGCTGTTCTTGCGCAAACCGTAGAGCGTGTTGGACAGGTCGCGCCCGACCATGGCCTGCACGATCCGCGCGCGGTCGAATTTGGCGGCATCATCGGTCACGACATGCTTGCCGTCGCGCAGGACGGTGATCCGGTCGGCGAGCACCAGCGCTTCCTCGAGCGCGTGCGAGATGAACACGATCGACACGCCGCGGCGCTTGAGATCGCGCACCAGGTCGAAGAAATACTTCTTCTCTTCCGGCGTCAGCGTCGCCGTCGGCTCGTCGAAGATGATGACCTTGGCCTCGTGCAGCACGGCGCGCGCGATTTCGACCATCTGCTTCTTGGCGGCGCCGAGCATGCCGACGGTCGCTGTGGGCGTGACGTCGAAATTGAGCGATTGCAGGAATTGCTGGGCGGCAATGTAGATGCCGCGCAGCCGGTTGTAGAATTTCTCTTGGCCTAAGAACAAATTCTGCGCGACCGTCATGGTCGGCACCAGGCTGTTCTCCTGGAACACCATGGCGATGCCGAGGTGGCGCGCCTCCAGCGGCGTGCGCGGTGTTGCCTCGACGCCGTCGACCTCCATCTTCCCGGAGGTGAGGGCGACGACGCCGGCCATTACTTTCGTGAGTGTCGATTTGCCGGCGCCGTTTTCGCCGACCAGCGCATGGATCTCGCCGCGCCGCAGTTCGAAATCGACGTTCTCGATGGCGGGAACGCCGGCATAAAGCTTGGTCGCCTTGCGAAGCGCGAGGATAATGTCGTCGCTCATGCGCGCAGCTCCTGCTCGATTCCGGCAAGCCGCATCCGCAACAGCCGGCCCGGCCCCTTGGCGATGGCGAACAGCGAGCCGTCCATCTCGACCGCCGCCACGACGCCATGGTTGACGCCGTCGACCCTGGAATGCACCGCGTAGAGAGGCACGCCCTCGGCATCGAGCCGGATGACGAGGCCGTAGGAACGCGGCGGCGCCCATGGCTTGACCACGCCCATGGTCTTGATGTGCGCGCCCTGCATCGGCTCGAGGAAGGATTGGCCGGATTTCAGTTTCGGCGCGATCCAGTATTCCGGATCGATCTCCGTCATCATGCGGCGCCGGTAGGCATTTTCGCGCAGCACGAATTCGACCAGCTGGGTGCGCGCGGTAAACGCGGTCAGCCAGAAACCGCCGGACGCTGCCGGCGACAGCCGCGACGGATAGACCGGCAGATGCTCCAGCACGGTGCGCTGGCTTCCGTCCGCGCCGAGCGCGATGACACGGTGCCGCCAGCTTTCGCTGACGAAGAGATCGCTGCCGCTGGCGCAGACGCCGAACGCATAACCCAGCCCGGAAGCCAGCGTCCGAATGCTGCGGCTTTCGAGATCGAGCACGAGGACGCGCCCGGTTCGGCCGCGATCCATCAGATCGTGCACCCATTGCCGGTAAGGACGCGACGTCGAGCCGTCGGTGGCGATGAGCGTCTGGCCCGGCCCCGGCGTCAGCGCGTTGATCGCCATCATCGTGGAATCGGAAAACGTCAGGGTGGGCGACGGCGCGGACGGCGACGCGAACACCTGCACTTCGCGGCCATCGAGCGCGACGGCGATGCCGCCATCCGGCAGGCAGCACAGCGCCGTGATGGGGCGGTCGAAACGCCGGAGCTCGGCGGTGGCCGTGCCGTCGAGGCGCAGAAGCGCCATGCCGTCGGCGATGTAGAGCGTCTTGCCGTCGGTGGCGAGGTCCTCGGGCGCGTCGAACTGCCCGACGATCTCGGCCTTTTCCAGGATCTGGTTCGGCTTCAGCGCGCCGTCGAACGACGGCACGGTGATGGTCGCCTCACCCCGCCCCAGCAGGCGGTCGGTGAAAGTCTTCAGCGCTGCGATCACTTGCTCTTCCCCCAGCGCCGGTCGTACTGGACGAACTCGGGGTCGGCACCTTCGAGCTTGTAGCGGCCGATCCGGTTGTTGGCGATGCCGCCGAGATAGAGATAGCCGCGGTGCTCGCGCATCGAGGTGATCATCGGGTGATTGACGCCGCGCAGGTCCCATAGCGAGTCGAGCACTTCGCCGCGCTCGTTGAACTTGATCACGCAGCCGGTGTTGATGTTCGGGAACAGCCATTCGTCGATCGGTACCCGCTTGCCCATCCGCTTGCGGAAGCCCGGCATCTTCCAGGCGAGATCGAGCGCGGGGCTGCGCATGCCGACCATCGCCAGCCAGTAATTGCCGTCGGACGCGAGGTTGATGTTGTCGGGATATCCGGGCAGGTTGTCGATGACGGTCTCGACCTTTCCGCTCTTCGGGCCGTCGAACCAGTAGCGCTTGATCGAGCAGCCGAAGGTTTCGGCGAACAGGATCGACTGGCCGTCGCTCGCGATGCAGATGCCGTTGGGGAATTTCAGGCCGCGCAACACCGTGCGCGTGGTGTTGGTGTTCGGGTCATAGCAGATGATCCGGCCATTGCCGCGCGCTTCCAGTCCGTCGACCGGCCATTCGTCCATCTCGTAGCGGACGGTGGCCTCGGAAAAGAAGATGCGCCCGTCGTCGGCGATGTCGAGATCGTCGGCGAGCCGCAACCGGCTGTCGTCGTTGACCGAATAAAGGCTGCGGTTGGTCTCGTCGGTGACCTTTTCGACCTTGCGCTCGGGCGTGATGCGATAGAGCCCCATGCCGCCGATGCAGACATAGAGATTGTCCTTGCGATCGAACGCCATGCCGAGCGGCTGGCCGCCGATATGGGCGAACACCTCCATCTCCTGATAGTCGGGCGCCTTGAAGCGCATGATGTCGCCATGGCGCGAGCCGGCATAGAGATTGTCGTTGCGATCGAGGATGACATCTTCTGGCGCCTCGATGCGGCCGAGCCCGATCAGCGTCACGTCGCGCAACTTGTCGTTCTGCGCGAACGGGCCGCTGCCGGGCGCGGTGGAAGCCGCTGGCGCCAGCCCGTGATAGGTCGGACTGACATAGACCTTGCTGATGATGCGGTTGCGGTTCTTCAGCCAGCGGATATCGATGGTGGCGGCGACCAGAAGCACGCCGGCCAGCACCATGCGGTTGACGCCGCCGCTCACCGAGAGCGTGGTCAGGCCGTTTATCACGAACAGCACGATCAGCGTGCCGACCAGCGCTTTGGCGACCGAGCCCTTGCCGCCGCCGAGGCTGATGCCGCCGAGCACGGTCGCGGTCAGGACCGTGACTTCGAGGCCGACGCCGACGTCGCCGCCGACGGTGCCGAGGCGGGCTGCGAAAAACAGCGCGCCGATCGAGGTCATGACGCCGCTGGCGGTATAGCACAGCGCGATCGTGCGGCGCACCGGAATGCCGGAATTGTAGGCCGAGCGGCGCGAGCCGCCGATCGCGGTGACATGCCATCCCGGCCGCAGGCGCGTCAGGAAGACGTGTCCGAAGATCGCGACCACGATATAGACCAGCACGACGCTGGGGACGCCGGCGACCACGCCGCCGCCGAGAAAATCCCAGGACGGGAAGTCGGGGAAGGCCGCGGCGATCTTGTTCGAATAGTCGAACAGCAGCAGGTCGTAGGCGGAGCGATAGATGATCAGTGTGATCAGCGTAGTGATGAAGGCGCGCAGCCGCAAATAACCGATCAACAGGCCGTTGACCGCGCCGAGCGCCGCGCCGCACACCAGCGTGGCAACGATCACCGCCGGCACCGGCCAGCCCAGCACGTTGAGGCAGAAAAGCGCGCAGAAATCGCACAGCGCGAACATCGATCCGACCGAAAGGTCGATGCCGCCAACGATGACGACCAGCGCCATCCCGAGCACAATGAAACCGATCTCGCCGGCCTGCCGCCCGGTATCGGCGAGACCGCCGACCGACAGGAAGCCGGGGATCGCCCGGCTCAGGAGAACCGTGATGATCACGAGCACGATCACCGGGATCGCGGTTTCGGTCCAGCGCTTGGAGAGGATTTCGCCGAGCAGATGATCCGGCCAGTAGCGGTATCGCAAACGAAGCAGCGCGTCTTGCATTGGCATTCCGGATCGAAGGAGGAAATTTTGTCAGTCTGGCCGGCGGATCTTTAGAAGACTCGGTACGGGCGGCCATGCGCAACGCATGGTCGCCCGGCGAGTGTGTGGTTGCCTACTTCTTCAGGTCGCTGAGATTCCAGCAGGAGGTGTCGGCCCCCGCGTTCTCCTTGGTGATCGGGATCAGGGTCGTATACATCGATCCCTTCACCGATCCCGGCTTGACGCCGGAGGAGACCAGCCACTTGATCATGCCCGCCATCTGCTCGGCCTGGGTCGGCACGTCGTAGCTGAGGTCAAGGTCGAACGCGCCCGACTTGACCAGTTCGCAGGCGCCCCGCCGCTCGCCGCCGCCTGATGTCGAGACCCACACCTTGCCGGTGAGGCCCGCTTCCTTCACCGCCGCGGCGGTGCCGATATCCATGCCGTCCCAGAAACCGACGATGCCGCAGAGGTCGGGATTCTGCTTCAGCACGGTCTGGGTGATCGCCTTGGCCTTGGCGGCATCCCAATCGGCGGCCTGGCTGGAGACCACCTTGATATCGGGATTCTTGGCCAGCACGTTTTCGACGCCCTTGAGCGTATAGGCGCTCGCGGCGGCCGACAATGCGCCTTGCACGATCGCGATCTTGTTGGATTTGCCCTTGCAGAAATTGACCACGGCCTCGGTGTCGCGTTCGCCGATCTCGATCCAGTTGGCGCCGACAAAGGCCGAGCTGCGATAGTTCGAGCCCATGTTGATCTGGATGATGTAGATGCCCTCGTTCTCGGCGCGCTGCAGCAGCTTGGCGTAGGTCTGCACGTCGGGATTGTGGATGATGATGGCCGCGGGCTTTTCGGAGATCAGCGTCGTCACCGCCTGGGCGCCGGCATTGGTGCTCCAGTTCGGATCGCGCACGATCACCTTCATGCCGTAGGGCTCGAGCTCCTTCTTGACGCCGGCGAACCAGCCCTCGGTGAGATCGAAGTTCATCGCCACCGGCACGTAGGCGACGGTCTTGCCGGCGAGCGCCTCCTTGAACGCGCCCTGGAACGGCTCGTCGAGGCCCTTCTGCGCCAGAACAGGCGAAGCCGCCGCGGCCGTCAGGCCAAGCCCGAACAGCATGGTCTTGAGTGTGGTCTTGCCAGATAGTGTCATGTCGTCCTCCCTCATTGATTGTTAGATCTGTTGTTTCAGCACGATCTCTTCGGATCCTGCGCTAAATATCGCCTTGCTGCGCCGTCTCCTCGTTGCGCGGATTCAGGAAGGAATCCGCGATGACCGCGGCCAGCAGCACCACGCCCTTGACGAGGTTCTGGCCGGAATAGGAGACGTCCATGATGGTCATGCCGTTGAGCATGGTGCCGATCAAAAGCGTGCCGATGACGACATTGAGTACGCCGCCGCGTCCGCCCGACAATCCGATGCCGCCGAGCACGACCACCAGAATCACGTCGTAGATCAGCGTCGAATTGAAGATGCGCGTCGGCATGCTGTTGACGGAGGCGGCCATGATCAGGCCCGCGCCGAAGCCGATCAGCGCCGCCAGCACATATTGCAGCACGATGATGGGCCGGGTCGGGATGCCCGTGACCCGCGCGCCGTTGGGATTGTCGCCGATCGCGTAGATATAGGCGCCGAGCCGCGTCCGCCGCAGGAAGAAGGCGACCGCCACGCAAAACAGCGCGAACATCACGATCGGCATCGGAATGCCCAGGAAATTGCCCTGTCCGAGCTTTTCGAATCCGTCGAGCCCCGGGCTCCATTGCACGACGTCGAGCTTGAACAAAGCCGCCTGGCCGAGACCGGCGAGAAACAGTCCCGACGCCAGCGTGGTGAACAGCGACGGCACCTCGGCATAGGCGATCAGCCAGCCGTTCACGAGCCCGAACACGGTGGTCAACACGAAGGCCGCGGCCAGCGCCGTCGGCAGCGAGTGGCCGTCCTGCACCATCTGCAGCACCAGCCCCGGCGGCACCGCCAAGGCCGCGATCAGCGAAATGTCGATGCCGCGCCCGATCACGACGATCGCCATTGCAAGGCCGAGGATGCCGAGCACCGCCACGTTCTGCAGCAAGGTCAGCATATTCGCGGTCGATAAAAAGCCGGGGAGGGCAATCGCGAACACGGCGAACAACGCCGCAAAAACCGCAAATACGATGCCCTGCTGCCCGATACTCCTGATGCCCATCCCGACGTCTCTTCTTTATTTGTTGCCGGCGATGTTGGCGCGCTTTGATCTTCAATGCAAGCGTCACCGGTAATCGGGGATGTCGTTGCACTGTCATCGAAGCGACGTCGCTCGCGCAATATTCCGTGCAGAGAAACGCGCAAATCTGCAGACGTCTTCGGCAGGCGTCTAACGAGGTCTCGCTCAAGCCGGGCGGTATGAAATCGATCCCAAGTTGCGCCGGAAACCCAGATCGCTTTTTTGGCGGGTCCGATCGCTCCACTCTTGCGTTGACGCGCTGCCGGCTGCACATTCGCGAGGCTGCGGCCGCAAAGAGCCGCCAACAAGATATCAAGAACGCTGCCTCAGGAAACGCGCATGGCCGCCACGCGGATCGACTGCGATATCCATCCCGCCGTGGGCGGGACGCGCACGACGCTATTGCCCTATCTCGACGATCACTGGAAGGAACAGGTGGTGAGCCGGGCCATCGACGGGCTCGATCTCACCAGCTATCCGCCCGACATGCCGCTGTCCGGCCGCGCCGACTGGCGCCCGGCCAAGGGCAAGCCCGGCAGCGATTTTGAGATGGTCCAGCGCGGGGCGTTCGATCAGCTCGGCGCGAGCCACGCGATCTGCAACGTGCTCTATGGCGCGCAGGCGGTGTACGATCCCTATATGGCCGCCGCCTTCTGCAAGGCGATCAACGACTGGATCGCGGCCGAATGGCTTTCGCGCGACAAGCGGCTGCGCGCCTCGATCGTGGTGCCGTTGCAGGCGCCGGATCTCGCGATCGAGGAAATCGAGCGCCGCGCCAATGACAACAGGTTCGTCTCGGTGCTGGTGCTGGCGCAGGGCGAGACGCTGCTGGGGCGGCGACATTTCTGGCCGGTCTGGCAGGCTGCCGAGAAACACAAATTGCCGATCGCGATCCACGCCGGCAGCGAGTATCGCGCCGCGCCGAGTTCGGTCGGCTGGCCGTCCTATCGCTACGAATATTATCTGGCCGAGGCGCAGGCGTTCCAGGCCCAGGTACTCAGCCTGATCTACGAGGGCGTGTTCGTGAAGTTTCCCGCCCTCAAGGTGGTGCTGATGGAATCCGGCGTCAGCTGGCTGCCGGCCTTCATGTGGCGCGCCAACAAGACCTGGCGCGGCGTCCGCGTCGAGGTGCCCTGGGTCGACCGCGAGCCGGCCGCGATCATGCGCGATCATATCCGCCTGACCACGCAGCCTTTCGACAGCCCGCCGGACGCCAGAGGCGTCGCCGACATCATCGACATGATCGATTCCGACAAGATGTTCCTGTTCTCGTCGGACTATCCGCACTGGCAGTTCGACGGCGACGACGCGATCCCGCCGCACCTGCCCGCAAGTCTCGTGGCGCGCATGTGTGAAGACAATCCGCTCGAAACCTTTCCGCGGCTGAAGCTCGCCGCTTGATCTCACAAGGAGGCTCGCATGAGTGATGTCATCGACCGCCCCGTGCTCGAACAGGAAGCCAAAAGCCGGCTGCGGATCATCGATTGCGACGTGCATCCGAGCCTGCATTCGCGCGCCGATCTCAATCCATTTCTGTCGAAGCGCTGGCAGGAACACTTAAAGACCTTCGGCGATCATCTGCGCACGCCCTATATCGGCACCACGCCCTATCCGCGCTCCTCGCCGCTGATCGCGCGCCGCGATGCCTGGCCGCCGACCGGCGGCCCGCCCGGGTCCGATCTCGCCTTCATGCGCAAGCAGCACCTCGATCCGCTCGACATCGAGTTCGGCATTCTGCAGGTGCTCGACCTCTTCATCTTCTCGCAGCAGAACCTTGATTTCGGCGCCG
>Ga0208714_1000350_pt1 | contig 13387 bp, 11 predicted proteins | sample NGESurshal072012_3_FD_184461 | JGI IMG/M metagenome (GOLD analysis project Ga0208714, IMG submission 184461) | Arctic peat soil microbial communities from Barrow, Alaska - NGEE Surface sample 415-1 shallow-072012 (SPAdes) | ecosystem: Environmental > Terrestrial > Soil > Wetlands > Peat ... | reverse complement strand
CTCGGCGAGGCCGGAACTTATGCCCGGCGGCGCGGCCGTGGCAAGAAGCTGTCCGACACGACAGCCGCCGACTACCGGGGCGTGCTGTTCGGCAGGTCAGAGCAGCGGCCGAAATCGGAAGATCCAGGATCGCTCGTGCTGATCGCTCGCTGCGGACGGAGGTCGATCGCTTCGCTCGACGATGCTTACTGGCAGTCGATCGTCGACGAGCTCGTTCGGACAGGCAAGTCGTACTCGCGGATCGCGACCTATCTCGCGGTGATCCGGCATGTCTACGCCTACGCGAGGCGTCCGAACAGGCGGCTTGTGGCGAGCGACCCGACCAGTGCCCTCGAGATGCCAGCCAACGACGGCAAGGTTCGCGAGCGCGTCGCCACCGCCGAGGAGGCGGCGAAGCTGATCGAGGCGCTCCCAGCCGTCGACACCGCAGGCGCGCTTAGCTGGGAGGCAGTTCTGGAGATCCGCGCCTCGAGCGAGAGCGCCGGCGCGCTCGCCCGCCGGTTCGGCTGCAGCGACGGGTTGATCGGCAAGGTTCGCCGCGGCGAGCTCTACAAGATGCGCGGCGGCGGCCGCTCGATAGAGACCGGCGACCGCGCCGGCTGGGCTCTCGCGTTCTACACCGGGATGCGCCGCAGCGAGATCGGGCGGGCGCAGTGGCCGCACGTGTTCTGGGATGCGGACGAGATCATGGTCGCCGCGTCGAAGAGCGATGCGGGGGAGGGCCGGCGGGTGCCGATGGTCGGCCCGCTGAAGAAGATCCTGCGCGAGGAGTGGATGCGCCAAGGCCGGCCCCCGACCGGGAGGATCGTGATCCGCTCCGTGCTGTCGGGCAAGTGGCAGGGCCGCGCCGATAGGGCCTGGAAGAAATCGCGCCTTGCGCGCGTGACTCTGCACGAGGCGCGGCACACGTACGCGAGCTTCCTGATGGCCGCGGGATACAACCTCAAGCAGATCCAGGAGTACCTCGGCCACGCTGACCTCGTCACGACCGGGCGCTACATCAAGAATCTGCCGGTCCCGGGAGGCACGACGGCGCAAGCGAAGCTCGAGGCCTACCTGGCGGCCGAGATCGGCGACTTGTAGCCTAAGAATATGGACACAAATATGGACACAACTGTCAGGAGCGTTGCAGTTAGTAGAGGTTCGTGGGGCACCCGAACCGCCAAACGAGATCTGGACGGAATGCCTGCAAGACGCGGCATTAGCGTCCACAGCGTTGATGCCGGAGGAGGGACTCGAACCCCCGACACGCGGATTATGATTCCGCTGCTCTAACCGACTGAGCTACTCCGGCGAGGGAGGCGCCAGTCTAGCGTCGGCGCTGTCGGTGGGGCGCCCATCCGCGGCGGCCCAGGGGAGGCCGAACAGCACCAGGACGATCAGCCACGCGAAGCCGACGGCGTAGCCCGCCAGGACGTCGCTGGTCCAGTGCACGCCGAGCATCACGCGGGCCGGTCCCATCGTAGCGATCACGACCACGCAGGCGCCTGCCCAGACCCGGTGCCCGCGCTGCCACAGCAGCACCGCGGCGAGCCCGAACACGGCCGTCGTCCACGTCGTGTGCCCGCTGGGGAAGCTCGGTGTGCTCAGCCCGGCGCCCGACGGCCGCGTGCGGTCGGCGATCGTCTTGATCACCCAGGTGAGCACGCTGACGCCGAGTGTGCTGAACGCGAGCACGGCGTGGCGCCAGCCAAACGCGCGCCAGGCCCAGGCGCAGAAGACGATGATCACGATCGCCGTGAGCGGAAGCCGCCCGAGCCGATCGAGCACGTGCGCCGGGGTCAGCGCGAGCCCGTGGAAATGCTGCTCCTTGACCTCGGCCGCGTTGCCGGTGTCGCCCGGGAACGTCCCGTCGAGCGCGATCACCGCCCAGGACCCCGCCACGAGCAGCGCGAAGGCGATACCGGCGAGCAACAGGGCCCGGCGCGCCCCCTCCGACACACGGCCGTCGCTCTCGGGAGCGGGGCCGTCGATGGGGTGGGGCTGCGGGCCGGTCACCGGGTCAGGATGGCGTATCGACACCACCCGAGAGCGAATGTCGCCCCTATGATCCGGCGCCATGCCCGACCTCGGTCCCGCCGTCAGCACCGTCGTGCGCCGCTGCCTCGAGGTCAAGGCCGGTGAGGACGTTCTGGTCATCGTCGATCCGCAGACCCGGACGATCGGCGAGGCACTCCGCGAGGCGGCGGCCGCCGCCGGCGCCGACGCCGTCCTCACCGTGATGGACGAGCGCCCCAACGACGGCACCGAGCCTCCGCCCACGGTCGCGGCCGCGCTGGTGGCCTGCGATGTATTCATCGCGCCGACGACCCGCTCGCTCAGTCACACCACCGCACGCAAGCGGGCCAGCGACGCCGGCGCGCGCGGCGCGACGATGCCCGGCGTCACCGAGGACATGCTCGCGCGGGTGATGGCGGTCGACTTCGACGTGATGGGCGCGCGCTCGCGGGCCGTGGCCGCGCTGCTGAGCGAGGGCTCGACCGCGCACGTGACATGTCCGCTGGGCAGCGATCTGACGCTCGATCTGGGCGGCCGCGAGGGCATTGCCGACGACGGCGACATCACCGGCGCCGGCGCCTTCGGCAACCTCCCCGCGGGGGAGGGCTTCATCGCCCCGGCCGGCGGTGACGGACGCATCGTCGCCTCGAGCCTGGCACCGCTCGGCCTCACCGACGAACCCGCCGTGCTCACGGTGTCCCGGGGGCGGATCGTCGGCGCCGAGGGCGGTCTCGGCCCCGAGTACCTGGAGCGGTTGACGGCGCACGGGGAGCTGGGCACCAACCTGGCCGAGCTCGGCGTCGGCACCAACGACCGGGCGATGCTCACCGGCAACGTGCTCGAGGACGAGAAGCTCCTCGGCACGGTGCATGTCGCCTTCGGCGCCAGCGCCGGCATCGGCGGCACCGTCTCAGTCCCGATCCACCTCGACGTCGTCGTGCTCGACGCGACGCTTGAGATCGACGGCCGGCGCGTGCTCGACGCGGGGAACTTCCGGCTCTGACTCTGCTCGCCGTCCCGAACGTCTCCGAGGGCCGCGACGCCGGCGTCATCGCCGCGATCGGCGAAGCGTTCGACGCGCGCCTGCTCGACGTCCACTCGGATCCCGATCACCACCGGACCGTGTTCACGCTAGCGGGGGAGCCCGGTGCGCTTGCCGCGGCGGTTATCGACGGCGCCGGCGCTGCGATCGCGCGCATCGACATCCGCGGCCAGGACGGGGTCCACCCGAGGGTCGGCGCGATCGACGTGGCACCGATCGTGTTCCTCGATGAAGCCGCGCGCGGCGGCGCCTGCGCGGAGGCGCTCGTCCTGGCCGACACGATCGGCGAGCGGTTCGGCGTGCCGGTGTTCCTGTACGGCGGGCTCGCCGACGGCCGCACCCGGGCGCAGATCCGGCGCGGCGGACCGGGCGAGCTGGCGCGTCGGGTCGCAGCGGGGGAGCTCCGGCCGGACTTTGGTCCCCGCCGGTTGCATGAGAGCGCCGGCGCCGTGCTCGTGGCGGCGCGGCCGCCGCTGGTCGCGTTCAACGTCGAGCTCGCGCCGCCCGCGACGCTGGAGCATGCGCGCGGGATCGCCGCCCTGATCCGGGAGGGCGGCGCGGAGGGACTGCCGGGGCTGCGCGCGATCGGCCTGTGGCTCGACCACGGCGGCATCGCCCAGGTCTCCACCAACGTCGAGGACCATCACCGAACACGCCTCGCAGACGTGGTGGCCGCGGTGCGCAGACATGCTCCGGTCGCCGCCGCCGAGCTCGTCGGGCTCGCGCCGCGCGCTGCCTTCGAGGGCTTTCCGGAAGACGTTCCGGTACCCGGATTCGACCCCGCGCGACACCTGATCGAGGCGGCGCTCGCCGCGACCTCGCCCTCGGGCGCATAATCTCTGTTGACAATGGCTCAGACGAAACGCAAGCGTCGCAGCAAACACCGGGGCACGGCCGCCGGCACGGTGACCTCGCGCGGACGCACCGGGCGTCCGCCGACCGCCGAGGAGAAGAAGAAGCAGGACCGGACGAGCGCGCGGGAGACGCGGATGAATACGCCGCCCACCTGGTCGGGCTCGTTCAAGCGGGCGCTGCTGGCCTCGGGGCTGATGTTCGCGTTCATCCTGATCACCAGCAAGCACGCGAAGAACCCGATTCTCACCGCGCTCACGTTCGCGCTGCTGGCGATGGCCCTGTACGTGCCCGCCGGCTACTACATGGAGCTGTTCCTGTTCCGCCGGCGCCAAAGGAAGCGGATCGCGCCGAAATGATCGACGTGCGCATGTTCACGGTCGGTCTGGTCCAGGAGAACTGCTACATCGTGCGGGCCCAGGGGTCCGATCGCGCGGTGATCGTCGATCCCGGCGACGAGCCCGAGCGGCTGCTCGGCGCGATCGAGAGCCTCGGCGTCACGATCGAGGCGATCCTGCTCACCCACACGCACTTCGATCATGTCGGCGCGGTCGCTCCCGTGGCTCGCGCCACGGGCGCGCCGGTCTACTGCCCGGAGCTCGAGACGGTGGTGCTGGCCAACATCATGGACTACGTGCCGTGGCCCGGCTTCGGCCCGTTCGAGAGCTACGAGGCCGACCACACGGTGGCGGGCGGAGAGCGGCTCGAGCTCGCCGGCCTCGAGATCGACGTCATCTTCACCCCCGGCCACAGTCCGGGCCACGTGACCTACTCGATCCCCGCCGGCGCCGCCCTGCTGTCCGGCGACGTCCTGTTCCAGGGCTCCGTCGGGCGGGTCGACCTGCCGGGCGGCGACTGGCCGACGCTACTGAAGTCGATCGAGACCCTGATCGCCACCCATCCCGACGAGACGGCCGTCTACCCGGGGCACATGGGCGTCACCACGCTCGCTCGCGAGCGCGCCACGAATCCGTTCCTGCGCGAGCTCGCGCAGTAGGGCCAGCGCAGTGATCCAAGCGCCGCGAGGCACGTATGACGTGCTCCCCGAGGATGCCGAACGCCGCCAGGTGCTCGAGCACCACGCCCGCCGGATCCTCGGCGCCGCCGGCTACCAGCGCATCGAGACCCCGACCTTCGAGGCCACGGAGCTGTTCTCGCGCGGGGTCGGCGAGGCGACCGACATCGTGCAGAAGGAGATGTACACCTTCGACGACGCCGGCGGACGCTCGATCACTCTGCGCCCCGAGGGCACGGCGCCGGTGTGCCGGGCCTACATCGAGCACGGCATGCACAAGCTGCCCCAGCCGGTGAAGCTGTGGTACCTCGGCGCCTTCTACCGTCACGAGGCGCCCCAGGCAGGTCGCTACCGCCAGTTCTGGCAGGTCGGTGCCGAGGTGATCGGCTCCGCCGCGCCGACGGCCGACGCCGAGCTGATCGTGTTGCTGGCCGAGCTGCTCGAGGCGCTCGGGGTCAGGGAGACGCGGCTGCGGCTGTCGAGCCTGGGCACACCGGAGACGCGCGCCGAGTACCGAGAGGAGCTTCGCGCCTTCCTGCGCGCCAACCAGGACCGGCTGTCCGACGAGGTCCGCAGCCGGATCGACGCCAATCCGATGCGCGCGTTCGACTCCGGGGACCCGAGCACGCGCGAGGTCATGGCCGGCGCGCCGACGCTGCTCGACCGGCTCAGCGGCGAGGACGCCGAGCACTTCGCCGAGGTCCGCCGGCTGCTCGACGACGCCGGGCTGCGCTATGAGCTCGATCCGACCCTGGTGCGCGGCCTCGACTACTACACGCGCACGGTGTTCGAGTTCAACAGCGACGCGCTCGGCGCTCAGAGCGGGGTCGGTGGCGGCGGTCGCTACGACCGCCTGATGGAGCAGCTCGAGGGCCCGCCGACACCCGCGTCGGGATGGGCGGCGGGGATCGAGCGGATGCTGCTCGCGGCCGGCGAGCTCCCGATCGCGCGCGATCCGGTCGACCTGTACGTGGCACTCGCCGACCCAGCGGCCGGGCCGCAGGCGTTCGAGCTCGCCTACGAGGCGCGCCGCGCCGGCCTGAGCGCCCAGCTCGAGCTGGCCGGACGGTCACTCAAGGGTCAGCTCAAGCACGCCGGCCGGCTGCGGTCGCGATACGTTGCGATCATCGGATCAGAACCGCACATCGGGCTCAAGGACATGGAAGCGGGCGAGCAGCGGGAGCTCGAGCCCGCGGCCGTGATCCCCACGATCCTCCGCGGGAGCCGGCTGTGATGAGAGAGAGGCCGCGTCCCAACGGATTCCGCGACACCTGGGCCGGGGATCTCGGCGCCGACCGCGCCGGCACGCCGGCCCGGGTCGCCGGCTGGGTCGACCGCCGGCGCGACCACGGCGGCCTGATCTTCATCGATCTGCGCGATCGCTCCGGCATCGTCCAGCTCGTCTTTCACCCCGAGACCGCGCGTGAGGCGCACGCGGCGGCGCACGGGCTCCGGGCCGAGGACGTGCTCAGCGCGGCGGGCACCGTCGCGCCGCGCGAGCCGCAGAACGTCAACCCGAACCTGGCCACCGGCGAGATCGAGCTCGCCGTCGACTCGCTGGAGATCCTCGCCGACGCCGAGACGCCGCCGTTCCCGCTCGACGAGGAGATCGCGGTGGACGAAGCACTGCGCCTGCGCCATCGCGCGCTCGATCTCCGGCGCAGGCCGATGCAGGAGGCGCTCGCCCTCCGCCACGAGGTCATCACCACGATCCGCGACGTGCTGAACGCGCGCGACTTCCTGGAGATCGAGACGCCGTACCTGACCCGCTCGACCCCCGAGGGCGCCCGCGACTATCTCGTGCCGGCCCGGATCGCCCCCGGGTCCTTCTACGCGCTGCCCCAATCACCGCAGCTGTTCAAGCAGCTGCTGATGATCGGCGGGTTCGAGCGCTACTACCAGATCGCCCGCTGCTTCCGCGACGAGGATTCGCGCGCCGACCGGCAGCCCGAGTTCACGCAGCTCGATCTCGAGATGTCCTTCGTCGACGAGGACGATGTGATCGAGACGATGGAGGCGGTCATGTGGGCCGTGTTCGAGCGCGCCGGCTTCGGCGTATCCGCGCCGCCGTGGCCCTGGATGACCTTCGCCGAGGCGGTGTCGCGGTTCGGCACCGACCGCCCGGACACCCGCTTCGGGGTCGAGCTGCACGACCTCGGAGCTGTGCTCTCCGAGTCGGAGTTCCAGGTCTTCGCCGCTGCGCTGCGGAGCGGCGGCGTGGTGCGCGGGATCAACGCCGGCGCCCGCGAGCTGCCCCGCTCGGAGCTCGACGCCCTCACCGAGCTGGCCAAGCAGCATGGCGCCAAGGGGCTCGTATGGGCGTTCGTGCTCGAAGACGGCACGTGGCGCTCGCCGATCGCCAAGTTCCTCTCCGCCGCGGAGATCGAGGCCGTCGGGACGCAGCTCGGCGCCGCGCCCGGCGACCTGCTGCTGATCGTGGCCGACACCGACGCGAGCACCGTGGGCCAGGCGCTCGGCGCGCTCCGACTCGAGCTGGCGCGACGCTTTGACCTGATCCCCGCCGGCGGGCACGACGTCCTCTGGGTGGTCGAGTTCCCGATGTTCGCCTGGCACCCGGAGGAGCAGCGCTGGAATGCTCTGCACCATCCGTTCACGGCGCCGACGGGAGATCTCGACGATCCGGGCTCGCTGCTCTCACGCGCCTACGACCTCGTGCTCGACGGCAGCGAGATCGGCGGCGGCTCGATCAGGATCAACCGCATCGACGTGCAGCAGCGCGTGCTCGAGCTGCTCGGGATCGGGGAGGAGGAGGCCCAGGCCCGGTTCGGGTTCCTGCTCGACGCGCTCCGCCACGGGGCGCCGCCGCACGGCGGCATTGCGATGGGGATCGACCGGATCATCGCCGCGCTCGCCGGCCGCGAGTCGATTCGCGACGTGATCGCCTTCCCGAAGGCGGCCAGCGGTGCCGATCCGCTGACCGGAGCCCCGGCGCCCGTCGACGTGGCGCAGCTGCGCGAGCTCGGAATCAAGCTCGCCTAGTCCGAAGTACCGGGGCTCTGTCCAGGCAACCCGGAATTACCCTCATGCTTCGGCGCTGGTCTGCCGAAGAACGAGGCGATGGGTTCGGTACCACGTCCCTTGCTGGCGCTCCTCGTGGCGGTGATCGCATTCTTCGGGGTGTGGACCGTCGTGCTGAAGCCCGCGAGCTCGGGCTCAGGGTCCTCGGGAAGCTCAGCGAGTCCGGCCGCATCAGGTCCCACCCTGCCGGGGATGAAGGGACTCCAGTCGGCGATCAGCAAGGCGCACGCGGCGGTGGCCACGTCCAATGCCGCCGGCGTCGCCCACGGCGGCACGATCGTCACCACCCCGTCGACCCCCTCGACCAGGTCTGCGCCGCGCGCCGCCACCGGGGCGAGCACCGCGTCCGGAGCGAGCACCGCCTCGGATGCGAGCACGGCGTCGGGAGCGAACGGGACGTACGGCGCGAACGTCCAGCCCAGCGCCGTGTCGGGCGCCGCGCGTCGCTTCGGCGTCGTCGCGGCGGCGCTGGACGCGCGCAACGTCGTCGCACTGCTCTTCTACAACCCGCTCGGGTCCGATGACCGGGCCGTCAAGCGGGAGCTCGCCCTGGTCCCGCGGCACGGTGGTCGCGTCGTCAGCCTCGCGGTTCCGCTGAGCGAGCTCGACCGCTACAAGGTGGTCACGACGCAGGTTCCGGTCCAGGTCTCGCCGACGCTCGTGATCATCGATCCCGCCCGGCAGGCGACGACGATCGTCGGGTACACGACCGACTTCGAGATCTCCCAGCGCGTCGACGACGCGCTGGCGCGCCCGTAGCTCGCCCGGTCGCGGATCGCGAATCCGCGCCAGGCCGCCGTGCCGCCGCCCGGGCTCCTCTATCCTCAGGCCGGATGGACAGCGACGCGTTCGAGCACCACCTCGCCTCGCCACAGGGACGCGGCCGGGTCCCGGCCGGCGCCGTGACCGGCGAGGCCGGCGCCGGCGGCTGCTGTGACCGGATCGCGCTCTCGCTCGCCGTCGAGGGCGACACGATCACCGACGCCGGGTTCACCGCCGAGGGCTGCGGCGCCGCGACCGCCGCCGCCAGCGCGGCCGTCACTCTGCTGCGGGGGCGGCCCCTGCTCGAGGCGGCCCGGATCGGCCCGGGCCAGATCTCCGCCGAGCTCGGCGGCCTCAGCCTCGCCAAGCGACACGCCGCCGAGGTGGCCTCCGACGCGCTCCACCGCGCGCTCGGGGAGGCCGCGCGGACGGCGACGGTCCCGGCGACGCCGGCCGGGCGCACGCTGGTGGCGATGAGCGGCGGTGTCGACAGCGCCGTGGCGGCGCTCCTGTCCGCCGACGCCGGCGAGGTCGTGGCCGTCACGCTCGAGCTGTGGGCCGACCCCGAGAACGACGCCGAGCGCAGTTGCTGCTCGGCCTCGGCGGTTGCGGTCGCCCGCGCGATGGCGCACCGCATGGGTCTCTCGCACCTGACACTCGACCTGCGCGAGCAGTTCCGGGCCGGGGTGGTGGAGCCGTTCATCGCCGGGTACGCCGCGGGTGAGACCCCGAACCCGTGCGTCGGCTGCAACGGCCATGTGCGCCTCGATGCGATGCTGACGCTGGCCGGCCGTCTCGGCTGCGAGCACCTCGTCACCGGCCACTACGCGCGCGTCGCCGACGAGGACCACGAGCACGGCCCGCTGCTGCAGCTGGCCGCGGACAGCGCCAAGGACCAGACGTACATGCTCGCCGGACTGCGCCCGGCCTCGCTGGCGCGGATGCGCTTCCCGCTCGGCGCCCTGACCAAGCCCGAGGTGCGCCGGATCGCCACCGAAGCCGGACTGTCCGTGGCTGACAAGGCCGACTCCCAGGACCTGTGCTTCCTGGCCGGCACCGACCGAGTTCGGTTCCTGGCCCGTCACGGCGGCCTGGGCGATCGCGCGGGCGAGCTCGTCGACCGTGACGGCACCGTGCTCGCCCGCCACGCCGGCCAGCATCGCTTTACGGTCGGTCAGCGCAAGGGGATCGGCGTCGCCGGCGCCGAGCCGCTGTACGTGCTCGACAAGGACGCCCGCTCCAACCGCGTGACCGTCGGGCCCCGGTCGGCCCTGCTCGCCGACCGCGTCGCCGTCCGCGCCGCGCGCCTGCACCGCGACGGCACCCGCGTCGACCGCGTCAAGCTGCGCTATCGCTCGACGCCGCTGCGCGGCCACTTGGCCGGGGCTCCGCCTGCCGGCCGCCACGAGCGGCTGACGGTCGAGCTGGACGAGGCCGCCGACGGCGCCGCCCCCGGGCAGCTGGCCTGCCTGATGGACGGCGAGCTGGTCGTCGGCTGGGGCACGATCGCACGGGGGTGAGCGGAGCCCGGCGCGACGGGGTCGCAGCACCGCCGCTCGGCCACCAGCCCGCCTACACTGCACACCCGTGACTTCCGACGAGATCCGGCGCACCTTCCTCGAGTTCTTCGAGCAGCGCGATCACAAGCGCCTGCCCTCGGGATCCCTGATTCCGGCCGAGAACGACCCGTCGGCGCTGTTCACGGTCGCCGGCATGCACCCGCTCAAGCCCTACTTCCAGGGCCGGGAGCGCCCGCCGCATCCACGCGTGACCACGTGCCAGAAGACGTTCCGGACCGCCGACATCGACATCATCGGCACCACCAGCCGGCATCTCACGTTCTTCGAGATGCTGGGCAACTTCTCGTTCGGGGACTACTTCAAGCGCGAGGCGACGCGGTTCGCCTGGGACCTCTCGCGGGAGGGCTTTGGGTTCAACGCCGACGATATCTGGATCACCGTGTTCGCCGGCGACGAAGAGCTCGGACTCGGCCCCGACGAGGAGGCGACCGAGGCGTGGCTCGAGCTCGGGGTCCCGCGCGAGCGGATCGTCGAGTGCCCCCGCTCGGAGAACTTCTGGCAGGCCGGCCCGACCGGCCCGTGCGGCCCCTGCTCGGAGCTCTACCTCGACCGCGGCCTTGACTTCGGAGCGCCCGACGACTTGCCCGGGGGCGACAACGAGCGCTTCCTCGAGTACTGGAACCTCGTCTTCATGCAACTCGATCAGAACCCGGTCAACGTGCTCTCGCCGCTGCCGGCGAGGAACATCGACACGGGGATGGGGCTCAACCGGATGGCGGCCATCCTGCAGGAGAAGCCCTCGGTGTTCGACACCGACCAGTTCGCGCCCCTGATCGATCTGGGCGAGCAGCTCTCGGGGCGGCGCTACGGCCAGGAGTTCCCGGCCGACCGGGCGCTGCGGATCCTGGCCGACCACAGCCGCGCGATGACGTTCCTGATCGCCGACGGCGTCGTGCCGAGCAACGAGGACCGCGGCCATGTGCTCCGACGGATCATGCGCCGGGCGATCCAACAGGGACGCGCGCTCGATCTCTCGCCCGGATTCCTCGAGCGCTACTGCGACGCGGTCACCGAGCTGATGGGCTCGGAGTACCCGGAGCTGCATGAGCAGCGCGACTCGGTGCGCAAGTGGCTGCGCTCCGAGGAGGAGGGCTTCGGCCGCACGCTCGAGCAGGGCACGAAGCTGCTCGACGAGCTGATCGCGCGGGCGCGCGAGACGGGCGCCGAGGGGATCGCCGCCAGCGACGCGTTCATGCTCCACGACACGTACGGATTCCCGATCGACCTCACGCTCGAGCTCGTCGCCGAGCACGGCCTCGGCGTCGACGAGGAGGGCTTCGAGTCCCTGATGGGCGAGCAGCGAGAGCGCGCGCGCGCCGGTGGGGGCCGCACGCAGGCGGGCGAGGGCCTGCGCGAGCAGGCCCGCGAGCTGGCGGGCTCGGCCGGCTTCGCGAGCGAGTTCACCGGCTACCGGACCACCGATCAGGAGACCACGGTCGGCGTGGTCGCGCCGCAGAACGGCGACGGGCGGGTGCTGGCCAAGCTGGTCGAGTCCCCGTTCTACGCCACCGGCGGCGGCCAGGTCGCGGACTCGGGCGTGATCGAGTGCGAGGAGCGCGACTGCGTGGCCCGCGTCGAGGACGTACTCCGGGTCGGCGACGACCAGGTGCTCTCGCTCGTGCTCGAGCGCGGCGAGCTCACGCCGGGTGAGCGCGTGCATGCGCATGTCGACCGCTCCACCCGGCACGCGACGGAGTCCAACCACACCGCCACGCACCTTCTGCACGCGTCGCTGCGCCGCCGCCTCGGCACCCACGTGCGCCAGGCCGGCTCCTATGTCGGGCCCGACAAGCTGCGCTTCGACTTCACCCACGGCCAGGCGCTCACCGGCGAGGAGCTGACGCAGGTCGCGGACGATGTGAACGGCTGGATCCTCGAGAATCAGCCGGTCCGGGCTCTGCTCACGAGTCTCGATGAGGCGCGCCGTCTCGGCGCGATGGCGCTGTTCGGCGAGAAATACGGCGACGTCGTGCGCATGGTCGAGGTTGGCGACGGCTCCTTCTCCCGCGAGCTGTGCGGCGGCACGCACGTCCACTCGACCTCAGAGATCGGGCTGTTCAAGCTGGTCTCGGAGACCTCGAGCGCGGCCAACGTGCGGCGCATCGAGGCGCTGACCGGCCCCGCGGCGGTGCACCTGCTCCGCACGCACGATCGCATCCTCAGCGATGCCGCGGGCGAGCTCCGGGTCCCACCGGAGCGCGTGGGCACCGCGGTGGGCGAGCTGCGCGACCGGGCCAAGCAACTCGAGCAGGCGGCGCGCCGAGGCGGGCCGGGCGGCGCGATCGACGTCGACAGCCTCGCGGCGAAGGCCGAGGAGCACGACGGCGCCCGGGTGCTGGTCGCGGCGGTCGAGGCGGTCGACGGCAAGGCGCTGCTCGAGGTCGCGGACCGGCTCAAGGCCAAGCTGGGAGAGGCGGCGATCGTGCTCGCCAGCACGGCTCAGGGCCGCGTCGACCTGGTCGCCAGCGTCGCTCCGTCGCTCGTGGCTCGTGGCGTGCGCGCCGGGGAGATCGTCAAGGTCGCGGCTGCGGTCGTGGGGGGCGGAGGTGGAGGTCGCGACACGCTCGCGCGTGCAGGCGGCCGTAACCCGTCCAAGCTCCCCGACGCGATCCTCGCCGCGCGGGAAGCGATCGAGTCGGCCCTCTCGAGCTGATGCGGGTGCTGGCGCTCGACTATGGGAGCGCCCGCTGCGGGTGCGCCCTGAGCGACCCGACGGGCGTGCTGGCGACACCGATCGAGCCGATCGAGCGGCCGCGGACGCGGCGCGGGTTCGGGCGCTTGCGCGAGCTGGTGCGCGAACGCGGAGTCGAGCACGTGGTCGTCGGCCTGCCGCTGACCCTGGCCGGGGGCGACAGCGCTCAGACGATCGAGACACGGGCGTTCGCCGACGAGCTGGCGCGCGCGCTCGACGTCGAGGTGGAGCTGTACGACGAGCGGTTCACCACGCGCCTGGCGGCCCGGACCCCCGGGGACAGCAGCGAGGACTCACGTGCCGCCGCCCATCTGCTCCACAGCTGGCTGGCCGCGCGCCAATCCGCCGGAGCGGGCGCGTGAGCGATTCGCGCCAACGCAGCGCCGAGGAGCGCGAGGCCGCCCGCC
>Ga0208714_1000349_pt1 | contig 13391 bp, 14 predicted proteins | sample NGESurshal072012_3_FD_184461 | JGI IMG/M metagenome (GOLD analysis project Ga0208714, IMG submission 184461) | Arctic peat soil microbial communities from Barrow, Alaska - NGEE Surface sample 415-1 shallow-072012 (SPAdes) | ecosystem: Environmental > Terrestrial > Soil > Wetlands > Peat ... | reverse complement strand
CGATCCTGCGGCACTCGTTGCGCAGCTTCGCCACGCGCCCTACGGTCTCAGCGTCTACAGGCAACACCGTCACGTCGACGGTCATCGTGCGGAGTTCGGTGATCCGCCGCGGTCCCCAGCCCGACTTCAGTGCTCCGTAGCGAGCCTCGGCCACCGTCTGCGGCGCAACGGCGATCAGCTCGCCGGCGAGATGCTTTGCGTACTGCGAAGCGAGACCGGAATCGCGACGCAGTCGGGCAGTAAAGACGTTCGTGTCGACGACGACCGAGCTGGTCACTCGTCAGCGAGCGCAGCCGCGAACGCGTCGCGCTCCTCATCCGTCAGGCCCGGGATGTCTAGGTCGTCCCAGGACGTGAACGGCTTCTTGCCGGCCATCAGCGCGTCGAGCGTCTGGGGCTTCCAAAACTGGGCGATGGCCTCATCGATGGCGTCTGGCTTTGGTGCGGGATCCGACATCTCGTAACAAGTGTACGCCCGCTCAGGTTGCCGCCGAAAGGCTCCCCAAGGGCTCCCCAAACCGGCGACTTTGGGGAGCCTCGAGCGAAACTGAGCGCAACAAGAAGTCCCTATTTTGTGGGCAGTTGCGGCGCTCAGCTGCGTTGAATTCCACGTCCGGGCCCTCTGCAAAGCCGTCTACACCGGTTCGATTCCGGTCGTCGCCTCTCGATGGATGCCTGGGCAAGAGGCGGGATTCAGCCGCGTCGCGGTTGGTCGCCTGGCGCACAATCGGCCAGTTAGGCCTGTCCGCGGACGGCGGATATGTGAGCCGAACATAGTCGAGGGGGGAGCGTGACCTCGGCGGCGACGGCAGCCGCGAACGGCTCGCGCCGTTCCTGCGGGAGACGCGCGAGGTGTGCCGCGAGAATCGACGTTGGCACGAACGCGGCCACGTCCTCCGGATAGGTCGGCCGTTCCTCCAACCAGCACCGGATCGAGGTGAACCCGGCCGCGTGCAGGCGGCGTTCGGTCTCCTGTGGCGCGGCGAAGACCCAGGGCGACCAGCCGACGAGCTCGGGTGCGCGTTCACGAGCGACTGCGTCGATGACCTTGCGGACGCGATTGACGTTGCCCTGTCCGCCGCATTGGACCTCGAGCACGCCACCCGGCCGGAGCGCCTGAGCCAGCCGTGGCCAGAGCCGATCATGGTCGGTGACCCAGTGCAGTGCCGCGGTCGAGACGAGCACATCGACGGGCTCGTCGAGTTCGAGATCGAGCGCGTCTTGACACCACACCTGGGCCCGGTCGCCGAGTCGCTCTTGCGCGAGGGCGACCATGTCCTGGGAGGCATCCATCGCGAGCACCCGGCCGTGCGGCACCAGCGCCAGCAGCAAGTCAGTGACGCGGCCCGTGCCGCATCCAACGTCAAGAATCGTTCCGTTGTCGCCGATGCCCTGTAGCCGCGCGAGCACGTCTGAGGCCCAGGCCTGCTGCGGCTGGCTCGACTCGTCATACGTACGCGCGTCCCACGGAGTGCCCACCGAAGCGTCAGACTACCGTGCCGACATCGCGACCCATCACCGGCACGCCTACAAGGCCGACGCGAGGAGTTCGACGACGGGCTTGGCGTGCCAGTTCTCGTCCCACAGGCCCCCGAACCCGCCGGGCGGGGAGACCGTGCGGTGCATCGGAGAATCGACGGCGAGGAACCAGACAAACGGGACACCGGTGGCCAGCAGCGCCTCGTAGAAGCGCTGCTGGTTCTCGGGCGTGGCCCCGGGGCTGCCTCGGGTACAACCGCGCCGCTCGGGAAGGAGGTTTCCTGCACGACGACGACCCGGTCCGCGAGGCGCCAGGCGCTCGGGCGACGACTTCGTCGGCCTCGGCAACCCACCACAGCTTGGCCACGACGTGCTCGAACCCGCATTCCTTGGCGAGCTGCGGGGCCCGTTCGAGCCCGAACGCCATGTGTTCGTCACCAGTCCACGGAATCCGGCGGCATGCAGGCGGCCGAGCTCGACCGCGAGTTGCTCCTTGGGGGCGGGATGTGCGCCGGCGAGGAAGTCGAATGGCGGCGCGGGTTGTAGTTGATCCAGCCTCTCCCCTGTCCGAGTGCATCGCGCACGTCCATGGCCGTTCGCACCCTAGTAGGTTGAGCCCGGAGTGCGCGACAACGATGCCGCAGACCACGTGAGTGGGGCGCTCGACGTGCTGCCGAACAAGACAATCGTGGAGGCGGTGGTCACCGCGATCGACGCGGGTGACGAGGCGGCCGTGCGGACCATCGTCGACGGGGGTCTCGTCTCGCACGGCGCGTTGGGTGACGTGCATGGCCCGGACGGATTCATCGGGATCATGTTGCGCAATGTGCGCCAAGGGTTCCCGGACGCGCACGTCGAGCCTCGACATGGGCAGGTTCCCCCCGACCGCCGACGGATGAGCTGAGACCCTTGACTCCCGTCCTCGCCTCTCCGTGAGCGTGCTGCGAACTGCCGCGAGCCGATCGCTCGCCGGGCTGTGCGTCGCCGGCGTCCTCGCCGGCTGCGGCTCGAGCTCACACAGCTCGTCGTCGACCACCACAGCCGCGGCCGGCGCCACGAGCGCCCCGGGCGCGGCCGGGCTGGTCAAGGCGCGCGTCGCCGCCGCCAGCTGCATGCGTGCGCAGGGCATCGACATCCCCGACCCCGGTGCCACCCCGGGATCGGTGCTCAGCGTGCTCCGTGTCCTCTCCAGCTACCCGCAGGCGAAGGTCAAGGCGGCCGAGGCGGCCTGCGCCTCCGAGATCCACCAGGCGTTCCCGAACGCGACCAACCTCACCCCCGCGCAACGAGCCCAGCGCCTGCAGCGGGCGGTGGCGTTCGCCGCCTGCATGCGCTCGCACGGGATCGCCTTCCCCGACCCGAGCACCGCGGCGAGCAATCCCGCCGGCCTCTACCAGGCGCTCCAGGCGCTCAACACCAATAGCCCGGCCGTCCAGGCGGCGGGAAAGACCTGCCGGTCGCTGACGCTGAACACGACCGGCGGCTGAGTCCACTCAGGTGTCGCCGGCACCAGCATTGCGGTCCCTGGGCGATTGCGTGACGACGGGGGAGCATCGGTGCGCGATCAACCGCTCCTACTCGGGGGAAGAGCATGCGCACCAACAGAATGCTCGGCCGAACCCGCCGCGGCAGACGTCCGAGCGCTCCGCGGGCGGCGCCCCCCGCCCGCGGGCATCTCAGACAGCCCCCTCACCGCAGCGTGATCGTCTGGTGGCTCCCGCGGCCGGTCGACCAGCGCAGGGTGAGTGTGTAGAGCCCGGCGTGCAGCTTGCGCGAAGCGCTCAGCAGCAGCTGCATGCGAGGACCGCCGCGCGCCACGATCCCGGTGGCGTAGGTGGTGTGGCCGCGCGTGAGCGCGCCCCGGGCAAGACCGGAAGATCGCAATCTGACCGACCCGGAGACGGCCTTGGCCGAGCAGACTTGGCTCGAGACCACCCTCGTCGTACGGGTGGCGCGGACATCCTCTGGCACCGTCCGCGTCACCGTCGCGCAGCTCAGGAGCTCGCTCTGACCGGCCGGGGGAGTCGAGCCGCTCGGACCCCGCGGCCCGGCCGGCCCCCGCGGTCCGACGGGACCCTGCGGCCCGGAAGGCCCGGCGGGGATCGGATTCGCGGACACGCCGGTGCCGCTCAGCCCGATCACGTGGACCGGACCCTGGTTGGTGATCACGAGCAGCGCGGCGTCCTTGACACCAAGCGCGATCGGCACGAAGCCGACCGTGGCCTGACACGCGGCGCCGGGCGCCAGCTGTCGTCCTGAGCAGCCGTCGACGATCGGAAACACCTGCGGTGAGCCGGCGACGAGGAACAACTCCTGGAACTGGAGCGGAGCATCGCCGGTGTTCACCAGGTTGAAGGTCTGGGACGTCGAGGAGCCGAGGATCGTGTTCGGAAACATCGCCTGCGGTGGGCTGACGGTCAGCGCCGGCCCGCTCAGCCCCGTCCCCGACAGCGCCACGAACACCGGGCTCGCCGCGCCGTCGTTGTCGACCTCGAGCTGCGCCTGCTTCGCGCCCGCCGAGCCCGGCTGAAACTGTACGTAGTCTGACAGCTGTTGTTGGCGCCGAGCGCGTACGCCTGGCAGCCGTTGCCCTGGATGGTGAATGAGGAGGCGTCGGGTCCGTTGATCTGCACGTTCGTGACCCGCACGCCGGCGTTCGGCCCCGTGGTCAGGGTCACCGTCTGCTGGCTCGACCCTTGCTGGTCGTTGATCACCTGCGAGCCGAAGTCGACCGCTGTCTGCATCGCGGTGAGCGTGCCGGTGAGTCCGATTCCCGCCAGCGGCACGTCCACCGTGCCCGTCCCGTCCACGAGCTCGAGGGTGGCCGACTTGGGCCCGGGACTCGTCATCGGACCGAACTGGATGTTCACGCGGCAGCTCATGTACGGCGCGATCGTCTGGCCCGTGCAGAAGTCCTGACCCGGCTGGATCGAGAAGCTCGCCGCGTCGGGGCCGATGATCGTCGCGGACGTGACGGTCGTGGCCGAGGCGGAGTTGTTGAAGAAGTTCTCCTGCTGCCCCTGCTGGAAGTGCATGTCCGCGGCACCGAAGTCGATCGCCATCGGCGAGGAGGACAGCACCGACCCCGCGAGCGCCGGTGCGGCGGCGAACAGCCCGGCGACGGTGAGGGACGCACACCCGATCAGCCCGAGCGCCACACGCCGGAACCGACGCGACCACGTCCGGTCGCCCATCATCACCTGATCCATTGACACTCCGATGCTTGTCCGTGGTAACTACCGATGGACAGACATCGACACACTGTCGGGAATTACTTAGTCCAATTTGGGCTGGGTGACGGTATGCGGGCCGGAGCGGCGCGCCAGCGACGGTCGGCGTTATGCGTCAGCCGCGGACAGCGGCGGGCTCGCGGAGCACCAGCTGAACGATGTGGCGGGCGGTCTGGGGGTCCGGGTTCAGGCTGAGGTCGCCGGCGTTGTAGAGGAAGCGCTGGCCCAGGGAGACGATGCCGTCGGCGATCAGGTGCGGTTCGTCCGGCGACGTGTAGCGCCCGGCGGCGACCTCGGCCTCGATCAGCTCCGCGACCGCGGTCACGATGCGCGAACGCACGCCGCCCCGCGGCGCGGTGACGAGCCGCACCCCGGTGTCGCCTTCGAGGGTCAGAAACGAGCGGCGGCCCGGGTTGTCGGCGATCGCGGCGAGGAAGCCGGCGGCGATGCGCTCGAGCCACTCGACCCCGTCACCGGTCGCCGCCCGCTCGAGACGGCGGATGAGGGACGCGACCTCGGCCCACGCCACGTCACAGAGCAATCGGTTGCGGTCGCCGGTCCAGCGGTAGAGGGTGGCCCGGGCCACGCCGACCTCGCCGGCGAGGTGGGCCGTGTCGAGCTTGGCGCCGCTGCGCACGATCTCGCGGGCGTGCTGAAACGCCGCCGGGGGCGTCGCCCGATGCTCGACGGCGAGAGCGCCCGCCATGGCCCGGGCAAACGCGGGGGTCGGGGCGCCGGGCGCCTCCGGCCGGGATCGCGCGTACGCACCCGCCACCTGAGGCGCGATCAGGGATCGCGTGCCGGTGATCGGCTACGTTTACTGGACGCTCGTCGACAACTACGAGTGGGGCAGCTACGACGCGCGCCTCGGCCCGTACACGGTCAACGTGCTCACCGATCCCACGCTCAGGCGGCGGCGGCCGACGGCGGCGGCTGGGTAGTGGGCCTGCTCGTGCTGCTCAGCGCGCCGGCGCGCCTGGCCGCCGCTGCGGCTGCCGGGCTCGCATCGCGTAGTCGCCGAGCTCCACGTCGACGCCGCCGTCGGGCCGGGCCACGAGCCAGTCGCCGGGACCGGCCGCGACATCGCTCCCACGGCGGCGGATGATGAACAGGTGGTCGCCGACGAGTTTGTAGTCGACCCGGAACTCGTTGAAGAAATGTGCGAGCTCGGGATCGTTGTGCTGGCGGATCTGCAGGCGCGTGGCCGCAGGGGGCAGCCGATCGGGACGTTGCCGTGGCTCCGTCGAATCCATTGTCCGCATGGCCCGCTCCTTTTCGAGACACAACCAGCATGGGCCCTTCGACTCTGGCGCACGAGCGTGAAAGGTCCCTAACGGCTTCAGTAGTCCACCGTAAGCCCCTGCGACGAAGCGGGGGCGACCGCGGCCACCCCCTCCCTCCACCGATCGAGTCTGCCGAGGCCCGCTAGGCCGGGGCGCCCTCGGCGGCACCCGCACGCACACTGACGTCGGCCCGCTCGCCAGTCCCCGCCGGCGCCAGCCTCGGCACCAGCAGCGCGATCACGGCGCCGATCGCGAGCACGACTGCGCCGACCGGGAGCGCCGCGGTGAGGCCGTCCGTGAACGCATGCGGCGATGCGTACGAGCCGTGGGCGCTGAACACCGACGCCAGCACGGCGACGCCGATCACCCCGCCGAGCTCGCGGATCGCGTTGGCCGCTCCCGACGCCTGGCCCGCTTCCTGCGGCCGCACGGAGCTGAGCACCGCGTTGGCCGAGGGGGCGAACACGAGCGCCATTCCGGTCCCGGCGAGGATGAACGGGATGATCAGGCGGCCGTAGGCCACGTGCGGTGTGATGATCACGGCGAGCCAGCCGATCGCGGCGGCCTGCAGCGCCAGGCCGACGGCCATCAGCGGACGCGGCCCGATGCGATCGCTGAGGACCCCGGCGATCGGCGCGACGATCATCGGCATGCCCGTCCACGGCAGCGTCCGCAGCCCGGCCTGCAGCGGCGTGTAGCCCTGCGTGGTCTGGAAGAACTGGGCGAGCAGGAAGATCGCGCCGAACACCCCGAAGAACATCGCGAACGACAGTCCGTTGGTGGCGGCGAACCCGCGCGAGCGGAAGAACCGCATCGGGAGCATCGGCGCCGGCGCCCGCAGCTCATAGGCCACGAACGCGATCACGAAGGCGATCCCCACCGCGAACGAGCTCAGGATCGTCGCGCTGGTCCACCCGAGCGCCTGCCCGCGGATCGCGCCGTAGGTGATGCCGAGCAGGCCGGGCCCGATCAGCGCCAGGCCGCGCAGGTCGAGGCTCGGAGCCGGACCGCGCGACTCGGTCAACCGGGTCAGCGCCAGCGGGATCAGCACGAGCCCGACGGGGACGTTGATCCAGAAGATCCAGTGCCACGAGATGCCGCTGACGACCACGCCGCCGATGAGCGGGCCGATCGCGACGCCGAGACCACTGACTCCACCCCAGATCCCCAGGGCCCACCCACGTTTCTCGGGCGCGACCGCCTCCGACAGCAGCGTGAGCGTGAGCGGCAGGACGATTGCGGCCCCGAAGCCCTGCAGCGCCCGCGCGGCGATGAGTCCGTCGGTGCTCGTGGCCAGCGCCGCCGCGGCGCTGGCGGCGGTGAACAGGGTCAGCCCGACCGCGAACATCCGCCGGCGACCGAACCGATCGCCGAGCGCCGCTCCGGTGAGCAACAGGACGGCGAACGTCAGCGTGTAGGCGTTGACCGTCCACTCGAGGGACTGGATCGATGCGCCCAGGCTGCGGCGGATCGAGGGCAATGCGGTCGTGACGACCAGGTTGTCGAGCGTTGTCATGAACAGCCCGATGGACACGATCGCGAGCGTCCAGCCCAGGCTGGGTTTCGCCGCGGGACGTGTGCGGATGAATCGTGGACGGAAGGACATCTGTGGCACCTTTCTGTGTGATTGCTCACTCACTGGACGCCAAAGGAAAGTGTGATTACTCACTCACTAGCAGGACAAAAGAAGACGTGTCTACGGGCAGGCGTCGGCGGAGCTCAGTACCTCCGCCCAGTGCTCCAGCAGGTCGTCGATCTGCATCGCGGCGATCACGTTGCAGAGCATCCCCCGGGCGAAGAACCGCTGGATCTCGAGCGGCTCGGCGCCGGACTCGCGCTCCACCATCTCGAACAGCATCTGGAACCCACGGCGGAGCGCCGCGCGCACCTCGGGCTCACTCGCCGCCGCGTGACCCTGGAGCTGGGTCAGGAGCAGCTCCGGATCCTGCAGCAGGTCGCTGTAGGCCTCCCCCATCGCTTCGAGCGCCGGCCGCCCCTCTCGCCGAGCCCGGGCCGCAGCCTCGACGAACGTGTCATGGACGCGGCGGTAGCTGCGCTCCAGCACCGCCACGAACAGCTCGGTCTTGGTCGGGAAGAGCCGGAACAGGTAGGCCTGCGAGATGCCGGCCGCCCGCGCGATCTCGGTCGTCGGCGTGCCGTACAGACCGCGCTCGCCGACCACCTTCATCGCCGCGCGGAGCACGTCCTCACGGCGCTCCTCGGCCGTCGAGAGCGTGCGGGTCGGCGTTGTTGCGGACGGGTTCATGAGTGTGAGTATGCACTCACTCACACCGCTTGTCAAGGGGGCGGGCACGCGCCACCACCGCTCGGGGTGGTGGCGCGGGACCCGGTTTTGGGGGCGGTGCTACCGCCCCCACGCCGTCTGGACCGCACCGCCCGTCGCGAGCAGCTCGTCGAGGCGGCTGCCCGTCGTCGCCGCCCACGGGTTCGCGGACTTCTCGCTCGAGGACGTCGCCGCCCCGGTCGACGTGACGCGCAACCTGCTCTACCACTACTTCCCGCGCGGCCGGCCGGACATCCTGGTCGCCGTCGTGGAGGAGGCCGGACGCGAGCTCACGGCCGACTGGGTCACCGACAGCGCGCTCCCGCTCGAGCAGCGCCTGGCCGCGAACTTCGCCCGCATGCCCGAGCACGCGCTCGGCCCCACCGACGCCTGCCGGATCCACCGCCTGGCCCGTGCCGCCGCGGAGCCGGAGCTCACCGCGAATCGTCGCCGTGTGCGTCGAGATGGTCATCGCGAGCATCTCCTTCAACCACCTCGGTACGGCGGAGCCACCGCCGCTCGTGCACCTCGCGCTGAGCGGGTACCAGGCGTCGGCCGAGACGATCCTCGACGAGGCCCTGGCCACCGACGCCCCGCGCGCGCCGGTGATGCGGACCCTCACCGACACGCTCGTCGCGACGATCGCCGCCGCGCGGGCGGCAGCGGACGCGTGAGCAACGCTCCGGGCGTCAGGATTTCGGCTTGCGGCGGTTGCGTCGCCGTGTGACCGGCGTGCTCGCCAGCCGTCCTCGAGCTCGGCGACCGCCTCGCCCGTGTAGACGGCGAGCCGTTGCAGATGGGGCAGGCGCTCCCGGTCGCCCGTGAACCCCAGGCCCATCTTGCCCGACACGGCCAGCGAGGCGATGAACAGCCCCATCCCGTGCGCGAGCAGCGCGATCGGGTACATCGCCTCGAGCCGCGACCCGGCCAGGTATTGCCTCTCGAGCGGGCCGGGGACGTTAGAGATGATCAGGTTGTATGGCGGCTTCAGGCGGCCGCCGAGCCCGACCAGGCCCTGCACGATGAACGGGGTCATGAACAACGCGCCGTAGTTCTCGGCCACCGGCTTGGAGAGCCCACTCAGCGACTCCTTGGCCACGGTGCTCGAGCGGTGGATCGCGCGGATTCGCTCGACCGGGTCGGGGATGTCGGTGTAGATCTTCATCAACGCGATCGTGAACGCGTTGTTGGAGCTGTCCCCGTCGTCGACGCGGACCGACACGGGCGTGCCCGCGACCAGGCTGCTCTCCGGCAGCGCATCCATCTCCTTCAGGTACCGGCGCAGCCCGCCGGAGCAGATGGCCAGGAACACGTCGTTGATCGTCACGTTCGCCCGGTCGGCGATCTCGCGCACGCGGTCGAAATCGATCGCCTGCGTGCCCACCCGGCGCTGGCGGCCGATCCGCCCGTTCAGCGGTGAGCCCGGCACCTTGTAGGGCGTCGCGATCGCGTCCTCGCTCGGCCATACGCCGTTCTTGATCAGCCCGCCGGCGGCCAGGCCGAGGCCGCCCACCGTCTCGACGCCCTCGCGCACGCCCCCGGCGACGGAGCCCAGGCGCCCGATCAACGAGTGGCCGGCGACCGGAGCCTCCGATGTCTCGGGCGCCTCCGGCGGCCGGATCGCCCCGATCGACCACATCGGCCGAACCGCAGTATCGGTCGGATCCGGGGAGAGCATCTGTTGCAGCCGGCGCGATCCGCCGACGCCGTCCATCAGCGCGTGGTGCACCTTGAAGTACAGCGCGAAGCGCACGGGACTCAGCCCCTCGATCAGGTGCACCTCCCACAGCGGCCGGTCGAGGTCAAGCGGCCGCGAGTGCAACCGCGACACGAGCACCCCGAGCTCGCGCTCGCCGCCGGGGGGCGGCAGCGCGCTGTGGCGGAAGTGGAAGTCGAGATCGACCTCGTCGTCGGGGAGCTCGACGAACCCCGGTAGCACCGCCTTCAGCGCCGGGCTGCGAAGCCGGTAGTTGAACGGCGCGGCAAACGTGCGCGCCGACCGATACGACGCGACGAGTCGCGTCAGGTAGTCCGGCGCCGCATCGGCCGGCAGCTCGAACGTGCCCAGGCCAGCGACGTGCTGAGGACTTTCGCTGGACTCCTGCAACAGGAAGATCCGGTCAGCGAGCCCGACCCTGGTCGACATCCCTCTCTCCGTTCACCGTGGTGCGCGACCGAACGTGGGCGCAGGGCAACCGTATCCGCTTCGCGAGGCGGCGTTTCGCCGGCGCCGGTCAGTTACGCTTCGCCCCGGTGGCGACCGTCAAGCGTGCGCTCGCCGCGTCGCGCCCGCGCGCCCGCTACCCGGTGGGAGCGATATCGAAGTCCAGCTCGCGAGGGCGCCGTCACGCCGACTCCGGTGATGGATGCCGCGCTCGCGCGACTGACCGGGGTCGCCCGCAAGGCGTAGCTCGCGTGATCTCATCGTCGTGCCCGAGGAGATCCGGCCCGAGTTCCAGGAGATCCGCGCCACGCTCGAGCAGAGTGCCGAGCGGTACTCGTTCGCGCGCAACCCGCGCTGGACGCGACTGTGCGCGCGCCAGGACGAGATCTTCGCCTACGTCCGGGAGCTGCGCGCGAAGCTGATGCCGCGCTACCGGTTCGGCTCCAAGCGCCCGATTCTGTCGAACACCTACTACCCTGCACTCAGTCAGGGACATGTCGACGTGGTCACGGAGGGTATCCAGCGTGTGGACGGCGGGACGATCGTGTGCCGGCGCGGCGCGCGGCACGAGGTTGACACGATCATCACCGCGATCGTCTACCGCTACAGCCGCTCGCTTCTCGTCAACCGGGTGGTCGGCCGCGAGGGCCGCACGCTCGGCGAGACCTGGAACCAGTCGCCGCGGCCGTACCTCGGCACGACCGTGCCCGGGTTCCCCAACATGTTCATCTTGCTTCCCCCGAACTCGATCGGGATCAACTCGGTCATCTTCTCGCTCGAGTCGCAGATCGCCTACGTGATGGACGCGCTGCGCACGATGGAGCGCCACGGGATCACGCGGATCGAGCTTCAACCCGAGGCATTCGCGGACCACATCGCCGAGTGCGACCGCCGCAGCACCGGCAGCGTGTGGACCGACGGTGGCTGCAAGGCGTACTACACCGACGACGAGGGCCGGAACTACGCGATTCACCCCGGCTTCGAGTCCGGGGACCGGTGGCGGGCGCGGCGGTTCGATCTCGCGCGGTACATGGTGGCGGCGGCGGAGCACGATGCGGAGGCTCTGGCGGCGTGAGGGGTTCTGTCGACGCCGTGGGCGAGGACGCGCGAGCGGCGCTTCCGTGGCCGTCCGATCTCGACTGCGCGGCGCGGGTGCTCTACGAGGGCTCGACGCTGAGCGACTATGCGCTCCGCACCGGGCTGTCCGCGATCCTCGCCGGCGCGACGGTATTCGCCGCCGCGTCGGGGGGCTGGCGCGAGGAGCGCCGGCGGCTCGAGTTCTGCGCCGAGCTGTATGACGCGCGCGATCGGGACGCGGTGTTCGGGGCGTCGGGTGGGTCGACGGGTTCGGCGGGTTCGGCGGGATCGGCGAGGTCGACGGGGTCGGCGAGGTCGACGAGCGAGGTCGCCGCGGTGCCCGGCCGGGGGCCGGGTGTGCCCGGGGGGCGCGTGGAGCTGCTGCGCTTCCCGAGCACGTACGTGGCGCTCAATCCGGAGTTGCGCGAGGACTATGCCCGCCACGAGAACAACGCGCTCGCGCGGGCCCAACACTGGCGCCACGAGGACGGCCCGCGACCGACGCTGTGCGTGATCCACGGCTTCGGCGCCTCGCCGGCCTGGCTCAATACCGCCTTCTTCTCGCTCAAGGACTTCTTCGCCGAGGGCTGGGACGTCCTGCTCTACACGCTCCCGTTCCACGGCTCCCGGCGCGGAACGTCGTTCCCGATCAACGGCGTTGAGCTGTTCTCCTACGGCATGGCGCACTTCAGCGAGGCCATGATCCACGCCGTCCACGACTTCCGCGCGCTCGTCGACCACCTGGCCGAGCAGGGCGCACTGCGGATCGGCCTCACCGGCATCTCGCTCGGCGGGTACGTGAGCGCGCTGCTCGCCGCCGTCGAGCCGCGACTCGACTTCGTGATCCCGAACGCGGCCGTGACCTGGCTGCCGCCCCTGACCGACAGCTGGTTCCCGTCCAACCTCACCGGCGCCGCGCTGCGCGCACTGACCCGCGTGTCACCGGACCTGCTCGAACGGGCACTGGCGCTGCACAGCCCGCTGTCATGGGCCCCGCTCATCCCCAAGGACCGGCTGATGATCGTCGCCGGGCTCGGCGATCGGCTCGCCCCACCCGAGCAGAGCCTGTTGCTGTGGGAGCACTGGGACCAGCCCGAGCTGCGCTGGTTCCCCGGCAGCCACGTGCTCCACTTCGGTCGCCGTGAGTACCTGGAAGCGATGCGCGGGTTGATGGCGTAGGGCCGTTCTCCGGGTTCCGCGGGGGCGGGCCGTCCGATTCAGGTACTCGGACTTCGGTTTTCGGTTCGTCCCGATCTAGAGAATTCAGCCGGCGGTTGCGGGTCCCGCGTCGGGGCGGAGCCTGAATGGCGGCGATCTCATACGATCATCTCTCGAACTGAATCGATCCTCATGGCTCAGCGTCTCCGTATGAAGGCGGCCGTGTGCACCGGGGTAGCTCCGGCAACGTCTCCTCAATCACCAGCGAAGCTGAGCACGCTTCAGGGCATCGCACCGGGCGGCTCACTCGGCCTGCTGTCGCTGAGCGCCCACGACAACTCTCTGACCACCCTCAACGGGAGCCTGCTCGGCAGCCTGCTGACGCCCGTCGTCACGCTGCTCGCCGCGCTCAACCCGGCCGCCCCCACGCCGATCGCCCAGACGGTCACCGACCTGCAGGCGATCGGCGCCGCCCCCGGCGCCTCGGTGCCCGACGGCTCGCTGGTGCCCGTCGGCGCGGTCCTCACTTCGCTCGCCGGCCAGGGCGGCTCCCCACGCCGCGCCTTTGTGCTGAACAGCGCCGCCACGACGCTGAACGGCTCGTCGGCGCTCTCGCCCGGCACGCTGCTCGGCGTGATCGGCCAGCTCCAGTACGGCGCGGGCTCGCTGCCCGCCCCGTTGAACGGCGTCGCCCGCGCCCTCGCGACCCAGCTCGCC
>Ga0208714_1000348_pt1 | contig 13415 bp, 13 predicted proteins | sample NGESurshal072012_3_FD_184461 | JGI IMG/M metagenome (GOLD analysis project Ga0208714, IMG submission 184461) | Arctic peat soil microbial communities from Barrow, Alaska - NGEE Surface sample 415-1 shallow-072012 (SPAdes) | ecosystem: Environmental > Terrestrial > Soil > Wetlands > Peat ... | reverse complement strand
CCGAGCCTCGACCTGCGACTTCTTCTCCTCCCCCGCAAGGGGGAATAGCGCGTCGGCGGCCGCACGTAGCCGCGAACCAGCACCGAGAAGAAGCCAAGTCCGAGACACCAAGGAGCACGAGTGACATGACCAAGCCCGAGGATCCCAACCGCGTACTGATCTTCGACACGACGCTGCGCGACGGCGAGCAGTCCCCGGGGATCTCGCTCAACACGCAGGAGAAGCTGGAGATCGCGGGGCAGCTGGCGCGGCTCGGCGTGGACGTGATCGAGGCCGGGTTCCCGATCACCTCTCCCGGTGACTTCGAGGCGGTCCAGGCGATCGCCAGGACCGTCGAGGGGCCGGTCATCGCCGGCCTGGCGCGCACGCACGTGGCCGACATCGACGCGGCGTGGAACGCGGTCAGGGACGCGCCGCGACCGCGCATCCACACCTTCATCTCGACCTCCGACATTCACATCCAGTACCAGCTGCAGACCACGCGTGAGGACGTCAAGGGGCAGGCGCGGGCCGCGGTGGCCCACGCCAAGCAGTACCTCGACGACGTCGAGTTCTCACCCATGGACGCCACCCGCGCCGAGATCGAGTTCACCGCCGAGGTGTGCCAGATCGCGATCGACGAGGGCGCGACCACGATCAACATTCCCGACACCGTCGGCTACACGATGCCGCACGAGTACTCGGCCTTCCTGACGCGGTGCTACGAGCTGGTGCCGGGCCTGCGTGACGTCGTGCTCTCGGTCCACTGCCACGACGACCTGGGGCTGGCGGTGGCGAACTCGTTCGCCGGCGTGCGCGCCGGGGCGCGGCAGGTCGAGTGCGCGATCAACGGGATCGGCGAGCGCGCCGGCAACGCGTCACTGGAGGAGATCGTGATGCTGCTCCACACCCGCCGGGCCGACATCGGCCTGCACACGCGCGTCAACACGCGGGAGATCGCCCGCACCTCGCGCCTCGTCTCGCGTCTGACCGGCTACTCGGTGCAGCCCAACAAGGCGATCATCGGGCGCAACGCGTTCGCGCACGAGTCGGGCATCCACCAGGACGGCGTGCTCAAGGAGCGCACCACCTACGAGATCATGGACGCCACCACGGTGGGGCTGGAGGCCAACTCGATCGTGCTCGGTAAGCACTCGGGCCGTCACGCGCTCAAGCAGGCCCTGGCCGAGCTGGGCTTCGAGGTCTCGGGCCAGACGCTGAACACGGCGTTCAAGCGCTTCAAGGAGATCGCCGACAAGAAGAAGCAGGTGACCGCGATGGACCTCGAGGCGCTGCTGACCGACGAGCTGCGCGGCGAGATGGTGGGGTACCAGCTTGAGTGGTTCGACGTCGAGGCCTCGTCGCGCCGGCCGCCGCACGCCACCGTCGGGATCCGCACGCCCGAAGGCGAGGAGGTGACCGGCTCGTTCACCGGCGACGGTCCGGTGGACGCGATCTTCCGTGCCATCAACGCCGCCACCGGCAGCGAGGCGAAGCTCCGCGAGTTCCGCGTCGACGCGGTGACCGGCGGGCAGGACGCGCTCGGCGAGACCTCCGTGGTGCTCGAGCTCGGCGGGTTCACCGGCTCGGGGCAGGGCGTCTCGACGGACATCCTCGAGGCCGCCGGCCGCGCCTACGTGCGGGCGCTCTCGAGCGCCGTCCGCCGCCAGAGCGTGACGGCCGAGGCCGACGCGGCGACCGACGCCGCCCCCGAGCCCGTCAGCGCTCCGTAGAGGAATCTGCGATCGCGGCCGGCGCGCCGCCCCCGGCGCGCGACTCGGCCGTCGCGATCATCATGCCCTGCCGGTAGCCGGCGGCGAGCACGCGGCTGCGCGGCTCGTGGTTCATGAAATCCGCGCCCATCGCCGCGGCCGACTCGGGGTCGGGCCACAGGGTCTGCACGACGGCGCCCCGCCGGCGGAGCGCGAGCATCTCGAGCGAGACGGCCGAGCGCGCCATGTTGCGCGCGACCGCGACGAGCGTGTGGGGCCCATTGATCCCCGCGGTCGGGTTCAGGCACAGGACGTGGGTGTCGCGGCCCGCCGGAGCCGCATCAAGGTTGGTCGGGCTCCAGACGCCGCCGTCGACGTACTCGCGGCCGCCGATCGTCACCGGCGCGAACAGCCACGGCACGGTGCACGACGCCTCGACGGCCTGCGCGACGGTGGCGTCAGGCGAGCCGGGGCTGCCGAACATCACGCGCCGGCCGGAGCGACGATCGACGGCGGCGATCCTCAGCCGTCCGTCGAAGCGGGCGCCCGAGTCGGCGATCGCCCGGTGCAGGGCCTCGAGCGAGCCCGGCGGCCGCGGAATCCGGTTCAGCACCGCCGCGCGGACCAGCGCCGTCCCGGGACTCGCCGCGGCCAGAGCGATCGGGGCGACGCCCGCGCTGGCGGCGAGTGCGAGGCGCCCCGCGCGCTGGGCCGCCCGGCGTGCGGCTGCGGCCACGGGGCCGTCGGGGAGTGGGGGCGTGGCGAGCTCGATCTCGGTGCCGGCACTGCTGGGCCGCGTCGGGGCGCGGCCCGCGACCAGGTATGCCGCCACGATCGAGCCGGCCGACGTGCCGACGAAATGCTCACACTGGCGCAGGTCAAAGCCGGTTGCGTCCTCGACCCCGGACAGGACCCCCATCATCCACGCCTCGCCGAGCACGCCGCCGCCTCCGAGGACGAGGACGTCGGGGCGCGAGATCATTGTTTGAGGCTACCGAGCCGCCTTCCGCCAACGTGCTGTACGTGATAGCGTACGTTTGTATGTCAGCCGTCGCCGCCGAATCGCTGGGCGTCCGCGTCAAGGCGCTGCGCGACGCGATGGATCTGTCGCTGCGCGACCTGGCCGAGCGCTCGGGCGTTTCCGCGCCGATGCTCTCGCAGGTCGAGCGCGGTGAGACGAGCCCCACCCTGCAGGTCGCCTCGCGCATCGCCGCCGGGCTGGAGCTGCGGCTCTCGCAGCTGCTGCGGCTCGACGAGGACGGCGCCGTGACCGTCGTGCGCTCCTCGGAGCGCCGCCACGGCCCGGCCGGGGCCCGGCATCGCTATGAGATCCTCACCCCGCCGCTGCCCGGCCAGCGGGCCGAGCTCTCGCGCCACGTGCTGGCGAGTGGTGCCCAGACCGGCGGTGCCGGCGATCCGCCGATGCACGAACCCGGCAGCCGTGAGACGGCGCTCGTCGAGCAGGGCACCGTGGTGCTGCGCTGCGACGGGGAGCGCCACGAGCTCTCGGCCGGTGACTGCGTGACGTTCGATGCCGATCTTCCCCACCATTTCGAGAACCCCGGAACGACTGAGGCGGTCCTGCTCGCGGTCGTGAGCGCCGGCCTCCGGAGGAGCTGAGCCAATGCCACAGACGCTGTTCGACAAGATCTGGGACACGCACGAGGTCGCGCCGGGTCTCCTGTACATCGACCTCCATCTGGTGCACGAGGTCACGAGCCCGCAGGCCTTCGACGGCTTGCGCCTGGCCGAGCGGGCCGTGCGCCGGCCCGACCGCACGCTGGCCACGGCCGACCACAACGTGCCCACCGACGGCACGCCGGTGGCGGCCCGGATCAAGGACGAGCTGTCCCGCGTGCAGGTGCAGACGCTCGAGCGCAACTGTGCCGAGTTCGGGATCCCCGTCTACTCGCTCGGCTCCGAGCACCAGGGGATCGTGCACGTGATCGGCCCCGAGCTCGGCGTCACGCAGCCCGGGATGACGATTGTGTGCGGCGACTCGCACACCGCGACGCACGGCGCCTTCGGGGCGCTGGCGTTCGGGATCGGAACCAGCGAGGTGGAGCACGTGCTGGCCACGCAGTGCCTCGTGCAGTCAAAGCCGCGCTCGATGCGGGTCCTGTACGACGGCGATCTCGGCTTCGGCGTCACCGCCAAGGACCTGATCCTCGGCACGATCGGCCAGATCGGCGTCGACGGCGCCGTCGGACACGTGGTCGAGTTCGCCGGCCCGGCAATCGAGGCGCTGTCGATGGAGGGCCGGATGACGGTCTGCAACATGACGATCGAGGGCGGCGGTCGCGCCGGCATGATCGCGCCCGACGCGACCACCTTCGAGTGGGTGCTGGGGCGCCCCGGCGGTCCCGGCGAGGTGCCCGAGAGCTGGGGCTCGCTGAAGACCGACGACGGCGCGACGTTCGATCGCGAGGTCGTCGTCGACGCGGCGGCGCTCAGCCCGATGGTCACGTGGGGCACGACCCCGGGCATGGTCGTGCCCGTGACCGCGTCGGTCCCCGAGCCGAGCGCGGAGCAGGACGAGCGCGCGCTCGAGTACATGGCGCTGGAGCCGGGGACCCCGATTCAGGAGATCGCGCTCGACCGCGTATTCATCGGCTCGTGCACGAACTCGCGGATCGGCGACCTGCGCGCCGCCGCCGAGGTGGTGGGCGGTCGCAAGGTCGCCGACAGCGTCTACGCGATGGTCGTGCCCGGCTCCCAGCAGGTGAAGCTGCAGGCCGAGCGGGAGGGCCTGGACGAGGTCTTCCGGGCCGCCGGCTTTGACTGGCGCGGCGCCGGCTGCTCGATGTGCCTGGGTATGAACCCCGACACGCTGGCGCCGGGTGAGCGCTGCGCTTCGACCTCGAACCGCAACTTCGAGGGCCGGCAGGGCCGGGGGGGCCGCACACATCTGGTCTCGCCGCAGATGGCCGCGGCCGCAGCCATCGAGGGCCGGTTCGTCGACATCAGGGAGTGGAGCAAATGAGAGCGATCGAAACGATCACCGGACGCGTCAGCGTGCTGAACCGCGACGACGTCGACACCGACCAGATCATCCCCAAGCAGTTCCTCAAGCGCGTCGAGCGCACCGGGTTCGGCGAGTTCCTGTTCTACGACTGGGCCAAGCAGCCCGGCTGGGAGCTGCCGAAGAACCCGATCCTCGTCGCCGGGCGGAACTTCGGCTGTGGCTCGAGTCGCGAGCATGCCCCGTGGGCGCTCGAGGACTACGGCTTCCAGGCCGTCATCGCGCCCAGCTTCGCCGACATCTTCCGCTCCAACTGCACCAAGATCGGCCTCCTGCCGGTGGAGCTGACGGCGGCGCAGTGCGCAGCCATCCGCGACGCCGGCGAGGCCCAGGTCGACCTGGCCGCCCAGGAGGTGCGTTGGCCCGGCGGCTCGGCTCACTTCGAGATCGACCAGGAGATCAAGCACCGGTTGCTGAACGGGCTCGACGACATCGCCCTGACCCTCGGGGAGTCCGACGCGATCGAGGCCTACGAGCGCGACCGCGAACGCACCGGTCCCGTCACCACCGCGCTGTGAGCGCGGCCCCGAGGAGACCGCGGCCCGCCTCGAGCAGGCGGGATTCACCGAGGTCGCCTGCTGGCTCGAGCCCAAGCGCGTCGAGCTTCCCGACCCACGCCCATTCGTGTCGACCGTGTGCCTCGTTCGCCATCTCGACCCACTGCCCGACGGCCTGCGCGGCCCCTTCATCGACCGCGTGCTGGCGCGGACGGGTGTGCCGCTGGTGCTCGAGTACGTGCGGTTGAACATGGCGGGGCGGAAGGCGTAGTGAGGCGTGCCCGCCCTGGCGCCGGCATCCGCCCCGTAAGCTCCGCCGGTGGACTACGGGCACCTTCTGGTCGCCTACGAGGGATCGCCGCGAGGGGACGAGACGGTGCGGGCGGCCGACGCGATGGCCCGTCGGAGCGGCACCCGGCTCACCGTGGTGGTCGTGGTGGCGCTGGAGCGGCCGACGCGATGGGTGACGCGCTTCCCCCGGCAGACGGCGGTGTGGAACGACGTGCTGCTCGACGCGGCGCGGGCCGACCTCGATCGCGCGGCGCGGTCGCTCGAGGTGCCCGCCGAGATGACGGTGCTGTTCGGATCGACGGCCCGCGCGCTGGCCGACGGCGCGGAGGAGTTCGGCTGCGACGCGATCATGCTCCCCGCCCGCCCGCGCGGCCCGTTGACCCGGTTGCTGGCGGACTACCGCGCGGCCGCGGTGCGCCGCCGGGCGTCGTGTCCGGTGCTGCTGCCGGGGTGAGCGTCGCCGGCGATGGGTGGCGGCACGACCAAGTTCGCCCCGTCCGTGTAGCTTGCGGGCGCTGATGGCCGACCGCGATCCCCAGATCCGATGACGCCCCGGATCGTCCTGCTGGCCGGTGACGGGATCGGCCCCGAGGTCATCGCGCCCGCGGTCGAGGTGCTGAACGCGGTGACCGAGCTCGAGTACGAGGAGCACGTGTTCGGGGGCGCCGCGATCGACGCGCACGGTGTGGCACTGACCGACGAGACGCTCGCGGGGTGCCGACGCGCGGACGCGGTGCTGCTGGCCGCCGTCGGCGGACCCAAGTGGGACACCACCGATCCCGACCGTCCGCGTCCCGAGCAGGGCCTGCTCGGGCTGCGCAAGGGGCTCGGCCTGTACGCCAACCTGCGGCCCGTCCGGCCGCTGCCGGCGCTGTATGACGCCAGCCCGCTCAAGCGCGAGCGGATCGAGGGCACCGATCTGCTCGTCGTGCGCGAGCTGACCGGGGGCATCTACTTCGGTGAGAAGACGCGCACCGCGGACTCGGCCTCCGACGTGTGCACGTACACGCGTGAGGAGATCGAGCGGATCGCGCGGGTGGCGTTCGGCGCGGCGCGCTCGCGGGTGACGAGCGTCGACAAGGCGAACGTGCTCGAGACCTCGCGGCTGTGGCGCGAGGTCGTGCGCGAGGTCCATGCGCGCGAGTTCCCGAACATCGAGCTCGAGCATACGCTGGTGGACAACGCCGCCATGCAGCTCGTCTCCTCGCCGCGGCACTTCGATGTGATCGTGACCGAGAACATGTTCGGCGACATCCTCAGCGACGAGGCGGCGATGCTCACGGGCTCGATCGGGATGCTCCCGAGCGCCTCGCTCGGCGCCGGCGGTCCGGGCCTGTTCGAGCCCGTGCACGGGTCAGCCCCCGACATCGCGGGGACCGGTGCCGCCAACCCGCTGGCGATGTTCCTCTCGGCGGCCATGATGCTCCGGCACGGACTCGCTTTGGAAGCCGAGGCCGTGGCGGTAGAATCGGCCGTCGACCAGGCCCTTGCGGAGGGTCTGCGTACGAGAGACCTCGGGGGTGGCGCGTCGACAGACGAAGCCACCCGCGCCGTTCTCCAACATCTCTAAGGAGCATCTCGTGGAACAAGCCGACCTCATTTGGCAGAACGGAGAGCTGGTCGCCTGGGAGGACGCAAAGGTCCACGTACTGACGCACGGCCTGCACTACGGCACCGGCGTGTTCGAGGGTGAGCGCGCATACGAGACCGCGCAGGGGCCGGCGATCTTCCGCCACCGCGAGCATCTCGAGCGGCTGTTCAAGTCGGCCCAGCTCTACTACATGCCGATCCCGTTCACGCTCGAGGAGTTGCGGTCGGCCACGCATGAGCTGATCGCCGCCAACGGCCTGACCGAGTGCTACATCCGGCCGATCGCCTTCCGCGGCTACGGCCAGATGGGGCTCTATCCGCTCGACGCGCCGGTCGAGGTCTCGATCGCGGCGTGGCCGTGGGGCGCGTATCTCGGCGAGGAGAGCAAGCAGCACGGCATTCGCGCCAAGGTCTCGAGCTGGCGCCGGATCTCCGGCGATGCGCTGATCCCGCACGCCAAGGCCTCCGGCCAGTACCTCAACAGCGTGCTGGCCAAGATCGAAGCCTCGAAGGCCGGCTACCAGGAGGCGATCCTGCTCGACTCGCACGGCTTCGTGTGCGAGGGCTCGGGCGAGAACATCTACGTCGTGCGCGACGGCAGGCTCCTGACACCGCCGCAGACGGCCAGCATCCTCGACGGCATCAACCGTCGCTCGGTGCTGCGGATCGCCGCCGACCTCGGCTACGAGGTGGTCGAGCGCGATATCGCGCGGGCCGAGCTGTACCTGGCGGAGGAGATTCTGATGTCCGGCACGGCGGCCGAGCTCGTGGCCGTGCGCGAGGTCGACGACCACATGATCGGCACCGGCGAGCCCGGACCGATGACCCGCGAGCTGCAGCGCGTGTTCGACGATGCGCTGCACGGACGCGACCCGCGCTACCTCGAGTGGCTCGATGTCGTGAAGGTCCCGAGCAAGGCCGCGTAGAGCCGATGCGGTGATCCAGCTCTACGACACGACCCTGCGCGACGGCATGCAGGGCGAAGGAATGTCGCTTTCCGCGCAGGAGAAGCTGCGCGTCGCCCACCGGCTCGACGAGCTCGGGATCGATCTGATCGAGGCCGGCTTCCTGGGCTCCAACCCCAAGGAGGCGGAGCTGTTCGAGCTGCTGGCCGGCGAGCGGTTCGGCCACGCCGAGATCGCCGCCTTCGGGATGACGCGGCGGCGCGAGCTGAGCGCCGAGCACGATCCCGCGCTGCGCGTGCTGGCCGACTGCTTCGCCCCCGTCTGCACGCTCGTGGGCAAGACGTGGGCGCTCCACCTGGAAAAGGTGGTCAAGGTCGACCGCGAGGAGAACCTGCGGATGATCGCCGACTCCGTGGCGTTCCTCGTCGCCCAGGGCAAGCGCGTCGTCTACGACGCCGAGCACTTCTTCGACGGCTTCGCCGATGATCGCGAATATGCGATCCGCTGCCTGCGCGCCGCCGCCGAGGCCGGGGCCGCGACGGTGACCTGCTGCGACACCAACGGCGGCACGCTACCCGACCAGGTCGGCGCGTCGATGGCGGTGGTGCTCGCCGCACTGGCCGACGTCGCCGTCACAGTGGGCATCCATTGCCACGACGACGCCGCCTGCGGCGTTGCCAACACGCTCGCCGCGGTGCAGGCCGGCGCCACGCACGTGCAGGGGACGATGAACGGCTACGGCGAGCGCTGCGGTAACGCGAACCTCATCTCGATCATCCCCAACCTGCAGCTCAAGCTCGGCTACCGGTGCCTGACCGAAGCCCAGCTCGCGTCGCTGACGCCGACGGCTCACTTCCTCGACGAGCTGCTCAACTTCACCCCCAACCCCGACCAGCCCTACGTGGGACGCAACGCCTTCGCCCACAAGGGCGGGATGCACGTCGCCGGCGTCAACGTCGACCCGGCCACGTTCGAGCACGTCGATCCGGCCGTGGTCGGCAACCGGCGCGAGCTGCTCGTCTCGGAGCTCTCGGGCAAGGGCACCGTGCACGCCCGCGCCCGCGACGCCGGCATCACGCTCGACGGCGAGACGGCGGGCAGGGTGATCGAACGGGTCAAGGAGCTCGAGCACCGTGGCTACCACTTCGAGGCCGCCGATGGGTCCTTCGAGCTGATGCTGCGCAAGCAGACCGGCGACTACGAGCCGCTGTTCCGGCTCGAGTCGTGGCGCGCGATCGTCGAGAAGCGGGCCGACGGCCGCGTCGAGACCGAGGCGACGATCAAGATCTGGGTCGACGGCGAGCGCTACGTGCGCACGGCCGAGGGCAACGGGCCGGTCAACGCCCTGGACCGGGCGCTGCGCGACGCGATCGGCGAGATCCACCCCCATCTGCGCGACATCGAGCTGGTCAACTTCAAGGTCCGGATCCTCGACGAGGCGAAGGGGACCGGAGCCGTCACGCGCGTCCTGCTCGACGCGTCCGACGGCCAGGACGTGTGGGGCTCGATCGGGGTCTCGGAGAACGTGATCGAGGCGTCCTGGGAGGCGCTCGTGGACTCGCTCGAGTACGCGATGCAACCCGGACGGCGGCGGCCGGGGCAGCCGGCTGTCCGCTCCGCGCCCGGCTCGTGACCGACGCCATCCCCCTAGCCCGACCGGTCATCGGGCGTGCCGAGGAGGAACGCGTGCTCGACGTCCTGCGCTCGGGCCAGCTCTCGCTCGGCCCGCAGCTGCCGGCCTTCGAGCAGGCGTTCGCCCGCCGCCTGAACGTTGCCCACGCGAGCGCGGTGTCGAGCGGCACGGCGGGACTGCACCTGGCCCTGCGCGCGGTGGGCGTCGACGAGGGCGCGGAGGTGGTCACGAGCCCGTTCTCGTTCGTGGCCAGCGCCAACGCGGTCCTGTACGAGCGGGCGCGCCCCGTGTTCGCCGATATCGACTCGGTGACGCTGAACATCGACCCCGACGCCGCCGCGGCGGCCGTCGGCGAGCGGACGGCCGCGCTGCTGCCGGTCCACATCTTCGGCTACCCGGCCGACGTGCCCACGCTCGAGCGTCTCGGCCTGCCGATCGTCGAGGACGCCTGCGAGGCGCTCGGCGCCGTGTACGCCGACGGGATCGCGGTGGGCGGCCGCGGTCACCCGGCCGTGTTCGGCTTCTACGCCAACAAGCAGCTGACGACCGGCGAGGGGGGAATGGTGACCACCGGCGCGGAGGCGATCAAGGTGCGGATCGACTCCGAGCGCAATCAAGGACGTGCGCCGGACATGGGCTGGCTCGACCACGATCGCCTCGGCTTCAACTACCGCCTGTCGGACATCGCCTGCGCGATCGGGCTGGCCCAGCTCGACCGGCTCGAGGAGATGCTTGCCGGCCGCGCGCGCGTCGCCGCGCTCTACCGCGAGGCGTTGGCCGGGCTCGAGGGGCTCGACCTCCCGTGCCCCGACAGCGACGGTGACCGGCGCGGATGGTTCGTGTTCGTGGTCCAGCTCCCCCGGGGAGTCGACCGCGACGCCACCGTGCGGGCGCTGGGCGAGCGGGGCATCCAGAGCAAGCCGTATCTCCCCGCGATCCATCTGATGAGCTTCTACCGCAACCTGTTCGGGCACCGCGAGGGGGAGTTCCCGGTGTGCGAGGACGTAGCCGCGCGCTCGATCGCGCTGCCGTTCTTCCCCGAGGTGACCGAGGGCCAGGTCGCGCGCGTGGCGGCCGAGCTCGGCGACGTTCTCGGGCGCCCGCGGCCCTAACATCGCCCCTCATGTCACGCTTCGCAGAGCCACAACACGCCGTCTTCCGGGGCCTGAACGACTCGATCGGCTTCGATTGGCGCCTCGGCCCTTACGATGTCGAGCAGTCCCGCGCGCATGCGGCGATGCTCGCCGTCCAGGGGATCATCTCCGAATCGGACCGCGGCGCCCTGCACGAGGCGCTCGGAGCGGTCGAACGGGAGTTGGGCGACGGGACGTTCCCGTTCGCCGACGGCGACGAGGACATCCACATGGCGATCGAGCGCCGCGTGACCGAGCTCGCCGGGCCGGTCGGCGGCAAGCTGCACACGGCCCGCTCGCGCAATGACCAGGTGGCCACGGACATGGCGATGTTCGTGCGCGCGCACGCCCACCAGACCCAGCAGGCGACCGCGGCGCTGGCGCAGACGCTCGTGGACGTCGCCGAGGGTCACCTCGACTGGCCGATGCCGGGCTACACCCACCTGCAGCGCGCGCAGCCGATCTACCTCAGCCATCACCTGCTGGCCTACGTATGGATGCTGATCCGCGACGCGCGGCGGTTCGGCGCTGTGACGGCGGCCACGGCCAAGCTGCCCCTCGGCGCGGGCGCGCTGGCCGGCGTCAACTTCGACACCGACCGGCGCCGGGTGGCGGCCGATCTCGGCTTCTCGGGGGTGGCCGAGAACTCGGTCGACGCCGTCTCCAACCGCGACTTCGTGCTCGACTACCTGGCCGCCGCGGCCACCTGCGCCACGCACCTCTCGCGGCTCGGGGCGGAGGTCGTGATGTGGTCAAGCGAGGAGTTCGGCTTCTGCGAGGTCTCCGACGCGTGGGCCTCGGGCTCGTCGATCATGCCGCAGAAGAAGAACCCCGACGCCGCCGAGCTGCTGCGGGCCAAGGCACCCCGGATCGCCGGCCATCTCGTCGCTCTGCACGGCGTCATGCACGGACTCCCGCTGACCTACAACAAGGACATGCAGGAGGACAAGGAGCACCTGTTCGACGCCGTCGATACGCTGGATCTCTGCCTGGCCGCGGCGCGGGGGATGCTGGCCACAGTCAGCTTCCGGCGCGAGCGCCTGGCCGTCGCCGCGGGCGACGAGTTCCTCGCCGCCACCGACATCGCGGACCTGCTGGTCCGCCGTGGCATGCCGTTCCGTGAGTCGCACGGCGTGGTCGCCGGCCTCGTCCGGTCCGCGCTCGAGCAGGGCAAGACGCTCTCGCAGCTCACGCGCGACGAGCTCGCGAGCCATTCCGAGCTGCTCGACGACGAGTACTACGCGGTGCTGAGCGACGGCGCCTGGCTGGAGTCCAAGGTCTCGGAAGGCGGCACCAGCCTTGGCCGGGTGCGCGAGCAACTCGCGCACGCCCGCGAGGCCATCGCCGCGATCGGGTGAAGCCGTCGTTCTACGACCGCCCGGTCGTGGAGGTCGCCCGGGAGCTGATCGGCTGCGTCGTGACGCACGGCGAGACCTCGGGCGTGATCGTCGAGACCGAGGCCTACCACGACTCCGAGCCGGCGTGCCACGCGTTCGTCGGGCTGACCCCGCGGACCCGCGTCCTGTTCGGAGCGCCGGGCATCGCGTACGTGTACCGCTCCTACGGCATCCACGCGCTGCTGAACGCGGTCGCTGAGGCGCCCGGCACGGGGGCAGCCGTGCTGATCCGCGCGCTCGAGCCGCTCACCGGGGCCGACCTGATGCGCGAGCGCCGCGGGGCGGACCCGCTCGAGGCGCTGTGCTCGGGCCCCGGCAAGCTCACCCAGGCGCTCGGGATCGGGCTCGGCGACAACGGCACCGATCTCGCCCGCGGGCCCGTGACGATCTCCGGCCGCCCGCGGCAGTGGCGCGACCCGGAGCTGTGGGCCGGCCCGCGGATCGGGATCAGCAGGGCCACCGAGCTCCCGTGGCGGTTCTGTGCCTCGGGGAGCCGGTTCCTGTCCCGGCGCACGAGCGGCCTGAGCGTGGCCACTATCCCGGTGGCGGCGCCTTAGCCGGCGCCGATGCCGGCGCCGCCCGACCCGCTGCTGCCGCCGCCCCCGCCGCCGCCGGTGCCCCCGCCGCCGCCGGTCGCGCCGCCGCCGCCGGTCGCGCCGCCGCCGCCGGTTGCGCCGCCGCCGCCGCCGGTTGCGCCGCCGCCGCCGCCGGTTGCGCCGCCGCCGCCCGTGGCGCCGCCGCCGCCGGTCGCGCCGCCGCCCGTGGCGCCCCCGGTGGTTGCGCCGCCGCCGGCGCGTAACGGACTCCCGGGCACCGCTGCGGGAGGCGCGGGACGCCTTCGACGCCATCGGCGCATCAAGCTGGGGAGACCAGGCACGCCGCGAGTTGCGGGCGTCGGGCGAGCGCAGCCGCCGCCGTGTTCCCGAGGCGCGCGACGACCTGACGGCGCAGGAGCTTCAGATCCCCCAGCTCGCGGCCGAGGGCCTGTCAAATCGCGAGATCGGCCAGAGGCTGTTCCTATCCCATCGCACGATCAGCACGCACCTGTACCGGGTGTTCCCGAAGCTCGGCATCACTTCGCGGGCTGAGCTGAGCGCTTCCCTCGCTCCCGGATCGGGCGCGGTCAGGGCGGGGGATTACGGTCAGTAATCGCCGCGGGGCTGCGCGGCAGACGTAGGACGCACCCGGGCATACATACGTACGTCAACGGCCCGAAAAGTGTCGTCATGTGACGCACGCGTCGTTTCCAGACTGCG
>Ga0208714_1000347_pt1 | contig 13434 bp, 4 predicted proteins | sample NGESurshal072012_3_FD_184461 | JGI IMG/M metagenome (GOLD analysis project Ga0208714, IMG submission 184461) | Arctic peat soil microbial communities from Barrow, Alaska - NGEE Surface sample 415-1 shallow-072012 (SPAdes) | ecosystem: Environmental > Terrestrial > Soil > Wetlands > Peat ... | reverse complement strand
TGTCGGGCGGCCTGTGCCCTTCTCGCTACCTTTATCCGCTCTTCCGGCTCGCGAAATCGCTACCTTATATAGGGTGATTCCGCTACCGATCCTTCTACCAATCCAGGCCCGCCGCTGATCTCTCCCGCACTCTCAAGATGCATCTCCCCCCACTTCGGATGCATTCCTCACCACGCGCAGGAGCTAACTCTCATGCTTACAACAAACTGTTACAGCGGATCGCTCACAACAAGACTTTACTGAACTGTTTTCCCGGCAACTGCCGCACAATCCCTTTCCTCTCCAGATTGAAGAGCTTGCCAGAACTTCGCTGGAGTTCAAGCCACTTGTTTCCACGAGGTAGTCAATCGGTTGCGCTTCGTCCGTGTTCAGCAGCCCGTAAATCATTCTCTCTGAATCGTTTAGCCCCTGATCCAGTAGCAAATTTCGCTGCTCCGCTTCCACCCGTTCCGTTTGCAGCAAAGCCGCTCGAATCGGCGTGGCCCGGCGTCATGGTCAGCGCCGGCCAAGAGAGGGAAGCTTCGGGCTCCATGCCGCCACCCCAGGTCCATAATAACCATACTGTCAAGTCCCGCCAAGTTTATCTATCCTGTTCCCTCCTGCTTTCCACTTTTCCGAAAAACAAAGAGGGACTGGGGAGAGTAACAGTCCGATTGACGCTCATTCTCAAAGTGAACCGGCGATCGATCGAATCCGTACTGCATCACTGCATCCGCTTCCGGGGCGAGGACGTTCGTCATTCAAACGAGATTTTGCACGGAGCCCAGAAATACGGCAGGCCTGGAAGGATTGCACTACAGCGATATGGCCGGCACGGGGTTTGGTTCCACCGCGAGTTTATCTTCAGCTTTTGCTGGCTGGCGCGGTCCCCTCGCAGCTTTGGCGCGCTGTTCGGTTTCCTGGGCGTCGACGACTGCAATCGCGGCGATGTTCACGATCTCTTCTACTTCGGCGCCGCGTTGCAGCACGTGCACGGGTTTGGACATGCCCATCAGGATGGGGCCGATGGTTTCGCCTCCACCGATGCGGGTGAGAAGTTTGTAGCAGGTATTCGCGGAGGTGAGGTCCGGGAAGATCAGCACGTTGGCGCCGCCGCGCAGTTTGGAGAAAGGATAGGTTTCCTCAATGATTTCCGGAATGACCGCGGTTTCCGCCATCATCTCGCCATCGATCATCAGTGTGGGATCGGCGGCGTGGACCAGTTCGACGGCGCGGCGCACCTTCAGCGTGAGTGGATGCGCGGTGCTGCCGAAATTGGAAAACGAAAGCATGGCCACCCGCGGTTCCACGTTGAAGCGGCGCGCGGTTTCCGCGGCGCAAAGCGCGATTTCCGCCAGATCCTCGGCGCTGGGTTCGATGTTCACGGTGCAATCCGCGAGGAAGTACATGTCCCCGCGGCGCGTGACCAGCACGTACAAACCGGAAACCTTGTGCAATCCCGGCCGCGGCTTGATCACCTGCAGCGCGGGACGAATGGTATCGGGAAAATGTTGCGTGACGCCGCTGACCAGAGCGTCCGCGTCGCCGAGATGGACCATCAAGGAGCCGAAAATGTTGGGATTGCCGATCAGTGTGCGTGCTTCGGAGAGAGTAACGCCGCGCCTTTGCCGCAATTCATAAAGCGCCTGGATGTAGGCTTCGCGCTGCGGCCAGACGGCGGGATCGATCACGGTGATTTGCTCGAGATTCACGGAGAGATCGGCGGCGCGGGCGCGGATGGTAGCGCTATCGCCAATCAACATGGGGCGGGCAATTTTTTCTTCCACCAGGATGTGCGCGGCGCGCAATATTTTTTCGTTTTCGCCTTCCGGAAAAATTACGCGGCGCGGACTGGTTCTGGCTTTCAGAATCACCAGGCGTGTGATCTCATGCGCCCGGCCGAGCAAACGTTCCAGGCGTTCGCGGTATTCGTCGAGATTGACGGGTTCGCGCGCCACGCCCGTTTCCATGGCCGCGCGCGCCACAGCGACGGCTTCGCGGACGAGCACGCGGGGATCAAAGGGCTTGGGAATAATATATTCCGGGCCAAAACGCATGCGCTCCACGCCATAGGCCTGGCAAACGGAATCCGGTACGTCTTCCTTGGCCAGCGCCGCCAGCGCGCGCGTCGCTGCCAGCTTCATTTCTTCGTTGATCGCGGTGGCGCGCACATCCAACGCCCCGCGAAAAATAAAAGGGAACCCCAGAACATTGTTTACTTGATTCGGAAAATCGGAGCGGCCGGTAGCGATGATGACATCCTCGCGCACCGCTTTTGCTTCTTCATACATCATTTCCGGATCGGGATTGGCCATGGCAAAAACGATGGGCCGCGGCGCCATACTCAGCAGCATTTCTGGCGTGAACGCGCCCTTAACGGAAAGACCGGCAAACACGTCCGCGCCCTTCACCGCTTCCGCGAGAGTGCGAAGCTCGGTCTTGCGGGCAAAGCGCGCCTTGTACGGATTCATTCCCGCGGTGCGGCCTTCGTAGATCACGCCCTTGGTGTCGGCCATCAAAATATTTTCACGCTTCACGCCGAGTTGTATGTAATGCTCGGCGCAGGCAATCCCCGCCGCGCCGCTGCCATTAAAAACAACGCGGACTTTGTCGATCGATTTCCCGACGATTTCCAGAGCGTTGAGCAAAGCCGCGCCGGAAATAATCGCGGTGCCATGCTGATCGTCGTGGAACACGGGAATCTTCATGGTCTTCTTCAGGGCTTCTTCAATGTAGAAACATTCCGGTGCCTTGATATCTTCCAGGTTGATTCCCCCAAAGGTGGGCTCGAGCAATTGGCAGACCTTGATCACGTCGTCGGGATTCTGCGAATCCACTTCCAGGTCAAACACATCCACATCCGCGAAGCGCTTGAACAAAACCGCTTTGCCTTCCATGACCGGTTTGCCAGCCAGCGCTCCTATATTTCCCAAGCCCAGCACCGCCGTGCCGTTGGTGACCACGGCGACGAGATTGCCGCGCGCGGTATATTTGAAGGCGTCATGCGGGGTGCGCTGAATTTCCAAGCAGGGTACGGCCACTCCCGGCGTATAGGCGAGGCTTAAGTCGCGTTGCGTACGGCAAGGTTTCGTGGGAGAAACTTCGATTTTTCCGGGTCGCGTTCCATCGTGATACGCAAGTGCATCCGATTTCAGCTTGTCCATGGAAGTGCTCCTGGCGGTGTGCCTGCAGGTGGATTGTAGGCGAGACAGTACCAAGAGCTATGAGGCACGTTTCTAACCAAATGGGGGAATAAGAACAGTGTGAGAGAGATTTTTCGCATTGAAAACAAATAGGTTACAGGAGAGCAGGGCATCCGGGGGAGCACACGCAACCAATGACCTGTGATCTACACCCAGCGACTGAGCAGTACCGCGCAGTCACTGCTCCGCCTGCGTCACATCGCGCAAACCTGCCGCGACCCGCCGAAGCTGCCTCAGGAGACGTCTCCTATGTCGCCAACGCTAAAATAGGTGCAATCCGGATGTTGAAATACCAGCGCACTCACGCTGGCCTCGGGATCCATCATGAAGCCTTCGGTGAGCTGCACACCGATTTCTTCCGGCCGCAATAATTTCCAGATGCTGGCCTGATCTTCCAGGTCCGGACAAGCGGGGTAGCCAAAGCTGTAGCGCTTGCCGCGATAGCGCGAAGTAAAGCGCTGAGCCATGGTGAGCTCGGACGGATCGGGAAAGCCCCAATCCTCGCGCATGCGGCGGTGCAGCCACTCGGCGCAGGCTTCCGCCGATTCAATGGCCAGTGCTTGCAGGCCGTGCGATTTGAAATAGTAGCCGTCCTGCTTGGCTTTTTCGGCGCGCTCTCGCACGCCTTCGCCTGCGGTCACCACAAAAACGCCGACATGATCGCGTTGGCCATCTTGCGGAGGCAAAACATAGTCGCTGAGGCAGAGTTGATCGCCCGCCGGTTGCCGCTTGAAATTCCAGGTATGCAGCGGGTCTGTCCCGCCGGGCGCAAACAAATGCAGAGCCTCGCCCGCGGACTCCGCTTCAAAGAATTGCCACACCGCGCGCACCTTCATGAAGCTGGCGGCTTCGTTCTTCACCTCTTCCATTTCGTTGAACAGCTCGACGGCCTTGGCTTCCCGGTCCGCCAACCGCTTCTCAAAATCGCCGCGATAGCCCATGTGCCGCCCGTAGAGCATGAATGGATTGATGTAGCTCCACACTTCGCGCAAGTCGGGCACGAGGCGCAGTTTGCGATCGAGATATTGCATCGCCGGAATCGGCAAATCGGCGCGCACCTTCGGCGAACGAGAAACCTTTGGCTTCTCCACGATCTTCACCGTGGTTTGCACGGTCACGCCGTTTCCGGAAACCAATTGCTCGCTGATCACCCGCGCCCTGGTGGCCGGATCCATCAGCTCATTCATCAGTCGCAATCCGGTCATGGCGTCTTTGGCGTAGCACACCGCGCCGCCATAGCTGGGGGCGATTTTGGATTGCGTAAATTTTGCGCTGAGCGCTGCGCCGCCCACCAGCAACGGCACGCCGATGCCGGCATCCTTCAAGTCATTCGCGGTGATGACCATCTGCTGTGCGCTCTTCACCAGCAATCCCGAAAGTCCGATGGCATCGGGTTGGTGCGCTTGAAACGCCTTGATCAAGTCTTCTGGTGGCACCTTGATGCCCAGATTCACCACATCAAACCCGTTGTTCTTCAGGATAATTTCCACCAGATTTTTGCCGATGTCGTGGACATCACCCTTCACGGTCGCGAGCACGACTTTGCCGCGTTTGGCCGTGTCGGCCTTCTCCATGAACTGTTCCAGGTGGTTCACCGCAGCCTTCATGGCTTCCGCGGATTGCAACACCTCCGCCACAATCAGCTCATTGGCGTTGAACAGCCTGCCCACTTCCGACATTCCTTCCATCAGCGGCCCGTTTATAATCGCCAGGGGATTGGCGCCTTCCGCGCGCTTCTTCTCCAAATCTTCCACCAGCCCGTCGCGTGTTCCCTCGATAATGTAATTTGCCAGACGTTGGTCCAGCGGCAAATCCTCGGCCTTTACCTTTTCCTTTTTTGTGGAGGTGCGAAAATGTTCGGTGATAGCCACGATGTGATAGTGGTTGATTGCAGCCTTCTGCTCTTTGCTCTGTTGGCGCCAGTCCGGCGGGACATTTTTCAGCAATTCCGCGCGAGGATGATCCGCAGGCACGTCTTTGGGGGCATGTTGGAAGAGCACATTTTCTGCCAACCGTCGTTCATGCTCCGGAATCGAAGCGAACCGTTCCAGCTTCTCGGTATTCACAATCGCCAGGTCCAGCCCAGCCTTCGTGCAGTAATACAGGAAAACCGAATTCACCACTTCGCGCGCGCCAGCGGGCAAACCAAACGAAACATTTGATATGCCTAGAATCGTCCGGGTATCCGGGAGCGCCTGCTTGATCAGTCGAATTCCTTCCAGCGTTTCCACCGCCCCGCCAATATAATTTTCATCTCCGGTCGCGCATGGAAACACCAGCGGGTCGAAAATAATGTCTTCTGCGGCCATTCCATATTTTGCGGTCAGCAAGGCATAGGAGCGCTGCGCAATCGCCAGCTTTCGTTCGCGAGTAAAGGCCTGCGCCTGGAGCGGATCTTCGTCGATGCAGCCGACTACTATGGCGGCGCCATAATCGTGAGCGATCGGCACGACCTTCTCGAACTTCTCCTCACCATCTTCCAGATTGATGGAGTTGATGATGGCTTTTCCCTGGCAGTATGTGAGCGCTTGTTCCACGGCCGAAGGGTCGGTGGTATCGATCATGATCGGCGCTTTGATCTTGCGGATGAGCTTCTCGTAAAACTGTGGAATATCTTTTTTCTCGTCGCGCTCGGTGCTTTGCAGGCACACGTCCACGATGTGCGCGCCGCCCTTCACCTGTCGCCGCGCAATCTCCGTGGCTTCTTCAAACTTTTCTTCGGCCATCAAATTCTTGAACAAGCGCGAACCAATCACGTTGGTGCGTTCTCCGACCAGCAAAGGGCGAGTCTGATCGTCCGCTTCGATGGTCTCCACTCCGGAATACACCGCGCGATGCGGCTCCACCGGCCGCACCCGCGGCTTCCTGCCGTCCACCATCTGGGAAATCGCGCGAATGTGCTTCTCGGTGGTGCCGCAGCACCCGCCGACGATGTTCAGCCAGCCGTGATTCACGAATTTTTCAAGCTGCGCCGCCAGGGTCGTGGGCGTCTCCAGATACTTGCCTTCCTCATCCGGCAATCCTGCGTTCGGGTAGCAGGAGACAAATTCACCGGAAGTGGTGCTGAGCGTCCGGATGTGATCGGTCATGAACTCCGGACCGGTGGCGCAATTCATACCAAACGCAAGGGGATGGGCATGGCGCAGCGAGGCCCACATGGCCTCGACGGTTTGTCCGGCAAGCATCGTGCCCATCGGCTCGATGGTCACGGACACCAGATAGGGAATGGGCATGCCAATTTCTTTGGAATATTTTTGGATCGCCAGAATTGCGGCTTTGATATTGCGGGTGTCCTGGCAAGTCTCGATCAGTAGCAGGTCCGAGCCGCCTTCGAGCAATCCTTTGGCCTGCACATAGTAGGAATCCAGCAGTCCTGCGAACGTCACGCCGCCGGTGACGGTAATGGCTTTGGTTGTCGGCCCCATCGATCCGGCCACAAACCGCGGTTTTCGTGGGGTGGAAAATTCGTCCGCCGCCTGGCGCGCCAGTTCCGCCGACCGCTTGCTCAAATAGTGAGCATCAGCTTCCAAGCCGTACTCCGCCAGGACCAGCGGAGTGGAGCCAAAACTGTTGGTCTCGACAATGTCCGATCCGGCTTCAAAGTATTTCCGATGTATGTCCAGGACCACGTCCGGGCGGGTGCGCACCAGATTCTCGTTGCAACCTTCCAGCGCGTTGCCGCCAAAATCCGCGGCGGTCAAATCCCGTTGTTGCAGCATGGTGCCCATCGCGCCATCCAGCACCAGGATGCGTTCCGCCAAGAGCTCGCGCAGAGCCTTATCCGATTCCTGCAGATTTCTCATTCCGTCGACGACCTCAGTTCCTCGTGCCCCGCTGCTCCGCCAGCTTTCGCGGCTTTTCCTATCCCTCTATTTTACTTGTATTTCCGCGATTCCCGACACCACTCCCCAGCGAATGGCAATTAGATGCCCCTCAACCCCTTCAAAATACGCTCAAACCGTCAGTAGCAATTCGTGAACATCTGTCCCCAAGGTCCTTGCCCCTTGGCCCGGGTTTCTCTACCCTAAAGTGCAGTGGCTACTAAACGAATGTCTCCGAAACTCACAGTCTGTCTGTTGTCTCCGCACCCGTTGGTGCTGACCGAATTTGAGCGACTGCTCGGCAAGGCCTCGCAGTTCAAGGTGATCGCCAAGCTGCTGGAATCTACGCTGGCGCCCGATCTTCGCAATCTGGAGCCGCCCAAGGCGCAAGTCTACGTCATCGACGCCCATGCGGCGCGCCAGGCCACCGGCGCATTGCTGACCAATATTTTGGAACGAGTGACGGATGCCCGCTTGATCGTGGTAGGCGACGGAATTAACGACGCCAACGCTTTTTCGCTGTTGCGTCTGGGCGTGAAGGGCATCTTGTCGTACGCCGAAGCCCGCGATCAATTGGCGCGCGCGCTGCCTCTGGTTTCTCAGGGTGGATTCTGGGTGCCGCGCTCGGTGCTTTCCGGGTTCGTCGATTCCATTCTCACCAGCCAGGGCCGCCGCCTGAAAACCGATTCCATCACCAATCTGAGCCGCCGCGAGCAGGAAGTTCTGGACTCGTTGCTGGAAAATCTCTCCAACAAGGAAATCGCCAGCAAGCTCAACATCGCGGAACGCACGGTAAAATTTCACGTATCCAACTTGCTTAACAAGTTTGGCGTGCGACGCCGCGCAGACCTGATCCTCCTGACGTTCCAGCGCCGCATGGCGCAAGCCTGAGTTTTCTTAGCTCTTGTAAGGGCGCTTTATGCCGCCCTTTTTTATTTTGTAGTGGTCCTTCTAACTCGCCTAAGCGTCCTGCGCTTTCACCTTCATCGACACCGTCCTGCCACATCGTTGCCTCATAAGTGCATTCAGCCTTTGCCAACAAAGAAACAGGCGCCCCGAAAATCCGGAGCGCCTGCGAGTTGATCGTTTACGTATCGATGGTTTAGTTGACAATGTTGATGGTCAACGCGGTTGGCTTGGTCAGCGCCGTCGCGCCCGTTCCGGAGACCGCCGTCACCGTTACCGTATACGTTCCGGGCTTCGCGTTACTCGAGCTGGAACCAGAGCCGCACCCGACGCCATAGAAGACAACGCTGAGGAGTGCCAGGACGAAGAAAGCGCTGCGGAGTTTGCGGCGCATTCCGAAGGGAAGAAGCAGGCCGGCAAAAGCTATTGTCGCCATAGCGCCGCTCCACTTTTGGTTCAGGCTTGCAGTGGCCACGCCGCCGTTGGTGGTAATGGTTACCGTCACGGGAATGGGGTTTACCCCATCCAACGTCACGCTGCTATTGCTGAACGTGAGTTTCACGTTGCTGGGTAGAGGTGAATAAGAGAGTTGAACGGTCTGGTTGAAGCCTCCGAGTGGCACGAGGTTAAACGTGGCGGTTCCGGTTGAGCCGCTGCGGATCGTCACCGAAGCTGGGAAGACCTGCACGGTGTAGTCGGTGATCTGCTCAAGAACTGCGTTGGAAAGGGAACCCGACAGAGCGCTGTCTCCAGGGTAGCTCGCGGTGATGTTGTGTGGGCCGCCGGCGAGGGTGTTGATGGTCAGGACAGCGTTGCCAGAAGCGTCGATTGTGGCGGCGCCAATGGAGGTGGTTCCGTCCAAGAAGGAGACACTGCCCGTGGGGAGATGCTGACGAACATCTGAGCTGACGTTTGCCGTCAACGTAATGGTGCTCCCGGCGTTAACCGTCGCGAGATCTGCGGCCAGCGTAACATACGCAGGCGAGTTCGCCGTCACCGGGAACTGGTTATAGATCTGAAAAGTTGGGTTGACGTTCTTGTCGCCGCTGTAGTCCACGCGAATGATGTGGTTTCCCGCGGTCGTAAAGGTCACCGGAACGTTGTAGGAGTCGCAATACAGTTGGTCCACATTCCCCACCGCCAGCAATTGCGGCGTGCTGGTGGTGATGTCCGTGAACTTGATGGTGCCGCCATAAGGAGCGCAGCCGTTATTGCCTAAAACGATCTGTCCTGCGAGCCCAACCGGAACGCCGACAACGACACTGCCGATGGTGAAGAAGTCGGCAATGATGGAATCCGACTTGGTCACGTTGAATGTATAGGTAGCAGCGCTGGCGTTGAAACTATTGTCGCCGGGATAGCTGGCCAACAACTGGTGTTGTCCCGCCTGGATTCCCGGTGCCAGCGTGGAAACGCTGCTCGATTCACCAGTCGGCGAGCTTCCGCCAGTCACGATGGTGGACAGTTCCCCATAATTCAACACGATGTTGTAAGGCGTCCACAGTCCTGAATTGTAGTCGTACTTCGCAGGCATGATCGGCTGTCCATCGTTTGTTAGATTCATGGCGCCGCTCGGATATCCGTAGCCGGAGTTTCCAGCTACGGCAACTCCGATGGGGATGGGTTGGCCGTAGGAAATGCTGATCGGCGCATTAGTGATATATCCGCCGGAAATAATGCCCACATAACTTGTGCTTGCTTCCGGGGTAACCGTGACATTCACTGGACCCGACGTGCTGGCATAATACTTGCCGTCGCCGCCATAGCGCGCCGTAATGGTCATTGCTCCACCCGGCACCGTATGCGTCTGTATGTTCGCGGTACTCATCGAACCTCCCGGCGTAAGTTGTCCCACCCCAGAGCCCAGCGCGCCACCCATGGCCGAAGTGGCCAGCAGAGAAACCGCACCCGTGGGCGCAGTGCACGGACTTCCATTGCTGCACGTCACCGTGGCGACCACGTTGATCGGACTGCCATGCATCACCTTCGTGTTCTGTCCGCCGCCGAAGCCTATTTGAGTTGTCGATCCGACAGCCGTCGAAGCCGCCAGCCAGTTCGTCGCCAGCGCGGTCGCATCAAACGAACCGATTCCCGTGGCCAGGTCGTAGCCAACTCCAGCGGAGTAGCCCACCGTGTATTGCCCCAGCGAATCCGGCACCTTGTTGTCGCCCTTGATGGTGTCGTGATACACGCCGGGAACCGCAGCCAGCTTGTAAAACACGTAATTGGCGATTCCTTGCGGTGCTCCTCCCAGCTTCTGGTTTACCAGCGCCATGATTCCAGCGGCCGAAGGACTGGATGCGGAAGTTCCTCCGAAAGCAAAGAAATTCTGCCCCCCGCTGCAATAGCCGTACAGGCAGATCAGATACCCGTCATGCGTCGATGCGGTGAGAGAAAAATCCGGGAGGTCGCGCTTACCGTCGTTCGGCACGCCTGCAGCGGCTTGCCAGTCCGGCTTGTTGTAGATTTTGCTGACTCCGCCGCTACCCGCCCACAGTCCAACTGCATTTGGGTCGTTGTTGCTCTGGTTCCAGACTTTTTCTGGGATGTAGCTCAGTACGGAGAGTCCGGTGATCGGATCGTTGTTCAAGGCGTCGTTCCAATACAACGCAGGGTTAGCGGTGTCGTCAAATTCCGTTCCGCCAACCGCGACGTTGTACGGGGTCGAGGCCAGAGCGTTGACCGCCAGACCGCCGCTCGAGAAAATACCGCTCCCCGGCGCGTCGCATCCTGCTCCGCCGTTGTCGCCAGCGGAAACGAACGAAGTGATTCCCTCCGCCGCGGCTTGCTGCCACAGCGCGTTGTAGAACGCATTTCCCACCGGGCCGAGAGAGTCTTCGCAGGAACCGTAGCTCGTGCTCATCACTGGAGCAAGGTTGTGGTCCACGATATATGCTGCGGACACGTCCACGCCATCTGAGAAGTTGCTCTGCGAAAGCACAAACTTGATCTGCGCCATCGGTGCAATCGCTCCCGACCAGGTGACGTCCAGCGTCGCTTCGGCAGAATCGCCGAGGAGTTGACCCGGATCGTCTCCGTTGATGATCACCACCGGATCGTTTGCCGGCAGTCCCACCAGCGCCCGGTAGTCCGTTACGTCTTGCACCGAGAAATTGCTGCGCCCCACGATGGCGATGCTTTGCCCGGTCCCGTCGATTCCCGCGTCATATAGCGGTTGCACATTGTAGATTTTCGCGAAGTCCGCCGGAGTGATGTAGTTCGAGCCGTCGTAAAACGTAAAATGCGTGCCTGTCTTTTTGAAGTGTACTTTGGCGCCCTGATAGGCAAGGGGCGCACGCGGATCGCTGTGTAGGCGCACGACGCCGCTCACCACTCCTTGCAAGGCCTGCGGGATTTGCATATCCGTGGCGTTAGAGATGAATTTTTTGCTGTTGTATTCGTAGGAGTGCATCTCCGTGGCGAATGCGCTTTCCACTTGAGATACGGTGCCGCTGAACACGATGAACCGATTGCTCTGCGAAACTTCGTGCACCATGAAGCCCTGTTGCAGCAGCCAGTTTTGTACCGTCCCTGCATCTTCTTTCGCCGCGCCATAGCTTTCGCCGAATTGAGCGGGCGTCAGCCACTTGTGGAACTTCGTTGAGGCGGGATCGTGCAGGTCGCTGACCAGTTTTGCCGCGGCCTGTTCCTGCTCCGCCGTCGGCGTGAGCAGCAAGATCATTCGTCCCAGGTTCTGGCCGCCGCTTATACGGCCGGTATCCACGCTGCGTGAAACCAACGGTGAGGTCGTCTTTTCGATCGTTACCCGTTGCTCGTTCTTGATCGGGTTGAGCAGGCGGGCTTGCGGCGCGGCCTGGCCAAAAGCGGCCTGGCTGGTCGCCAGTCCAAGCAACACAACACAAATTGCCGCAATACTTCTCATCACTTTCGCTAGATCATTTACAAAATTCATCGGGCTGGTTCTCCGTTTTTTTAAGTTACAAGTTCTTGCAGGGCCCAAAAGTGGAAATCGAAAATGCCCCATAGACCGGCCTGTCTTGCACAGTCGCCTGGTGCATACACTTGTTCGCTTTACTGAATGGAGGAACTGGTTTGGTTCAGAGTTGAATTTGTCCGGTTCTTACTTCCGCTTAGGTGCTGAGGTATCTCATTCGCAATGCAGCGGTTACCCGGGAGGGTATCAATGCATCGGTACGTGGACCGCGGTGAAGCGGAACATGGAGCGAACCCTGATCATCACGAAGCTAGTGGCTTCGGAAGGTTTCAATCGTTTTAACCCCTGCTATCTCTGAATCCCTGACGATGGAGACAAATCGTGCTTCGAAGCTAACATTTTCACGGAAAATTAATCAACGGCTATCTCGTTAAATAAAACTGATACCCGCAGTCAGTTTTTCTTATTCAGGCTAAAGCAATGGCTTGGCCCGGCTTGTGATCCATGGACCTTCGGTACCCCGACAAGGCTTCGTGACTTCTCTCCACTGTGGTTAAATAGCAATTCGGAACCACATCGAAAATGGCCACTTTTCATATTGAACAATTTGGCTGCCGGGCCACGCAAGCTGATGGAGCCGCGATCGAACGGCAACTGCGCGAACAAGGCTGCTCGATTGCAAAGGATGCCGAGAGCGCGGAATTTGTGGTGGTGAATAGTTGCACTGTTACCGCCGCCGCGGACAGGCAGGCGCGCGACGCGATACGCAAAATCCATGCAGCCAATCCGTTGGCGCGCATCATCGTGACAGGCTGCTATGCGCAGCGCGCGCCGGAAGATGTTGCCGGCTTACCCGGCGTGTCCTATGTAGTTGGGAATTCACACAAGCCGCAAATTCCAGTTCTGTTGCACGCGTTGGGAAAAGATGTTGGCATTTCATCTCATTTCGAATTTTTCCCAGTCTCTGGGTTATTGCCGGCGCGCGAGCCGTCCGAAACAAGTCCCGCCCCGATTCTCACCGGCGACATTTTTGCCCTTTCCGATGTACTCGTGGCACCGGTGCTAGGTGGGGAAGGAAATCACACCCGGCCGACGCTGAAGATTCAGGACGGCTGCGATTCGCGATGCTCGTTCTGCGTCATTCCGTTCGTGCGTGGGAAGTCGCGCAGCCTGACGGTCGAAATGGTGCTTGGGGAGATCCAACAGTTGGCAAGTTCCGGCCACAAGGAAATTGTGCTGAGCGGCATCAATCTTGGCACCTACGGCCGCGATCTTTCCCCGCGCGTTGAGTTTCTGGATTTACTGCGGGTGATTCTGGACGAAACGAATGTCGCGCGTTTACGGGTCAGTTCGATCGAACCGCTCGACGTCACCCGTGACATGGTCGCGCTGTTTGCTTCCAACGATCGTCTTGCCCCGCACTTTCACATGCCGCTGCAGTCCGCTTCCAATCGCATCCTCGCTGCCATGCATCGCTGGTATCGCGCCGAACATTATGCGCGGCGCGTGGAGTTTATTCGCGAACTGCTGCCGCATGCGGCCATCGGCGCCGACGTGATCACGGGTTTTCCGGGCGAGACGGAAGACGAACACGCCAGCACACTCCGCTTCATTGAAGACCGGCCCTTCA
>Ga0208714_1000346_pt1 | contig 13440 bp, 10 predicted proteins | sample NGESurshal072012_3_FD_184461 | JGI IMG/M metagenome (GOLD analysis project Ga0208714, IMG submission 184461) | Arctic peat soil microbial communities from Barrow, Alaska - NGEE Surface sample 415-1 shallow-072012 (SPAdes) | ecosystem: Environmental > Terrestrial > Soil > Wetlands > Peat ... | reverse complement strand
CACGCGGTTGCTGTCGTAGATCCAGCACAGGTTCGACAGGCCCAGGTGGCCCGCGAGCGACGCCGCCTCGCTGCTGATGCCCTCCATCATGTCGCCGTCGCCGCCAAGCGCGTAGACGTTGTAGTCGAACAGTGAGAAATCCGGGCGGTTATAGGTGGCGGCGAGCCACTTGCCAGCGATCGCCATGCCGACGCTGTTGCCGCAGCCCTGGCCGAGCGGTCCGGTCGTGACCTCGACGCCGGTGGTGTGGCCGTATTCCGGATGGCCAGGCGTGACGCTGTCGAGCTGGCGGAAATTCTTGATGTCGTCGAGGCTCACTGCGGGAAGATCAGTGACGCTTTGCCCGTCGACGCGCCGCACCTCGGCCAGATGCAGCAGCGCATAGAGCAGCATCGAGCCATGCCCGGCCGGGCCGCGCAGCGTGGCGTGCGTCCAGCAGAGTTGCTTCTCGGCGACCATGATCGGGTAGAAGCGCCGGCCGGCGACGTCCATCGTGAAGCCGCCGAACTCGCCGATCGAGTAGCGCACGCCCGCGAACAGCTCGGGGTGCTCGCGCACGACGAACTCCGCGCCGAGCGGACTGCCGGCCTCCTCATCGGCGAGCAGGCAGAGGATCACGTCGCCGGGCGGCTCCGCGCCGCTCGCCTTCGCGCGCATGAACGCGGCGAGCATCATCGCGACGCCACCCTTCATGTCCAGGGCGCCGCGGCCCCACACGTAGCCGTCGGCGAGGTCGCCGGCGAACGGCTCGTGCTGCCAGTCGCCGCGCGCGGCGACGACGTCGACGTGTCCCTGCAGCAGCAGCGGCGCGCTCGCGCCGCTGCCGGGCAGCCGCGCGATCAAACTCGGTCGCTCGGGCTCCTGCGCGAGGATGCGCACCTCGCAGCCGAGCTCCTCCAGCAGGCCCTTGATCCAGTCGATGCACTCGCGCTCGGCGCCTGGGGGGTTGCTCGTGTCGAAGCGCAGCAGCGCGCGCAGCAGCTCGACCGGATGATCGTGAAGCGCGTCTGGGCTCACCGCGACAGTCTCTCCGATCTGGCGATCTCGGACGTCGCAGGCGAGCGCTCGCGCGAGGCGTAGGCTTGGTGGACGATGGCCCGTGGCGACGCGGCCCTGGCGGGCAGCCCTTTCAAGCGAGCGGCGATGGCCGCGGCGACGGCGTTCATCGCGATCAACATCTGGACGGGAGCGCCGCTGCTGGCCCTGTGGGTCGGCTCCAAGACGGTCGGTCGCAGCGTGCTCAGCATGGAGGCGGTGTTCGTCGTCGTGATCGTGCTCGCCGTGCTGCTGTTCCCGATGGTCATGGCGCTGGCGTGGCTGAACTCCTCCTACAACACGCTCACCGGCCGTCCCGAGGGCGAACGCCGTCTTCGCTGGCTGCGCAGCATGAGCACGCAGGGAGAGGGCCGCAACGAGGTCGGCGTGAGCCTGCTCGAGTGGATCGTGATGACGAGCGTCTACGTCGCCGTCGTCGCGCTGCTCGTGTGGTTCTTCTTCTTCGCCGGATCGCCGCTTCCCGGCTAGCGGAGACCCTCCCCACCGCCACCGCGGATTCGCCTACCATGATCGCCATGGAGCAGGTCGTCACTGCAAACGACGAGGCGATCGAGGCGTGGGACGGGCCGCTGTTCGACCGCTTCGTGCAGTTTCGCCATCTGCTTGCCACGGGTCTTGGCGTGCACGGCGACGAAGGGCTGCGCCTGGTCGCACCGCGCTCCGGCGAGCGCGCGCTGGACATCGGCTGCGGCTTCGGCGACACCGCACGACAGATCGCCGAGCTGGTGGGACCGAACGGCCGCGTGCTGGGAGTCGACGCCTCCGCGCGGTTCATCGAGACGGCGCAGCGCGAGGCGGCGCAGGCCGGCGTCGGCAACGCCCGCTTTGCGGTCGCCGACGTCGAGGCGAGCACATTCGATGAGTCCTTCGACCTGGCTTTCTCGCGCATGGGCACGATGTTCTTCGCCAACCCGGTGGCCGCCCTGCACAACATCCGCCGGGCGCTCGTCCCGGGCGGGCGGCTGGCGATGGTGGTGTGGCGCTCCAAGCTCGAGAACGGCTGCTTTCACCGCGCCCAGCAGATCACCGAGCGATTCGTCACCAAGCCCGACGAGTACGACGAGCCGACCTGCGGCCCGGGTCCCTTCTCGATGGCCAACGCCGACACGACGAGCGGCATCCTGGTGAGCGCCGGCTTCCAGGACATCGCGCTGCATCGCTGCGACCTGCCGGTCGCGATCGGCGTCGACCTCGACGAGGCCGTGGAGTTCGTCATGAGCATCGGGCCGGCCGGCGAGATCCTGCGCCTGGCCGCAGACAGCGCGGCTGACCTGCACGAGCCGATCGCCGCGGCGCTGCACGAGGGCCTGGCCGAGTGGGTGACGCCCGACGGTGTCTTCGCGCCCGCTTCGACCTGGATCGTCACCGCGCGCACGCCGGCCTAGCCACGGCCGCGCGCGCCGCGCCGTGGCCCTCGACGGCGCCGCGCCGTCGGCGGCCGTTTGTACGATGCGCCGATGCGATGGGGGCGCAACTCGGTTGCCGCCGTGCTGCTCGGGGCAGCGCTGGCTGCGGCGACGGTGTCGGGCGTCGGGTCCTCGGCCACGGGCGCACCGGCGAGCGCGGCGCGCGGCGCCGACTGCCACACCGGGGCACCGCCGATCATCCACGACGGATTCCCCGAGCCGCCGGCGCGCTACAGCCACAACGGCGTGCTCGACATGACGCTGCGCGCGGCGCTCGGCAAGGTGGCTATCAACGGCCGTCGCGTGACGGCGCTGAGCTACGACGGAAGCTACCCCGGCCCGACGCTGGTGATCTGCGCCGGAGACACCCTGCACGTGCACCTGCAGAACGACACGACCGAACCGACCAACCTGCACACGCACGGCTTTCACGTCTCGCCGGAAGCCAACCACGACAACGTCTTCGAGCGGATCGAACCGGGCAAGGCGTTCGACTACGAATACAACATCCCGGCGGACATGCCGGCGGGGTCCTACTGGTATCACCCGCACCTGCACATGTTCGTCGAGCCGCAGATCTTCGCCGGCCTGGCCGGGGCGATCGTGCAGGAGGGCGGGCTGGACAGGCTGCCGGCGCTGCGCCACATCCCGCAGCGCTGGATCGTCATCCAGAACACCGAAATCAAGCACGACAGGATCGTGCCGGTCGGCGAATCCAGCGAATCGGGCGCGAAGCTGTACGTCAACGGGACGCTGAACCCGACGGCGAGGATCCGCCCCGGACAGCTGCAGCGCTGGCGCATCTTCAACGCCGACGCCGACCGCTTCGTCGTGCTGCGCCTGCCGCACAGTCAGCGCTTCCAGCTGCTCGCCGAGGACGGTCACACGCTCGCGCGCGCGCTCAGCGTGAGCACGCTGCTGATGGCTCCGGGCTCGCGCCGCGAGGTGCTCGTGCGCGGCGGGCGACCCGGCACCTACCCGGTCAAGGCGATCCCCTTCTCGCAGTTCCCCGGCGGCGACAAGCAGGTCAACGGCGGGCCGGTGCCCAACGAAACCGTGCTGACGATGCGCTCGACGGGCCGCCCGCAGCACACGAGCTTTCCGGCACGCGCGGCGCTCAGCCACCCGCTCGACCTGCGCACCAGGCACGTCGACCGCCGGCGCAGGATCGTCTTCAGCGAGATGACCGAAGCCTCCGGCACGACGAAGTTCCTGCTCAACGGGATGACCTTCGACCCCAACCGCACCGACGTGACGATGAAGCTCGGCTCGGTGGAGCAGTGGACGCTGGTCAACGAAACCAACGAATGGCACACCTTCCACATCCACATCAACGACTTCCAGGTCGTCAGCGTGGCCGGCAAGCCGGTGCCCTACGTCGACTACCAGGACAACGTCGCGCTGCCGCCTGAATCCAAGACGGTGGTCCTCATGCAGCCGATCGACTTCACCGGCAAGTTCGTCTTCCACTGCCACATCACCTTCCACGAGGACCACGGCATGATGGCCACCGTCCAGGTGGTGCGCGAACCGACGGGCGCACAGGCGCAGCGCTCGGTCGTGCGCGACGGCGGCTTGGCGATCAGCTCGGCGGCCTACGGCTCGCACTCCGCTCCGCCGAGCGTCAGGTCGCTGCTGTTCTTCTGCCGCGCGCTCGGCATCGCGCCGCCGCGCTGGCGAACCTAGCCTTCAGGGCCCCGCTAGGCGGCGGGCAGGCGCAGCGGCCTGCTGGTCAGCGGCGCTTCTCCGGCCGGACCCTCGACGACCACGCGCAGCCGCCGATGGACGCTCGCGCTCAGGCTGAACGTCGCCTTGCCGGAGGAGTTCAGCTGCGCGCGGCGCGTCGTGCTCCACGAGCTGTTCTTCGGCGACTGCAGCTGCAGCAGCGCGGTCGCGCCAAGCCGAACCGCCTGCACGTGTACGAGCGTCATGGCGCCGTGCGCGCCGGGCTTCTTCGACAGGTGCACGAGCACCGCGTTCAACGAGGCCGTCGGCGGGAATCCCGGCGGCAGCGCGCCCAGCACGACGACCCTTCCGTGCATCGTCGGATGGATCCGGCATGAATACGGATAGGTCCCAGGCGCCGAGAAGGTGAACGTGAACGTCGCTCCGACCTGCAGCGCGCCCGAGTCGAACTGTCCGGCGTCGGAGGTGACGGTGTGGGGCCCGAGCCCCGAGTTGCGCCATGTCACCGTCTGGCCCGCCAGGACCGTCAGCTGCGACGGCTGGTAGGAGAAAAAGACGATCGACACGTTCGCGTCCGTCGCCGCCGTGCTCCCCCCTGCGAGACACAGCAGTGCGACGACCGTCGCCAGCGCCGCCAGCGCGGTGCGCCCTCCAGGACGCCGCTTCTTTGACATCTCCTTCACCCGGCGGGACAGTAGCGAACATCCCGCGCCGCGGGACGCGCAGGCGTCGCCGGTCGTCGAGCCGTGTCGCGACGCCTACACAGCGCCCGGCCCGAAGACGCAAAGAGCACTCGTCGCCCCGACGCGAGGTTCGTACAGACGTCCACTCGCACGCATTGCGAGCCGGCGGCAGCCGCCCACAGCAGACCGCTAGGCTGATTGCGCATGCGTGCGCTCCCCCATACGCGCAAGCGGTTGCCATGTGTCGGCTGTTCGCGCTGACCGGCGGGCGCAAGCCGGTGGGTGCCGAACTCTGGCTCATCGATGCCCCTGACAGCCTCACCGTCCAGAGCCATCGCAACCCCGACGGCACCGGACTCGGCGTCTTTGACGCACACGGAGAGGCGGTCGTGCACAAGCAGCCGATCTCCGCGTTCAGCGACGCCAGCTTCGCCTACGAGGCGCGCCACGAGCGTTCGCGCAGCTTTCTCGGACACGTCCGGTTCGCCTCGACTGGCTCGCTGACACGCGCCAACACGCATCCCTTCGAGCAGGACGGACGCCTGTTCGCCCACAACGGCGTGCTCTCGGGCCTACCCACGCTGGAGGACGAGCTGGGCGACGATCTGGCGCTGGTGGGAGGGCAGACCGATTCCGAGCGGCTGTTCGCGCTGATCACGCGCGAGATTCGGCGCCGCGAGGGTGATCTGCGTGCCGGCATCACCGCCGCGGTGCGCTGGGTGTCCGAGCAGCTTCCCGTCTACTCGCTGAACCTGATCGTCACGACCGACTCCGAGCTGTTCGCGCTGCGCTACCCCGAGGCCAACGAGCTGTACGTCCTAGAGCGTGCAGCCGGCGGTGAGAAAGGTGACGATCCCCTTCGCCACCACAGCAGCCTCGGCACTCGTGTGAGATCCGAGGAAACGGCACGACGGCCGATCGTCGTGCTGGCCAGCGAGCCGATGGACGACGACCCGGGATGGCACGCGATCGAGCCGGGCCAGCTCGTCCACGTCGACGTCGAGCTCAGCGTCGATGCCGAGGTCATACTCCCCGATCCTCCGGCCCACCCGCTGAGCTTGACGGACCTGAGCGAGCGAGGGCGCACCTCGCAGTCCGCAGTGCGGTGAGCTCCCGCCCGGGCATCCTGCGGTCGCCGGGACCGGCCGTGCCCGAGCACGTCGCACGGCGGCTGAAGGCCGGCCAACTCGGCACGCGAGACCTGACGGTCTCCACCGTCGCGAACATCGGCCCGGGGATAGACTTCTACTTCGCGTTCGGGGTGATCGCCGTGACGGCCGGAGTGGCTGCCCCGCTGACGATCGGGGCCGCCGGGATCGCCGTCGTGCTGCTCGCGAGCACTGTCGCGGAGTTCACTCGCGCCGAGCCGTCGGCGGGGAGCTTCATCACCTACGTCGAGTCCGCGCTCGGCGCGCGGGCAGCCGTCGTCACCGCGCTGCTCGTCACCGTCGGCTACACCGTCGCGATCGCCGGCGTCTTCACCATGTCCGGCGGCCTGGTGGCGATGACGCTCTCGCACTACACATCCTTGAACATACCCTGGGAGCCGCTCTCCTTCGTGCTTACCGTCGCCGCGATCTGGGTGACGGCCAAGGGCGTCAAGCTCTCGACTGCCGTGGTGGGCGTCGCGCTGCTCGCACAGGTGGGCATCATGCTCGCGGTCTGTGTCGCCGTGCTCGTCGACCACGGCGGCCACCTCTCGGCCGCGCCCTTCTCGTGGGCACACCTCTCCGGCGGGCTGAGCGGCCTTTCCAGGGGCTTCCCGCTGGCGCTGTACATGTTCATCGGCTGGGAGAACGGTCCGGCGCTCGCCGAGGAGTGCCGCGATCCGAAACGCAACGTGCCCAGGGCCCTGTATCTCTCGATCGCGATCGCGACCGCGCTGTTCGTGCTCTTTGCCTACGCGACCGTCACCGGCTTCCACTACGACGTCTCGCCGATCGGTCGCGCCTCGGTGCCGTTCCTGACCGTGGCCGACCACGAGCTGGGCGGACTGGCGATCCTCGCCTGGCTCGCCGGAATCGTGTCGGTGCTCGCCGCGCTCGTGGCCGCCTCGGGCTCGCAGGCGCGCATGCTCTTCGACGGCGGACGAACGGGCCTGCTGCCGGCCCCGCTCGGACGCCTGCGCGCAGAGACGGACACGCCGGTCAACGCGCTGATCGCGATGGCGGCGATCGGCCTCGGCATCATCGCCGTCTGGTGGCTGACTCACGTGATCGGCGGGCAAACGCGATCCAACAACCCCGTCAGCCTGTATGCCGAGGCCTCGACGATGGGCACGATCGTGATCCTGGTCGTGTACCTGCTGACGAATCTCTCGCTCCCGGTGTTCATGTGGCGCCGGCATCGCACGACCTTCTCGGTCGTGCGCCACGTGGTCGTTCCCGTCCTGGGATCGACGGTCCTGATCGTTCCGTTCGTCGAGCTGTGCGCACCAGGCCAGCCGTCGCCCTACGATGCGTTCCCGTTCGTCGCGCTCGGGCTGGTGGTCTGCGCCGCAGCGATCGCCGGGGTGGTGGTGCGCCGCAACCCATCCGCGGGCAGCGAGGGCGCTTGAACGAGCGCGCCGGCCGCCGCGTAGGATCCTCGCGTGCGATCGGCGCTGGCAATGACGACGGCGCTCGCGACGCTCGGCGCGCTGGCGGCATGCGGATCGAGCACGACCGTCGGTGACGCCTCGCCGGCGCCGCCCCCGAGCCCGGCGCCGAGCCTGCGCCCGCCGATCCACCAATGGCCGATCCCCTTCGGCGGCGCGCGCAAGCGACAGATGGCCGCGTACTCGCTGCGCCACTACGGCGAAGACACCTACGTGCTCAGCCACCCGAAAGTGATCGTCGAGCACTACACCGAGACGGCCACGGCGCTGCAGGCCTACAACACCTTCGCGCCCGACGTGCCCGACAGCGAGTTTGGGGAGCTGCCGAACACCTGCGCGCACTTCCTCGTGGAGCGCAGCGGCCGGATCGACCAGCTCGTCTCGTTGACCGTGCGCTGCCGGCACACGACCGGTCTGAACTGGACGGCGATCGGGATCGAGAACGTCGGCTCCTCCGACCGGGAAATCCTCGGCGATCGTGCGCAGATCGCCGCTTCGCTGGCGCTCACGCGCTGGCTGCGCTGCACCTACGCAATCGCGCTGCAGAACGTGATCGGCCACAACGAGAGCCTCTCCTCGCCCTATCACCACGACCTCGTGCCGGCCTTCCAGCACCAGACTCACTCGGACTTCAACCACGCCGACATGCACGTCTACCGCACACGGCTCGCGCGGCTGGGCTGTCCCGCCTGAGATCTTGCAGCGTTGGTTGGCCTCGCGGGGACGTGGTAGTAAGTAGACATGCCCCGTTCGATCTGGACCGGCGCGATCAGCTTCGGCTTGGTCACCGTGCCGGTCAAGCTGTACAGCGCGGTCAACCGCAAGACGGTGCGCTTTCACCAGCTCTCGGGCAAGAGCGGCGTGCGCATCGCGCAGAAGCGCGTCGATCCGCACAGCGGCGAGGAGGTCGCCTACGAGGACATCGTCAAGGGCTATGAGCTGGCGCCCGACCGCTACGTGGTGATCGAGCCGGCCGAGCTGGACACGCTGCAGCCGAAGAAGACCAAGACGATCGAGATCGAGGACTTCGTCGAGCTGTCGCAGATCGACCCGATCTTCTACGACCACCCGTACTACCTCGCACCGGGGCCGGGCGGCGCCAAGCCCTACCGGCTGCTGCTGGAGGCGATGGCGGAGACCGAGAAGGTCGCGATCGCCCGCGTGGTGATCCGCTCCAAGGAGCAGCTGGTGGCGATCCGCGCGATGGGCGACGTGCTGGAGATGGCGACGATGCTGTTCGCCGACGAAGTCGCTGCGCCGGAGCGCCTGGACGAGCTGCCCGACCCGAAGGACGTCAAGACGACCAAGCGCGAGGTAGAGATCGCCAAGCAGCTGATCGGCTCGCTGGCGGGGGACTTTCAGCCGGAGAAGTACCACGACACCTACCGCGCGGACGTGCTCGCGCTGATCGAGCGCAAGGCCGAGGGCAAGGAGATCGCCGTCCAGCCTGAAGCCGAGGAGGCATCCACGCCGGCGCCCGACCTGATGAGCGCGCTGAAGGCCAGCCTCGACGCGGTGCGCGAACGCACCGGCGACAGCGGCGCCGCGCCGGCCAGGAAACGCAAGCCGGCCGCCAAGAAGGCTGCCGCGAAGAAACCGGCCGGCAAGAAGGCGCCCGCGAAGAAGGCCGGCGGCTCCCGCGCCAGCGCCAAGCGGTAGGTGTCGCCCCGCCCCGCGAGCAAGGATGGCGGTGACGACGACGCGCCCGTGGCGCGGCTGAAGCAGTACCGCGCCAAACGCGACTTCGACGCCACGAGCGAGCCGAGGGGCAAGGGCGCCAAACGCAAGAGCGCCCGGGCGAAGGCCAAGACGCCGCGCTTCGTCATCCACGAGCACTCGGCGACGCGCCTGCATTGGGATCTGCGCCTGGAGCGCGACGGCGTGCTCGCCTCGTGGGCGGTGCCCAAGGGCCTGCCGAGCGCGCCCAGGGAAAACCACCTCGCCGTGTGGACGGAGGACCATCCGCTTCAGTACGTCGACTTTCACGGCGTGATCCCCAAGGGCCAGTACGGCGCCGGCACGATGAAGATCTGGGATCACGGCACCTACGAGGTGCTCGAGTGGGAGCCGCGCAAGATCGAGGTGGCGCTGCATGGCGAGCGCGTGGACGCGCGCTACGCGCTGTTTGCGATCTCCGAGGGCGACCGATCGGACAGCGGCCGGCCGAAGGAGTGGATGATCCACCGCATGGACGCGCCGGCGGACGCCGCGCGCGAGCCGATGCCCGAGCACGTCACGCCGATGCTCGCGCGGGCGGGCAAGCTGCCTGCCCATGACCGCGGCTGGGTCTATGAGATCAAGTGGGACGGGGTTCGCGCGATCGCCTACGCGCAGCCGGGCGAGCTGCGCCTGGAGAGCCGCAACCTGAAAGAGATCACCGGCCAGTATCCGGAGCTCGCCCGGCTCAACCGCGCGCTGAGCTCACACGCGGCGATCCTCGACGGCGAGATCGTCGCCTTCGACGAGCAGCGCCGCCCGAGCTTCGCGGCGCTGCAGCGGCGCATGCACGTCGGCTCGAGCTCGCAGGCCAAACGCCTGGCGAAGGCCTCGCCGGTGACGTACGTGATCTTCGACCTGCTGTGGCTGGACGGCCACTCGCTGATGGAGCTGCCCTACGAGGAGCGCCGGGCGCGCCTGGCCGAGCTGGACCTGAGCGGCGAGACCTGGCAGACGCCCGAGCACCTCGCGGGCAAGGGCAAGGACGTGTTGGCGGCGACCGCCGAGCAGGGGCTGGAGGGAATCGTGGCCAAGCGCCTGGACTCCAGCTATCAGCCCGGCGGGCGCCCGGCGAGCTGGATCAAGGTCAAGAACGTCGGGCGCCAGGAGTTGGTGATCGGCGGTTGGATCCCCGGCGAGGGCCGGCGCGAGCGGCGCATCGGCGCGCTGCTGGTGGGCGTGTACGACGCCGACGGGGCGTTTGGCTACGCCGGACGCGTGGGCACGGGCTTCACCGAGTCAGAGCTCGATCGCCTGGCCAAGCTGCTTGCACCTCTGCGGCGCGACGACTCGCCGTTCGCGGCCGGCGAGCGACCGCCGCGCGAGGCGGTCTTCTGCGAGCCGCAGCTCGTCGCGGAGATCGAGTTCACCGAGTGGACGGCTGCGGGCAACCTGCGCCACCCCTCCTACAAGGGCCTGCGCGAGGACAAGGCGGCCGGCGAAGTCGTTCGCGAGGATCTTGCCGGCGCCTCCACGCCGGACGCGCGCAGCGGCTCCTCGGCGCAGCCCGGCGCGACCGGGCTCCAGGGCAAGCTGGCGATCCGCGAGACGAGCGCCAAGAGCGCCGCGACGACGGTCGAAGGCCACGAGCTGAAGCTGTCGAACCTGGCCAAGGCGCTGTATCCGCAGGCCTCCTTCAGCAAGCGCGAGATGATCGATTTTTATTCCGCTGTCGCGGGGTCGATGCTCGCGCATCTGCACGGACGAGCGCTGACGGTCAAGCGCTGGCCCGACGGCATTGACGGGCAGTCCTTCTACCAGAAGCAGGCGCCCGCCCACAGACCCGATTGGGTGCGCACGGTGACGCTGGCGAGCGAGCGCAAGCCGATCGACTACCTGCTCGCCGAGGATCGCGCGACGCTCGTGTGGCTGGCGAACCTGGCGGCGATCGAACTGCACACGCCGCTGGCGCGCGCGGACTCGACCGAGCGGCCGACGGCGCTCGTGTTCGACCTCGATCCGGGGCCGCCTGCGACGGTGATCGAGTGCTGCCGCGTGGCGCTGGCGCTCAACGGCATGTTCGAGAACCTCGGACTGCGGAGCTTCGCCAAGACCTCGGGAAAGAAGGGGCTGCAGCTGTACCTGCCGCTGAACTCGCCCGACGCGTCCTTCGCGCAGACCAAGCCGTTTGCCAAGGCCGTCGCCGAGCTGCTCGAGCAGGCCGAGCCCGAGCTGGTGGTCTCGCGCATGACCAAGACGCGCCGCACGGGCAAGGTGCTGATCGACTGGAGCCAGAACGACTCGCGCAAGACGACCGTGTGCGTGTACTCGCTGCGCGCGGCCGAGCGCCCGACCGTGTCGACGCCGGTGCAGTGGGACGAGGTCCGCGCGGCGCTGGACTCGGGCGACCCCGCCGCCCTGGCCTTCGAGGCCGGACACGTGCTCGAGCGCGTGAGCGCGCGCGGCGACCTGTTCGCGCCGGTGCTGTCGCTGGTGCAGCAGCTGCCCGCGATCTGAGCGCAGCGGGACCGGCGCACGCCGCCGCGCTTGCCGCCGCACTCGCCGCCGCGCTTGCCGCCGCGCTTGCCGCCGCACCCGCCGCCGCACTCGCGCGTGGGCGCCACGGCTGCGACAGCTCCCGGCGTCCCGCTGGACGTCAGTCGATCGGCCCGGTCAGCTGACGCTCGTAGGGGCCGCGACCGGTCAGGCACGTCGCGCCGCAGCGCGCGGCGAGCGCCAGCGCGTCGGGCACGCTCATGCCGGCGCCGAGACCGTAGGTGAGCCCGGCCGCGAACGAGTCGCCGCAGCCGTAGGAGTCGACCGGCGCGCCCGGCAGGGCGACGGCCTTCCAGCGCCCGGACTCGCCGGCGCGGGTTCGGTAGCTGCCACCGCGCTCGCCCTCGGTGAGCACGACCAGCTCGGCCTCTCGGTCGACTCGCTCGGCCGCGCGCAGCTCGACCTCGTCTTTCTCGCTGAGCACGAGCGCGTCGATCGGCACGCCGTGCCCGAGCGCATCGTGCGCGCGAGGGTTGGCCACGAGCACGCGTGCGGCGCGTGCGGCGCGCAGCGCGCCGCGGTCGCCGGCGGTGAAGTACACGGCGTCCATCTCGGCGAGCTTCGCCCACGGCAGCTCGCGGTCGGCCGCGATCGGCTGCAGACGCTCGCCGAACGTGGTGATCGTGCGCTCGCGCTCGTCGTCGACGAGCGTCACCGCGCCGCGCGTCCTGACCGCGCGCGTGGCAGAGCCGACGCGCACGCCCAGCTCGCGCAGGCGCTGCAGCGAGCGCCGCCCGCGCTCGTCGTCGCCGAGCGCGGTGACGAACAGCGACTCGCCGGCCAGGCGCGCGAGCTGCACTGCGACGACCGCGCCGCCGCCGGCGGGCTCCTCGAAGGGATCTCGAGCGTGCATCACCTCGCCCGCGCGCGGCACGTGTGAGACGCGCGCGAACTGCACCCACTCGACGTGTCCGACGACCGCGACCTTCGCTGCTGTGCGCGCCACGCGCGTCAGTCTCACACACCGGCGAGCGCGCGCGGGCGGATACGGCAAGCGCATAGGATCCGCCGATGGCACAACTGCTGCTCGTGGACGAGCCCGCGCCGCACGTCCGCCGGCTAACGCTCAACCGGCCCGAGCAGCTGAACGCGATGACCTCGGGGCTGTGCGAGGAGCTGCACGTGGCGCTGCGCGCGATCGCCGCCGAGCGGGCCTGCCGCGCGGTGATCCTGACCGGCGCCGGGCGGGGGTTCTGCGCGGGCCTGGACCTGCACGGCTACGGTGCGGCGCCGGAGAACGACGGCAGCGACGAGCCGCGCGACCGGCTGGCCAACCAGGAGCACATGTCGCGCCTGATCCTGGCGCTGCGCGCGCTTCCCCAGCCGGTGATCGCGGCCGTCAACGGCCCGGCGGCCGGTTTCGGACTGGCGCTGGCGCTCGGCAGCGACATCCGCTACGCGGCGACTGAGGCGGTGTTCCGCGCGGCGTTCATCAACATCGGCGTGTCCAACTGCGACATGGGCGTCAGCTGGCTGCTGCCGCGCCTGATCGGCGCCTCGCGCTCGCACGAGCTGATGCTCACCGGACGCCGCGTGGACGCCGAGGAGGCGGAGCGGATCGGGCTCGTGGCCGACGTCGTCGAGCAGTCGCGCCTGCTCGAACGGGCGCTGGAGTCGGCCGAGCAGATCGCCGCGCTGGCGCCATGGGGCGTGCGCCTGACCAAGCGCGGCATGTGGAGCGCGCTGGAGATCTCCTGCGAGCGCGCGGCGGTCGAGTACGAGGACCGCCAGCAGATCATGGCGACGTTCGGGGGCGCGGTGCCCGAGGCGATCGGCGCGTTTCTGCAGAAGCGCCCGGCGG
>Ga0208714_1000345_pt1 | contig 13462 bp, 12 predicted proteins | sample NGESurshal072012_3_FD_184461 | JGI IMG/M metagenome (GOLD analysis project Ga0208714, IMG submission 184461) | Arctic peat soil microbial communities from Barrow, Alaska - NGEE Surface sample 415-1 shallow-072012 (SPAdes) | ecosystem: Environmental > Terrestrial > Soil > Wetlands > Peat ... | reverse complement strand
GAGATCAACGTCGTGGTTGCCCGCCGCCTGTGGCCGCGGAGCCTGCTCGGCGCACCTGCTGCTCCAGCCGACGAGAAGACGCTGCGCGCACTGGCGAAAGTCGAGGAGCGCCACGATACCGAGCAGATCGACGTCGAGTTCAAGCGCTGATCTCAGAACAGCCAGTCCGGCGACTCGCGGCGCACGAGTTCGGGGCGGATACGAGCACAGCCCACCCTCCGCCGACAGCCGCTGCGCAACGCGCGTGCGGCGTGTCGCTGACCTCAAACCGCCGCTTCCAGCGCTCCGCCCGCGAGCTCGCGCTCAAGCCGTCCGGCGTCTGCGCTGCTGAAGACGGCGCTGACCGGCGCGTGTGGCAGCAATAGCTGGGCCGCAGCGCACCGCCGTACCGCATTGCCACCAACGCAAGGCCTTTGCCCTGGACCGCTGCAGTCGCATTTCGCCTCCAGTGAGAACCTGCGTCCTCGGCGGTCGGTGTCCTCCGGCTCGTCGGTCTGGCTCTCGGACGGCGGCGGGCTGACTCCTAGTTCGCCTGTCGGCCGGCTCTGGTCTGACCGGCTTTGCCGTGTCGCCCGCCGCCGCCGAGGATCGCCAGCGCGACTGACAGGTCGTCGTAGCCGTGGTTCGGCAGAAGGGGCGCTCAGATGGTGCATGCTGGCTGCGGGCTTCCGCTCTTGGGGTGCTGCGGGTTAGGCTCTGTGGGTGGCGAGTGGCTTGGTTGAGCGTGTTGATGGATGGGCGGGTCAGGGCATCGAGGCCACGATCGGTTGGCATCACCGTCGCCGGCTGGAGCGTGTTGGCAGGATCGATCAGCTGGATCCGCCGCTCAGCCGATCGCTGTGGGCTGCCGCCGACCCCCCGCCGCGGACGGGAGGCGCGCTTGAGGTGTTGGTTGACGGCGCGCAGGCGCTGCCACGGATCGCCGACGCGCTGGCCGCCGCTCGCTCGCATGTTCATATCGCGGGCTGGCACGTCACGCCCGATTTCGGGCTGACCCGGCACGATCGCTCGTCTCGGCTGCGCGATCTGCTCGGCGATCTGGCCGAGCGCGTCGAGGTCAGGGTTTTGTTGTGGGCAGGAGCGCCGCTGCGGGCCTTCACGCCGGCTCGCGCGGACGTCCGCCGCGTGCGGAAGGAGCTCACTCGCGGCACCCGGGTGCAGTGCGCGCTTGACTCTCATGAGCGGCCGATGCATTGCCACCACGAGAAGCTGGTGATCATCGACGGCGAGGTCGCGTTCGTCGGGGGGATCGACCTAACCTCGCTCGGCGGGGACCGCTTCGACACCAGCGATCATCCGATGCGCGGCCGTCAGGGATGGCACGACGCCTCCAGCCGAGTCCGCGGCCCGGCGGTGGCGGACGTAGCGGCGCACTTCGCCGCCCGTTGGCGCGAGGTGACCGGCGAGCAGGTCGAACAGACACCGTCGCCAGCCCCCGCTGGCGACATCAAGCTCCAGGTCGTGCGGACCGTCCCTGACAAGGTCTATGACTTCTTACCCCAGGGTGACTTTCGGATCTTGGAGGCGTACACGCGCGCGCTGCGCTCGGCTCGCAAGCTGGTGTATCTCGAGAGCCAGTTTCTGTGGTCAGCACAGGTGGTCGAGATCCTCGCGAAGAAGCTTTGCGAGCCGCCGTGCGACGAGTTTCGCGTCGTCGTGTTGCTGCCCGCGAAGCCGAACAACGGTGCGGACACGACCCGCGGCCAGCTCGGCGTGCTGGCTGCCGCCGACGACGGGAATGGTCGTTTCCTGGCTACTACGATCTCAGCCCGCAGCGGCGAACTCACCGGCCCGCTGTACGTCCACGCCAAGATCGGGATCGTCGACGACACCTGGCTGACCGTTGGGTCGGCGAACCTCAACGAGCACTCGTTCTTCAACGACACGGAGATGAACGTCGTGACCTGCGACCCCACCGTCGCACGCAACACCCGGCTGCGGCTCTGGGCCGAGCATCTGGAACGCTCGGTCGAGGTCGTGTCAGGCGAGCCGGCCCACGTCATCGATACATTGTGGCGCCCGATCGCCGGCGAGCAGCTCGACCGCCGACGCCGCGGCGAACCCCTGACCCATCGACTGCTCGAGCTCCCCGGCGTCTCGCGCCGCTCCATGGCGCTCCTGGGACCCGTTCACAGTCTGCTTGTCGACGGCTGACGCCGGTGATCATGCTCACGATCCTTCTCATTATTCTCGCCATCCCTCCCGCCGACGGGCGGTGGGGTTCGGCTATGGCCGTCGTCGGGCTGGCCGTGAGGTGTCGAGCGCAGAACGCAACCGGTCCCGTTTACGGCTCGGCGGGGCGCGCCGCGCGTCTCAGCGCTTGTCGTCGATCTCTTCGCTGCGCTTTTGCAAGAAGCTGCCGATCGCGCCCGCGAGCGTCGCGATCACCGTGATCGCGTGAATCTCCATGAAGATGTCGAGGATCCGTCCGCCGACCGATATTGGATTCTTGATCTGCGAGGAGACCGTCAGTCGTTGGGTCGTCGTCCAAAACGCGGCTGCCGAACGTCTTGATCTCTGTCTGCTGGGAGTGGCGCTCGAGCAGGAACCCGGCCAACGCGGTCGTGCGGCTGCCCCGGGGCCCGAGGGCGACCGTCCGGTCCGACGACCGCCGAGGAGCTAACTGCCGGCGCGATCCAGCCGGATCGTGTCTCTCCCCTTCCATGGAACGCGACGCGCTCGGAGCTCGGAGCTCGGAGCTCGGAGCTCGGAGCTCGGAGCGTTATCTCACATCTGCCTTCACTGCGGGCGAGACCAGGATCTGAGCTCCCGCCACCTTCGTCGCTGCACGGGATGATGAAAGTGCCTCGCCATGCACGCGCTGCCACACGATCATCAGCGTTTCGACGACCTCGGGGTCGAACTGCATGCCGGCCTTGCCGTGCAGCTCGGCCAAGGCCTGGTGCGCGCTCATCGGTTGGGCGCGGACGCCGCGGCTGGTCAGCCGGTCGAACGCGTCGCACGCGGCCACGATTCGCGCTCCGAGGGGAATCGATGGGCCGGCGAGGCCGTCGGGATAGCCGCTGCCGTCCCAGTGCTCGTGGCTCGATCTCACCAGCTGCCGCAGAGAGGCCAGCGCTGGCGCCGCGGCCAGGATCCGGTCGGCCGCGAGTGCTTGGCGGCGAATGAGCTCCCGGTCGCGCTCGCTCAGCGGCCAGGGATTGGCCAGGACCACCTCGGGTACCGTGACCTCGCCGAGGTGGTGTAGCTCCGCCGCTCGGCGGAGATCGTCGAGCGCTTCCTCGTCCAGGCCGACGGTCCGGCCGACGGCTACGGCAAGTCGGCCCATCTGGCGCCGGCGATCGTGAGGGTCCGGTTGGCGCTCCTCGAGAAGCGCGAGGAGAACATCGTGCGTCTGCTGACGAGGTGAGCCGCCCCGATCGCCCTTCTGCGCGTACATGCGGTCGTCGGCGAGACGCAGCGCCTGGGCAGCGGTGTGAGCCTCACGTGGAATCGCCACGTGCCCGTAGGCGGCGCCGATCGAGAATCCCTCTCCCTCCGCGGACAGCGCCTCGAGCGCGACATCGATGTATTCGTCGGCCTCGGCGGTGTCGCAGCGCAGGAGCACGCCGAGCTCGTCTCCGCCTGGGCGGTAGGCGTTGCCGACGGGGGCCACCCCGCGCTGAAGCCGATCGGCAAGCTCCGCGAGCAGGGCATCGCCGGCCAGGTTCCCGAAGCGATCTCGATACGGCCTGAGGCCGTCGAGTTCGAACATCGCCAGCACGGACTGCGGAGACTCGACGCCTTCGACGACGGCGCGCTCGAGTCTCGCTCCCAGCATCCGGCGGTTGCCCAGACCGGTGAGCGCATCGGTCCAGGCCTCGGCGCGGGAGAGGCGCAACAGCCGCAGGTTCTCGCTGAAGATCCACCCGGCACGGATGATCACCAGTAGCAGCGCGATCGCGGCCAGGGTGAGGCCGATCGCGTACACGCGGTGAAATCCGCCGTAGTACAGAACCGCCACCGCCAGGCAGGCCATTGTTCCTGGGATCAGGAGTTGACGCAGGCCTCCGAAGCGCAGGGCTCTGTAAGGGGCCGCGGGCTGCCACGCAGCGGCGCCGGTGATCACCGCCGAGAGCAGCCAGAGCGTGTCCAGGATCCCACCAACGACGTAGGTGTTGTGGGCACTCGCGTAGAGGAAGGCGGTATCGGCGATGGCGCTCAGCCCGAGTCCGAGCCCGAGCATCAGCCAGGCCCGGCCCAGGCGCCAGCCGGCCAGGCCGGACATCCCGAAGACGAAGGCCAGGAGGAGCAGGTCGCCCACCGGGTAGGCGAGGTTGGTGGCGACGGCCGCCGCACCGCCGTGCGTCGCTCCGTGGAGGATCGGCTCAAACAGGCTCGCGGCGATCACCGCGGCCGAGGTGGTGGCCGCGATCGCGCCGTCGAGCCAGGCGCTCGGGCTGAACCGGGTGAATCGCCCCCGGGCCAGCAGGACCAGGCCCACGTACGCGGCCGGGTAGTAGAGGAGGTACAGGAGGTCGGCGACCGAGGGGACGGGCGGGTTGCCCGAGTCCCCGAACGCGATCGAGTAATAGACCTCGGCGGCGGCGTTCGAGGCAAGACCGAGTCCGAGCAGCAGCCAGGCCAGTCGCTCGGCGGGGACCAGACGGGCCCGGACCAGACACGAGACCGCGGCGGCGATCTTAACTGCGTCGTACAGCCAGTCGTTGACGAAGCCGTCGAGGGCATGACCGCCGAGGCCGAGCTGACCGTGCGCCAGGTGGAAGATGACCACCAGCACACCGACTCCGGCGCAGGCCCGAAGCACCGATCGGACACGGGGGCTGATCGCCGCTGCCGGGCTGGTCGCCGCTCCGGCGCCGTTGCGTCGAGGGGCTTCCGGCCAGCTAGCTGCGACCCTCATGGGATCCCATCGGATCGCCAGGGGAGATTGTGAACCGTAATCGACCGCAAGGTGGTCCGCCACGGCCAGCGGACTGCTCAGCGAAACCGTGGAGTTGATCCGCGGCGAGCATGAGGGTGATTGAGCAATGGCAACGGCCGCGCGGACGGGCGCGCTGGGCAGCGAGGAGCCGGTCACAACAGACGTGCGGGTCGGCCAGGCGTCGCCGGCCGACCCAACGCCACACCCAGGCTGGCAGGCGGGGAGGCGGTTGCGATCTCGCGTTCTTCCGCCTGTGGGGGTGTCAAGGGGATGCGGTCAGGCGGCGGCGCGTTCGGCGAGGGGTCGGCGGCGGAGGTTGGAGCGCTCAAGGGCCGGGGGCAGGTAGGCAGATTGGTCTGGAGCGCCGACGTCGGTGCCGGGCGGGACGATCTCGTCGACCCGGTCGAGGATCTCGTCGCTGAGCCTGACGTCGACGCTGGAAAGCAGGTCGTCAAGCTGCTCCATCGTGCGCGGCCCGATGATCGCGCTGGTGACTCCGCGGTGGGCGATCGCGAAGGCCATCGCGAGGTGCGTCATCGGCAACCCCGCCTCTTCGGCCAACGGAATGATCTGTTCGACGGCATCGAGCCGATGCTCGTCGCTGAAGCTCGAGATGACGGCCGCGCGGCGCAGGTCGGTCTGTTGGCCTTTGCGGACGCGCCCGGTGAGCATGCCCTTCGCGAGTGGGCTCCACACAAGCGTGCCCATCCCGTAGCGCTGGGCGACGGGCAGTACTTCAGCTTCGATGCCGCGGTTGAGGATCGAGTAGGTCGGTTGCTCGGTGCGGAACCGCTCAAGGCCCCGCCGCTCCGCCACCCACTGGGCCTCGACGATGTCAGAAGCGGGCATCGTGGATGAGCCGATCACACGGACCTTGCCGCTGTGGATCAGGTCCGAGAGCGCGGAGAGCGTCTCCTCGATGTCGGTGTCGGGGTCTGGTCGGTGGATTTGGTACAGGTCGATGTGGTCGGTCTGCAGGCGGCGCAGTGAATTCTCGACCGCGGTCATGATCCAGCCTCGCGAGCCGCCCTGCTGATTGGGATCGTCGCCCATCGGCCCCCAGAACTTCGTGGCCAGAACGACGTCGTCGCGCCGTCCCTTGAGGGCCTTGCCGACAACCTCCTCCGACTCGCCCTGTGAGTACCGATCGGCGGTGTCGATGAAATTGATCCCGGCGTCTAGAGCCTCATGGATGATGCGGATCGAGTCGTCGTGGTCCGGGTTGCCGATCGACGCCCCGAGCATCATGGCGCCGAGCGCGTAGGGGCTGACCTTGATGCCGGTGCGCCCAAGGGTGCGATGGTGCATGCGTTTCTCCGAAGGTTGTGGTCGAGGTTGGGGTAAGCGTCGTCGTGGTGCCGTACCCTGGCCTTGGAAACGGAACACCATTCCGGCAACTATACGGAATATGATTCCGTTTTGTCACAGAAGGCTTCGCCGTGACTGAGAACGCACCACTGCCCGGCACAAACACCGACCACGACACCCCTGGCCGTCCGCTGCGCGCCGACGCCCAGCGGAACCTCGATTCCCTGCTCGAGGCGGCGAAGGCCGTCTTCGCGACCTCGGGCGTGGACGCTCCCGCCAAGGAGGTGGCCGACCGGGCCGGTGTCGGCGTCGGAACGTTCTACCGTCACTTCCCGCAGCGCTCGGACCTCGTCATCGCCGTACTCGCGCATGAGATCGACGACTGTGCCGATGCAGCAGCCGCCCTATCGGCTGAACACGATCCGTGGACTGCGCTGGTGCAGTGGGTGCAGCGCTACACGGAGCTCGTAGCGACCAAACAGGGCCTCGCCGCGGCGTTGCACTCAGGCGGCCCAGCCTTCAAGGAACTCCTCGAGTACTTCTGGCAGCGGTTCGGTCCCGCCGTGGGATCGCTGCTCTACGCCGCCGCGGCCAATGGCGACATCTGCGGCGACGTTCGTGCCGAGGATCTTCTCTACAGCGTCGCCTGTCTCTGCATCCCGATGGGGGATGCCGAGGTCGCCTACAACCAGCGCATGGTCTCGCTCCTGCTCGACGGACTACGCTACCGGGCCGACCCGAGCCCGTCTCGCTCCTGAAGTCCCGCGCGAATCCCGTCCGGCCGCAACCGGCAGCACGAAGCGCCCCCGCTTTAGCGACGAGCGTCAAAGCCCTCACGCGAACGGCCCCCCTCCGCGGGGAACAGGACCGCCGCGAACACGTCGCGACCGGATCGGGCGCGCGGTGAGGTGCTCTGGCGACCTCGACACCATCGCTGCTCGCCACCCAACGCAGCGCGTCTCGGCGTGGCGCTTTCCTCAGCAGCGGTGTTCGGATCGTCGACCGCAGCAGGGACACGCTTCCTATCTGCGGGGAAGAGTCCCGCCCAGTCCGCCGCTGCGCCCAGCGGGGCCCTGAGCCTCCGTGCGCGTTCACGTGCTGACCTGTGTTAGCCGGCCGCGAGGCGCCACAGGCGCAATTGTCAGTAGAACGGTCGTTCTGTAGCCTGGAGGTATGCCAGGCAAGCCTGCACGCTCGATTCGCCGTTCGTCGGAAGCGCGGGAGCGGTTGCTGAGCACTGCGCTACGGCTGTTTTACGAGAACGGCGTGAACCGGGTCGGTGTCGACTGGGTAATCGAAGAGTCCGAGGTCGCGCTCGCGACGTTCTATCGGCATTTTCCCAGCAAGGAGGATCTCGTCGTGGCGTGCGTTCGGGCGGCGGACGAGGCGCGCCGGGCGACGGTCGAGGAGATCGCCGGTAGGAGTGGCTCTCCGGAGGACCGACTCCGGGCTTGGGTCGAGTCGATCGGCAAGGAGATTGCCGCGCCCGGCTTCCGGGGGTGTCCCTTCATCAACGCGGCGGCCGAGTATCCGGCTCGTGACAGTCCGGTGCGTAAGGCTGTCGAGGATCATCGCAAGTGGTTCAAGCGGACCGCGTTGTCGCTCTTGACGGCGGCGGGTCACCCGGAGGCCGAGCTGGCGACTCGCCACTTTGTGATGCTGCGGGATGGTGCGATGGTCGACGGGTACCTTGAGGGCGCGCGCCAGGCGCGGGAGACGCTCACGCGTGGGGTCGAGGGAATCCTCGGGTCGATGAGCTCGACCGCAGCGCGGGCCTGACCCTCGGCGAAGAATTCCCGCTCGCACGCAGAGCAGAAGTGCCCGGCGCGTCTCTCGCGCTCGCTGCCGTCGGTCGCGTGGCGTGGCGGTCGGCGGTAGCGGCTATCGATTCCGCGTGCCGCTAGTCGGTCGCCGTGCGCGTGAACCCTCCGAGATGATGGCGCTTTACAACCAGCGGCACACCCGCTCCGGCCTGCCGACTCAGCATCTGCAGGACGGCCTCGCTGGGCGTGCCGTAGACCTGGATGCTCGTGGTCGCCTCCAGCGTTTCGGCGTATGCGCGCGCAGCTCTCTCGGCGACGGTCTTCATGTGAAACACCATCGATTCGGCGTCACGGTGAACCTGGACAACACCTACTTCGGTGCCTTCTTCGTTCCCGTACTCGTTGAACGCGAGCAGCCGGGGTTCGTTCTCCTGAATGAACTCCACCAGCCCAGGCACCCGCTCGCGCTCGTCCTCGAGCTTTCCTTCCTTGAGCCTGTTTGTGGCAATGAAGATGAACGGTCCTGACAACGCGGCTCCTCGCTTCTACGGGTTCGGATCATGTCTCTGACATTCTCCCTCGTCTTCTCCTGCTCGTGGGGTTGGGGCGGTGCCGAGGTTGCCGGCGCCGCCCTCTTGCGGTTAGTGCAGCGTGTCGGGCAGACGCGCCCGCCTGGGCGGTGGCGGCCTTGGCAGCGTGGTGTCGGCCAGCGCGTTGAGCATCATGAACTCGTGTATGGTGCCCGCGTAGCGCGTGGCTGTGACGTCGACGCCGGCCGCGCGCAGTGTGCGTGCGTAGCTCTCGCCCTCGTCTCGCAGGAGGTCGCATTCGCCGTTGATGACGAGCGCCTTCGGGAGACCGCGCAGTTCGTCTTCCTCGGCCCGTAGTGGGCTGACGCTGCTGAGGGTGCGCTCGGCGGGATCGGTGATGTACTGGTCCCAGAACCACTGCATCGCGGTTCTGGTCAACCACTAGCCCTCGGCGAACTCGGTGCAGGACCCGTCGTCGAAGTTTGCGTCGGTGACGGGTGGATGGGACGTTGATGAGGGCGACGCGATTGGGTACGAGATCGCGTCAGTACTGGGCGCGGGCCGGGGCGGGAGCGAGAGCCAGTCGCTCCGAGGACTCGTAGGTCAGGCGCCGTTCGCCTCGGCGGGGATCGATTGGCCGGTCATCGCCTGGAGCCATTCGAGGGTCGCGTCGGCGACTTCGCGCCAGCCGCTGTCGATCGTGAGGGAGTGCCCGCGGCCTTCGAACTGCCTGAGCTCTGTGACCGCGGTCGAGTCGCGGTACTGCTTGAGCGTGGAGCGCGTCGTCACATCGGGGACTGTGTGGTCCTGTTTGCCGGAGATCAGCAGCAGGGGGCCGCGCGTGTGGTTGGCGGTGTTGACCTTCGCCTCGGAGTGCACGACGAAGTTCGCGACGGCGGCTTGGAACAGCGGGCGGGCCGGCGCCGGAATCGACCATCGCTCATAGAGGTCGTCTGACTCCTCCTGCGTGAGCTCGTTACCGAACCCGAAGCGAAACTGCTTCACGGTCAGGGAGATCGCCTTGTGGAGGTTGGCCGGGTTGCGCAGGACGGGCAGCGCGGCACGGATCTGGGCCAGCGGTAGCGGCAGCACGCCCTTGATCTGGGCGGGGTCGATCGCCACAGCAGCCGCGGCGAGGTCCTGACCGAGGAGCTTCTCGGCCAGAAGACCGCCGAATGAGTGCCCGACAATGATCGGCTTCGCATCAAGGGCCCCGATGATCTCGGCGAAGTGCGCCACGGCATCGTCGATGCTGGTATCGGCGACGAGATCGGGGGTCTCGCGTGCGGCTTGGACGGTGTCCGGCTCGCCGGGCCAGCCCGGGGCGATCGGCTCGTAGCCGGCATCGCGGTACAGATCGAGCCAGCGGCGCCAGCTGGTGGCGTGCAGCCAGAGGCCGTGGATGAAGACGACGGGTGTGCGCGGTGCGGTCATGACGACCAGTCCTGTCTGCCTGGTGAGCAGGCGATGGATGGTGGGCAAAGGCGGTGATTGGTCCTGAAAGTCAGGTCGACCATGTCGATCCGCTCTCGTCGGTGTTGAAAGAACGGCCGTTCTATCTTTGCTATTCAATACAAGAACGATCGTTCTGTCAAGAGCAATCGTTCTCGTCTCGTTGCGCGGCGCGGAGCCTTTATCGGCGGGCTCTGTCTGAAGGGGTGGGGTTAGCGCCAGCCGAGCGCCGGCGCGACGTGGATGAGAATATTCTCGATGACATGGGCGTTGTATTCGACCCCGAGCTGGTTGGGCACGGTCAGCAGCAGCGTGTCCGCCGCCTGGATCGCCGCGTCCATGCGGAGTTGCTCAACGAGCACCTCGGGTTCGGCCGCGTAGGAGCACCCGAAGATCGCGCGCGTGGTCTCGTCGATCATGCCGATCTGGTCTTGGGAGTCGCGGTTGCCGGCGAAGTAGGCGCGGTCGGTGTCGGTGGTGAGCGCGAAGATGCTGCGGCTGATCGACACGCGCGGCTGGCGCTCATGCCCGGCCTCGTTCCACGCCTCGCGATAGGCTTCGATCTGCTTGCGCTGCTGGACGTGCAACGGTTCGCCGGTTTCGTCGTCCTTCAACGTCGAGCTTTGCAGGTTGAGCCCGAGCCGGGCCGCCCAGACACTGGTCGCGTTCGACCCCGACCCCCACCAGATCCGCTCTCGCAAACCAGCCGAGTGCGGCTCGATCCGCAACAGCCCCGGCGGATTGGCGAACATCGGCCGCGGGTTCGGCTGCGCGAACCCCCTGCTCCGACGCGATCGACCACCTCGGCACCAACAGACCTTAATCGGCGCCCGCCCCACGTCGCCGACGCGATCGCGAGCGCCGCGCCCCACCGGAGCCATGCTTACGTCGGGTGCCAAGGCTGGCCAGATTCGCGAGCGCTGGGCTCGTTTTGGTGCGGCTGCCGGGACCGTGCCTCGGGCCGGTGGCAGAACTCCTGCCGCCGTGGCTTGGCGGGCAGCTCGTCAGGTTCAGCGGTCGCTGGATGGGTCGATGAGGTACTTCGTCCCAGTGCCGCGGCGCGCGAAAACGGCGAGGACCTCGGGCTCCAGGACGTCACACAGCCCGATGGTCTGCGCATACCCCGAAGCGAACGTCGTCGTGGCCTCGGCCAGCACGCGGGCGCGCATCCGGCCGATCGCCTCGCCGCCCAGGCGGACCAGCGCGTTCGTCAGGAGGTATCCGCCGACACCCCAAGTCAGTCCAAACTTGCGGTCAATGACGGTGGGCGAGAAGTCGAGCGAGCCGTAGATGTAGACCTGCTTGTGCACCGTGGTTCCGTAAGGCGTGTACGACGTCAGCGGCGGCTGCGCGCGTTCCATCGCCGTGAGGATGTCGCCGGCCAGCGAGCCGCCACCGATCGCATCGAAGGCCAGGGTTGCGCCGGTCTCGCGGATCGCCTCCGTGAGCCGGTCGGCGAAGTCCGACCGTGAGGAGTCGATCACATGGACCGCGCCGAGCTCGCGCAGCACCCTGGCCTGCTCGGCGCGGCGCACGACATTGACCAGGCCGATGCCGTCGGCGGCGCAGATCCGCACTAGCATCTGCCCGAGGTTGGAGGCGGCGGCCGTGTGGACGAGCGCGTTGTGGCCCTCGACGCGCATCGTCTCGACCATCGATAGCGCGGTGAGCGGGTTGATGAACAGCGCAGCGCCCTGCGCGGTGCTGACGTCGTCGGGCAGTTCGACGACCGCTGCCGCGTCGGCCACGCGATAGTCAGCCCACATCGACCCCCCGAACAGCGCGACGCGACGGCCAATCAGCGTGGCCGCTTCCGGGCCGGCCGCGATCACGGTCCCAGCGCCCTCGTTGCCGACAGGCAACGGCTTGTCCAGCCGATCGCGATACAGCGGGAGCGCCGCCTCTGGAATAGCCCCCACGAGATCCGGCCCGTCGGGCCGCAGCGTGCCAGGCACGACCGCACCCAACAGCACGCCGAGATCCGACGGGTTGATCGGCGAGGCTTCAACGGCCACGACCACCTCACTGCCGACAGGCTCCGGAACGTCGCGCTCGGCCAGTTCCAACCTCAGCTCGCCGCCGGACGAGATCGTGGATCGCAGGCTGCGGCCACGGGTGGGAGTTGCGTCGGGAACCGTCATAAGGAGCCTTTCGAGTCAAAGATCTCAGCCTACCGAGCGAGAGCACAGACCCTGGAGTGCTCAGGCCGACGCCGTGCCGCCACAGAAGACCAGGACAAGCCGGCACCCGCCACCGTCGAGCCGAGACCCACGCGCGATCGTGCCAGCGGGGCTGACCTACGCATCGCCAAAGACTGGCCGATGGGCCGCTCCATTCGTCGCCACTGCGCTCGCCGGGAACGTACGCGCTACGCACGCGTTGCACGGGAGTCGGCAGAAGATCGGAGATTCTCGTGCCGTGGCCGGAGGAGGTCAAAGAGGCGCGAAGTTCTTTCCGGGAAGCGGCGCGGCCTGCGCCCCCAGGCCGATGGCGAGATCAGTTCTCGCCTTTGAGGGGGAAGGTGCTGGTGCTGACGAGGTCGGGTTCTTCGGGTCCGCCCGGCCGGCCAGTGTCGCGGGAGTCGATTGCGTTGATCTCTGTCGCAGTCAGTTCGGCTTGAAGACGTCGAAGGTCTCGGCGATGCGGCGTGGCCTGACGGACTTCGGGATCGCGCCTCCGATGATCGGCGCGGCTATGCGGGGTAACCGAGCACCTCCTCGGGGGGCAGGACGATGCGCCGCCCGGAAACAGTCAACGCGCGGATACGCATCCAATGGGCATCGTGCCCCGGTGCCCACGAGTCCAAATCAAGTCCGTTCAGGCGGCTGATCTCGTTCGGGTTCGTGACCTCGTCGGTCACGCCGCTCATGATCACGCTCCAACCGGTACGTGCGAGGTCCTCGGTGCCGTCGATCTCGAATGTGGCCTCGGCTGACCGGAGCAGGGCGTGGAACCCCGAGCCGACCGCGGTTCGGAACACCACCGACTGCGACGGCTCGTCGAACAGATAGTTGACCGGATGGAGGACAGGGGCCCTCTCGCCCATGCTCACGGCGAGCCGCCCGAAGCTGTGTGACGCAAGCAAGCGCAGGCACTCCTCTCGAGGCAGGTCGAGCATCTCGATCGTTAGATCTTCCTTTTCGCTCGGTGCCTGGGGCGGAACGGCCGAGGCCCGCTCGTCCCGATCCGCGCTCGGATTTGAGGCCATGTCGTGACGATACCGCCGATCGCGAGGTCCCGCTTCCCCCACCGCCCGCCTCCGGACGAGGCGCGCGTGCCTCAAGCCGGCTGCGTGGGTCGGTGTCGGCGAGCAGGCGGCGACGTGGGGGTTTGCGGCCGTCCGGCGGCGACGTTCTCAGATCTGAAGGATCCCGAGCGTCAGCTGCTCGCAGCGATCACGGCGGGAGAGCTTGATGAGCAGCTAGTCGCGATCGCCGACGCTGTCCACGCGCGTCGGCAGCTGCTTCACACGGTCGTTCCGGGACATTGGGGAGAATGAGCGCACGTTGCGGCGGGTTCCGAGG
>Ga0208714_1000344_pt1 | contig 13470 bp, 16 predicted proteins | sample NGESurshal072012_3_FD_184461 | JGI IMG/M metagenome (GOLD analysis project Ga0208714, IMG submission 184461) | Arctic peat soil microbial communities from Barrow, Alaska - NGEE Surface sample 415-1 shallow-072012 (SPAdes) | ecosystem: Environmental > Terrestrial > Soil > Wetlands > Peat ... | reverse complement strand
GACATTCCTGGCGATTCTGGCAGAGTCACGGCGCTTCTCGGGAAGTTTGAGCGCTCGCTCGGCATTTGGCTGCCAGTTCTGCCAAACGGGCCAGAAGTCGGCCTCTGTGAAGTATGGAGCGTGCTCTACCTGCCGGTAGGAATGGCAACGACTGGGCGCTTAATGGAGCCATTTGGAACCTCACGGGGAGAAGTCGGAGAAGCTAAGGAATTGGAACGAACGACAGGGCAGCGTTCCTCACCGATTGGCGGCAGCAAACCCAGTACGACAAGGACGAGGACTTCATTTTTGCCTCGCTGAAGCTGATTGGACGGCGTCCACTATGGGGGCAGACGCTTAACGCCGATTTTGTTAAGCCAGCCGCTGTGTCTCTGGGGCTGGTGGCCGAGGGTGAGCGTTTTGGTTGGCACTGTTTTCGTGACAGCCTGAGTACCTGGGCGAACGATGCCACCAAGGACATCACCGTATCCCAGACCCTACTTCGTCACAGCAAGCCCGAGATGACCGCCGTCTACACCCACGGAAATTTTCCCAAGGCGTTGGAAGCCCAGCGGCAATACATGGAGCAGCTGCTGGCAGCCAAACCGGCGTCGGAGGCCGCTCAGTGACCTCCATCGGGTTGGCGTCGGGCTGGGGTTATGAGGGCAAAAACAACAGCCACTCGTAAGTGGCTGTGCGGTAGGCAGATATGTTGGTAGGCGCTACAGGATTCGAACCTGCGACTTCCACCGGTGTGAATCTGATCAGATTAGGTTTTACAACGACTTACAAGTGCGTGGAGGCTGCCTAAGTACACGCAAGTCGTACAAGACATCGCTTTTTGTGGGTTGGGTTGTGGGTTGGGAAAAAACGATGCTAAGTTACATCATATCCCTCTAGAAGTCGCCCATCTTCACTTACGGTCACCCGCGGTATTGGCTTCAATGGCACTGACAGATTGTAACGCGCATGTCTGAGCTCGCCCGTCCGCACGAGCGCTCCCTTTTCCGTAAGGTCCACCAGATCGCGGGTCGCCGTTGCCGGAGAAGCTCCGGTGATTGTGCTGTACTTGCCGGCGCTAAGGCCGCCCTTGAAGCCATCTATGCCTTCCTCGAACATGCGCAGCAACGCCTTTTGCTGCCTGTCGTTGAGTTGCCCCTTCAGCTGGTCAAACAACTTCGCCTTATCGATCAGAAACTCCATGAGTGCAAGCGTTCGCCGCTGTGCTTCAGTCGTTACCCCACCAAACCACGCAAGCCAATTCGTGATTTCATTTTGTTGGCTGGCCGCTTCCAGCGCATGGTAGTAACTCGCGCGCCTGGCAAGGAGGGTGGCAGCAAGCACGATGAGTGTCGGCTGTCCGAGACTTTGGGCCAACGACTTTTCGGCAATCGCCCGGCCCACTCGGCCGTTGCCATCTTCGAACGGATGGATCGACTCAAAATACAGATGTGCAGTCCCAGCTCTCGTCAGTGCTGGCAGTGGCTCCGCCCCCCCGGGAGCTGTGCGTTTGAACCAGTCGATGAATCCCGCCGTCTCGCGCGGCACTTGAGCGGACGGTGGTGCCTCGAAATGGACCTTCGGCGCACCTATTACCCCTGAAACTACCTGCATCGGCTCATCGCTGGTTCGATAACATCCGACATCCTTAACGTCCTGCCTGCCGGTCATCAACATTCGGTGCCAAGCGAATATCACCTCTTCGGAAAGAGGGGCGGAGAACGTGCGGTAAAGATCGACCATCATTTCTGCCGTCCCCTGTTCCCTTGGCGAGACGCGCCGATTGTCTGCGGCGAGTCCAAGCTGCTTTTGGATGGAAGACTGCACGCTGGCGCGATCCAGAACCTCGCCCTCGATCTCGGATGTCGTGACCGCTTCGGTGCTCATCGCCTCAACGGTAAGTTGATTGCGCTCCTCCTCGCCCAAGTGCTTGATGGTGCCCAGGAGGACGCCGCCTCCAACGAGGAATTGCTCTTCCGCTAACGCGAGCCGAGCTTTATCCCAGGCGAAATCCGGCCAGTCGGGTAATTGCCAATTCCATTTCATGAGCGATAGGCCATCTTCTATCGCTCACATTACGCGACCGAATGAGCGATAGCAAGCCGTTCTATCGCTCACAAGGTTCCCAGCGCCTTACTTGCTAACATCCAAACCGTCTTTCGCGGGAGATCGAACTTTTCTATCTCCTTGATAAATCAATGCGTTACTGAGGCAATGAACCGGCCACGTGAGCCGACACTGACGTGGTCATGATTCTGTATCGAGTGCCGCTACGCCAATCCCACCACGACCCTGACTCTGTACGCGCAAGCCTTCACCGACGATGCGCGGCGTGCGCAGGGCAAGGTAATGGAGATGGTTAGAAAAGCATCGAAACTGGAGGAATCGCCCGTGCCCGGACACATTGAATCGCCCAATGTGCCTTATTGTGCAAGGACGACCGGCGGCGTTTCCGAGTAACTTATTGAAAACTATGGTGGGCGCTACAGGATTCGAACCTGTGACTTCCACCGTGTGAAGATGGCACTCTACCGCTGAGTTAAGCGCCCACGAATTCGCGGTAACCCCGTCATTATACACGGGCTTTCTATCCACGGTCATCACGGTTTCACTGCAGCGATTTTGGCAAAACGGGGACTCCAACTAGCAGACCTAAGGGCGACGAAAAGAGAGCTCATCTTCCGTCTGACATTGGAAGCCGCCGGGTTCCGCCCAATCGTCCGCTGCAGCTTCGTCGCCAAATTTATTTCGCCTATGACGGACCTCCTCCCAGGACGGATTCTCACAGCACGACCTGCCGCTACGTGACGCTGTCGGCGTTGACGATCAATGGAACTGGGCCCGACTCAAGTATCCAGTTTTCCCAGGACGGCAACAGAGCGATAGAGACATCAAGAGTTGGTAGCGCCGGGTCCATTTCAAATCGGGCTGTCGTACTTTTCAAGGACTTGTCCCGCCTTTTACCGCCTTGCACCCTCCATAGGTGGTTACTTTCGTGCGAAATCGTCGGTAATATCACCGACGCCGATGCAGCATATCCCCTATCGTATTGATTAATGAGGCCAATGCCACCTGAAAAGGCAGCATTATCAGATCAAACGAGATCGTTCGCGTTTCATTGTTCGAGCGCCGTGGCATATGTCACCGCGAATCGATTGCTGCAACCATAAGTGGTTGCGAGAAAGGGCGCACGGCTGTTTATGGATAAAGGCACTGTTATACTGTCGCTATTCTTGGCTCTTGCCTTGACGCTGCTCGCAGGATGCGGCTCTTCCCAGCCGGCGCCGCCAGCTCCCGCTCCCCTGAGCGCCGGCAACGTCAACCTGATCTTCGTAGTCAGCGAGGATCTGGCTTATCAAGCCTCCGGAGATGTCAATCCAAAGACGGCAAATCTCACCAATCAGGGCTTACAGCGGTCGCTTCTGATGGCCACGTTCCTAAAACAGCAAGTGTTGGCGGGGGAGAACGTAACGGCCATCTATGCGGTCGAGCCGATGACCCATTTGCAAACCACAAACAATTATCCCGACATGGCGGCACTGGAGACCATTCAGCAGTTCGCCATGCTTAACCAGATCACTCTGTCAGATGCGGGCCAGATCCCATATACCAGCAACAGCTACCCGATCAATGTATCGTATGCGCCAGACCAGGTGATCAGCGGAGTTGCTTCGCCGTACCAATCCTGCGCGGGTTGCCAGGGTCTCGATTTCAGCGACCAGGGAAGCGACAATGAAACCCTGGTCAGCGATATCGTCAAGGCCAACACGCCGGGATTTTATGTTTTCTCGGCGCCGTGGGAAACCGTCAGCACCCTGATGGCAAACATCAACCAGCTGGAAGGTTATAACCTCACGCTCCCCGTCCGTTATGCCGGCCCCAACTACATCTATGCAATCTCAATTGCGCCGTCGGGAGGCGGAACTCTGGTCACCTACAACAGCAATATCGTTCCGCCTTCGGGCTATCCTGCGCTGCCTGCCGGAGGAATCGCCAGCGCGCCTTGCCTGCCGGCAAGCACCCATACAACGTTCCATATCCAGGTTACCGGCGGCGTCGGCGGCGCAGTAGTTCCAGCAGGAATCAATCGGAATGAAACTGTCTATCTGGTTCGCCATGCCGAGGCGCATCCCAAGAGCTGGTGGGAGGATGGCAACTATATTGGTGCGGGGCAGTGGCGCGCATTGGATCTTCCGTATGCCTTACGCGGCAAGATCCAGCCTACTCTGGTTTACTCTATCGACCCGGCTCAGGTTACTTCGGGCAGCACGAGCACGCAAGGTGATTTCTACTCGTATGTCAGGACGAACCTGACGGTCCTGCCGTATGCCATCGCCAACAATTTGCCCTACAATCTCGCAGCCAGCTTCGAGTTGCTGGACCACAATGCCCCTCAGCTAACCAGTAATTTTTTCTTCAACGGCGGCCAATTCTCCAATCAGACCGTGCTGGTGGGCTGGGAGCACGATCACATCCCACCGACCGTACTTGCGCTGCTCACCAGCTATAACGCTGGCCCACCGCCTCCGCCTTGGCCTGACGACGACTACGACACCGTCTGGACGGTAAAGCTTGACGCGAACGGCAACTTGTCCGTTGACAACGCAACGTGCGAAGGCATTAGTTCCACGGCGCTGCCGGACACGCCTCCTCAATTCTGATGGTGAAGCAAACCGGAAGGAACGGACATGCAGGTAAATCAATGCTCAACCGAGGCGGGAATCCGTGGCGTGATCGCCGCTCTACTGGCTGTCTCGATGGTTCTCTGCAGCAGCGGTTGTGGTTCCGCTGCGCCACCTGACCCGGCGGTCAGTTGTGCCGGCATCAGTCAGCTTAATCTTCCCGATACCACGATCACCAAAGCAGAATTCGTACCAGCCAACTCTACGCCTTCTACTCTGTATCCAAATTTGCCGGATATGCCCGGGAATTGCCTGGTGCAGGGAACCGTGAACCCCAGGATTGGAGTTCCGGCGCCTCCCATGGATCAGTTCGGCAATTTGACAGCAGGATCGGGAAACCCAAATTACGGCATTCAATTTGAGCTCAGGATGCCTACTGCCACGTGGAATGGCGATTTCTTTTTCACCGGCGGCAGCGGGAATGATGGTGTGGTCGCGGAGGCGGTTGGCCAGACCCTTGGCGGCGGTACCGCATTCTTGCCGGCCCTGTATCGCGGGTTCGCCGTGATCACTCAGAATTCGGGCCACACCGCCGATGCGGGCTCCGATCAGAATGACGGGTTTGGATACGACCCGCAGGCCAGGGACGACTACGGCTATCAGCAGACCGGGACCCTGACCCCTATCGCGAAGTCCATCTTGAAGGCGTACTACGGCACCGGCCCCGTGCACTCCTACTATCTTGGGTGCTCCAACGGAGGCCGGGAGGCCATGGTTGCCAGCCAGAGGTGGGGCGACATGTTCGACGGAATTGTGGCTGGCGATCCTGGCTTCCGGCTTCCCCACGCCGCAATCGCCGAGGCATGGGACACCCAACAATTTGCCCAGGCGGCTGCGGCGGTCGGGACCGCACCCGACCCCAATGGGAATCCTGTTCTGATCCCGGCCGCAAGCCAATCGGACCTGGCGCTGGTAGGGCAACTCGTGCTGCAGGCCTGCGACGCCCTCGATGGACTCCAGGACAATATGATTTTCAACATCTCTGCCTGCAGGAAAGCATTCGACCCGGCCAGGCTTGGCACGCTGCAATGCGCGGGAGCGAAAACCACGACTTGTCTGCTTTCTGAGCAGATCTCGACGATTCAGAAGGTGTTCGCGGGACCGGTGGATTCCCAGGGGAATCCACTCTACTCGGATTGGCCCTACGACGTGGACATCAGCGACGTCTATTGGAGAATGTGGACGCTTGGCTACCTGTCAACGCCAAACAATATTGTTACCGTAAACTATGCCGCCAACGACACGCAGGGCGCGCAATCGGCGATGTATCTGTTCTCGACGCCGCCAAATCCATTGTTGAATATGTTCACCGCGCCCATGGACGAGCTCAATCGCGCAGTCAATGCCACGGACCCTGCTTTTACAGTGTCGGCAACAACCTATATGGAAGCAACCTCGACGGATCTGGACACGTTCCGGGCCAATCATGGAAAGATCATCTTCTATCACGGCGAGAGCGACCCTGTGTTTTCGATGTACGACACGGTTAAATACTACGAAAATCTGACATCAAGATATGGGAAAGACACGGGAAGCTTTGCCAGACTCTTCCTGATTCCCGGGATGAACCACTGCCAGTACGGAAGCTATGCGCTCGACAGCTTTGATCCGCTGACCGCAATTGTCAACTGGGTGGAAGGGGGCTTGGCCCCCGATTCCATCATTGCCGGCACTTCCCCGAACAATACGGCACAGCCTGCGGGCAGAACCCGCCCCTTGTGTCCTTATCCGAAATTTGCTCAATACACGGGGAGCTCGGCCGGCAGTGAAGATGCCGCAAGTTTCACCTGTGTCGCGCCCGGCGACTGAACGCAGCTTTTCCGCTTCGGCGAGCGTTGCAGGAAGGACTCATAATCATGAACAAAACCAATGTTGTAGGGCTGCTGTTTCCGACCCTTGCGCTGACGCTGCTGGCAGGATGCGGCTCTTCTGGCCAGCCCACGCCTGCTCCGCTGAGCGCTGGCAACCTTAACCTGATCTTCGTGGTCAGCGAAGATTTAGCTTACCAAGCTTCAGGGGACGTCAATCCAAAGACGGCAAACCTCACCAACCAGGGCTTACAGCGGTCGCTCCTCATGGCCACGTTCCTTCAACAGAATGTGCTGGGGGCGCTGAATGTGACTGGAATTTACGCACTCGAACCGATGACCCACTTACAAACCGCAGGCAATTATCCCGACATGATCGGGCTGGAAACTATTCAGCAGTTCGCGATGCTGAATCAGATCACTCTGTCCAGTGACCAGTATGGCGGCACGCCACTTGCCGGCCAAAGCTATCCTCGCGGCACGACCTGCCGCTACGAAACGCTGTTGGCGTCGTCTATGCTCTGCATTCACTCAGCCGGGTTGTCGAGTTATCATGGCTGGCATGTCTGGAAACATTCTGTTCCCCCTCGAAAAGGTAAAGGCCCTCAAGGCGTACTTCACCGGTCCAGGAGACAAGCTGGAGCTTAACGATTACGACACCATTGTCAAGTTGTGCGACCAATGGATACCCGTCGTCATGCCCCCGGAAGTAACACGCGCCAAGCCTCCAGTTGTGCCGGAATCTGGGCGTCTATCTCGTCCTCGGAATTGGGGAAAGACTATCCGACCCCATCGATGTAGCTTGGCGAGGGAAGATGCGCATCGCGAAGTATCAATCTCATTTGGGGGCTGCTCCGCATGAGTTCCACCCTGATCGCCGTATTTGTATTTGGATGCAGCTTCGGCGGGGCCATGATGGGTAATTTCCTCCGAGCCAGATTACCAGAGCACCATCGAGACGAGGGCTCGAAAGAGGTCCTCAAGTTGGTGATGGGCCTGATTGCAACCGTGGCCGCACTTGTCCTCGGCCTGCTTATCTCCTCGGCCAAGAGTTCATACGACACGCAAAAAGCCGAGGTGCAGCAGCAAGGTATTCACTTATTACAACTTGATCGGATTTTGGCCCGCTTTGGGCCGGATGCGACGGAAGCGCGCAGCCAGCTTCGCCGAATCGTAATCGCCGACATCGTGCGCACTTGGCCGAATGATGGTGTCGGGGCAGGAACCTATGAGCCATTGCAGGCACAAAGGGAAGGTGAGGAGCTTTTTCAACGGATCGCGGGTCTGTCACCGAAAACGGATGCCCAGCGGCTCGATCAAAGTCGGGCGCTGCAGCTCCTCGTAAGTCTGTGGGAAACCCACCGCCTTCTGGACGAACAGGCCGGGGAAGCCCTTTCCTGGCCTTTCCTCATGGTACTTGTGTTTTGGCTTACGGTCCTCTTCGTTGGCTTCGGTCTTTTCGCGCGCTTCAACGCAACCGTCATTGCGGCTCTACTCGTTGGCGCGCTCTCCGTCGCGGGCGCGGTCTTCCTCATTCTCGAGATGAATCGGCCGTACAGCGGGGTAATGCGGATCTCCAGCGCCCCCATTCGCAATGCCTTGACGCAGATGGGCCGATAGCATGTTGACGATCACACTTTATGTGCCTCGCCAAAACTCTGCACGTTGCAGAATCAATGACTGGGGCGCGGCACGCTTTGCGCTTAACATTCCCTGATGTAGGTGCGCCTCCGCATCTGCTCGGCTGGGTCATCTCCGTCTTTCGCTCCCGAGAAGAACTCCTCCTGGAGAACCTTGCCCTTCGGCAACAACTGCTGGCTCTGCGCGCAAAGCGACCTCGCCATTGGGAGAATCGCGTCTTCAATCCGATTCAAGATCGCCCGATCGCTGCCGAAGCCGCACGAGACTCCGCCGGGCTGGAATCAACAGTCCGCCTTTGTCACGACCACAACTATCCAAGAGGTCGGGAACAGGACATTTTTAGTTCTGGCGAGCTACAAGTGCGCACTTCATTAAGGTGGCGGCTGAGTTTGTAGCGCGGGATCCACCGACCGACTTTCCAATAGGGCTTGTCGCAGTTGTCCAGGACCTGGCCCGATTGTCCCGCTTTCCCCACCTTGCACATGCCGCAGGTGGTTATGGTGGTTACTGTCGTACGGAAATGTACCTTACCTCACAGACACGGAGGCCGCAACCATGAAATGGTTGTGAAAAAGGACTCACGGCCATTATGAATAAAGGTGCCGTTGTACTGTCGCTGTTCTTGGCCCTTTCCTTGACGCTGCTCGCGGGATGCAGCTCTTCCGGCCCGCCAACTCATGCTCCGCTGAGCGCAGGCAACCTTAACCTGATTTTTGTGGTAAGCGAGGATTTCGCTTACCACGCGACCGGGGACGTCAATCCAAAGACGGCAAACCTCACCAATCAGGGTTTACAACGATCGCTCTTGATGGCCACGTTCCTAAAACAGCAGGTACTGGGAACGCAGAATGTAACCGGCATCTACGCGCTCGAACCCATGACCCATTTGCAAACGGCAAACGCCCATTCCGCTGAAGTGGACGGCCAAACTCCCAGGAAGTCCTCATCTGGGAATTCATGTCTACCGACTTCTTCCCGGATTACGGTGTGACCCGATTGGCACCGGGCAGGGTCACACCCTTAGTGGAACTTGACAGCACCGTGCCCGGCATCCCCGCCGCCACCTTTAATTGAGCACCGAAGTAAACCGCAACCTTGCCAGTCGGCAAGATCCTGATTCACGTCAAAACATCCTCCCCAAATCCCAAACGAAAGGAGCGCTCCCGTGCGCAACGCAGGGCGTCTGAAACTCGGTCATTACCCGTTGCCCGTCGAAGAAGCGAGCAAGCTTAGACAACTCCTGATAGCGCCAGAACCGTTCTTCGCGGTGGATCCTTGCGCTGGAGATGGAACTGCACTGCTTGAGGTCACCCAAGACTTCGCGGCTCAGAGAGCGGCCATCGAACTCGATGCAGATCGAGCTGCCACGGCAGCTGCTCGCGGCATCCCAACCACGCAGGGCAGCACCTTCGAATCCCACCTTCCGGCGGGCAGCTGCTCGCTCCTCTATCTCAACCCACCGTATGACGTGGAAGTCGGAAATCACAACAACCAGCGGTTAGAACTTGTCTTTCTCGACCACTGCTACGGCTGGCTGAAGACGGCGGGGGTTCTGATCTTCGTCATCCCTGACAATGCGCTCTCGCATTGTGCCAAGCGTCTCGCCAGCCAATTCGAGCGCATCTCCATATTCCGTCTCACTCACCCGGAGTCTGTCCGCTTTCGGCAACTTGCTGTGGTGGCGATTCGCAAGAAAGAACACCATCGCGGCGACACTCGTTACGCCGACCAACTGCTGAGGCTGGCCTACAACAGCGATCGGCTACCGACGCTTGGCCCGGAAACAACCGAGCGTTTCATCGTCCCCGAATCGACAGCTGTACCCATCCAGTATCGGGGGCTGCCACTCGATGCGATCGAAGATGCAATCGACCGTTCCAGCGCCATGCAGAATGCGTTCAACCTGCTCGTACGCAAGCAGGAGCGCATCGAGGGCCGTCCAGTGACTCCTCTTCACGGAGGACACGTGGGGCTACTTTGCACGGCAGGAATGCTCAATGGAGCGTTCGGTAAAGACGAGGGCCGGCATAGCGCGCACTGGCGTTCCGTAAAACACGTTGACGTCTATCACGAAGAGGAAGACGGCTATCAGATCGTGCGCCGGCGGGAACGATTCAGCCACGAGCTGACACTCGCCTACAAAAGCGGCCGTGTTCTCGTACTCAAGGAAACGGAGGAAAAAGCGACCAGCGATGAAAAATGCGCATGAACGATTTGGAGAACTGGTTTACCTGCGGCGCACGGAGAAGACGCGGACGCACATCCGGGTCCATCTGAGCGCCTGGATTGGTGAGGACAGCAAGGCACACCTGGTCTCCGTCGTAGGCGGTGACACGGAAATCGGCGCGCTGGCCGCCGCCTTTGCCAATAACGATCCCTTCACCACCATCGATCCGGATGGCGTCGAGAGAATCGTCTCGCTCGGGGCGACGTCCACCTGCTTTCGCGGTCCCATCGGTGTAGCCGGTCGTAGGCGTCCACTGCGGCACCTGATCGGCCTGTCGCAGGAGATGATTGGCAATGCCAACCAGGATCGACTGTTGCTCATTAGTGAGGAACCGATGTTCGTCTGGTCGTCGCTGGTTCTGCACTTCGGTCTTCCGGCACTCCCGGAATGGGCGGACTGGTTCCTGTCCGAATTGAGGCGCCGCAAGCGCATCCAGTCTCTCGCTGGCTTCGGATATCGAGCCGTGGCCGTGAAGACACGCCGGCAGGAACTGCTCAAGCTGATCGAGCAAGGACTGCGACAAAAGAAGTTGTCCTTCCCGACGACGAACGGGCCGGTCCACTGGCCCGTGTCCATTAACCCTCTCGATGCCACCGTTCCGAAGCACACGCAACCGAAATAGCAACGCAACAAGCGACATCCACCAAATCCCTCTCCCTCAGCTAACGACCTCAATTTGAAAACGCCGTCCTATGTCCAAAGGGAACCACTGCACTGAAACCAACCCGACCCACTCAGCGATGGTCACACTCCATCTCCGCGAATCATTTATGCAGGAAGTCGTGGCGCGTGCCCGATGGTTTTGCGACGGCCGCGCGATTGAGCGAGAAGTCGCGCGTCAGGAGTTGGTCAACCTGCTGCAAGATTGCGACGTGGAGATGGGATTCGTTCACTTCTTTGCGGCCTGACCCGCTGCCGCAGTGGCTGGCACATTCCGTCACGCCATCCGACAACAAACTACGCATTCTCCGGAGTCCAAATTGAATAACCATTCGTTCAATCGACTCAGTGCTGAGCTGCGTGAAGGTGATCCTCTGTGCCGTTATGTCACCGTGGAGCGCAGCAGCATTGAGCTGACAATTGCTCAACACGCCGAAAATACTGCGCAGCTGGCGATTGCTTGCGATCTTTTGCAATGCAGTCGTGCCGATTTGCTGCGCGCCTGGAAGTCCGATGGGAACCACCTCCAGCCGTCCCAAGAGGCCGCCGTGCATTCGATCGACGAATGCCTGAGCGTTTCACGCGCGGCAATCCGGCGTTACCGGCATTCGGTTCGTTATGAATATGCTGCGAGCCTTCGTGAGCTTCTGACCCACGCCGCCAACGCGCTCAACGAAGACGCCCGGCACGAGCGGGAGCAAGGGCACAAAAGAATCGCAGAAACCATTGAGAACATGGGCGACTGCCTGCCGATGGTGGCGGACTGCCTCAACGCGTTACTGTCACAGTTCCTCACCCGCGAGTGCATGGCCTCAGAAGCAAAGGATCGCAGTCGTGCAAGTGGATCATGACGCCCGTGCGGCAACCGTAACCAGACGCCCGCACTCCTCGGTTCCCTAGCTCTCACCGACGAGCTGCAAATCCCAAGCCAAAACACATCCCACATTCCCGAGATGGAGTTCCCATGTCATCGCCGTCAAACCTCAATGGCTACCTCCGACTCCATAAGTGCGCCCAGTCCCCGCTCGCGCTGGTGCTCGTATTGCAAACGCACCGAGCACCACCTCTGTTCGGGGATCAGGCGCGTCAATCACGGTCGCATCGAGGCCTGTGAGTGCCCTCATCAGGACTCGCACAACCAAAGCCCGGCGGCTGGCACTGATCCAGCCGCCGGCTGTTTTGAGGAGATTGCGGAATACAGACCGGTCCTCCGCCGTAGGTCACCTCACAGTTGATCCTTCCAGCGCCATATCAACCGTCACGCCGGCGTAGGGAACACGAGGCACAACCCTTCCCTTCGCCTTCCGTTCAAGTTTCACAATTCCGTACCGCTCCATGGTCTTCAGGGTGCGCGACAGGTTCGACTTTTTCCTTCCGGTCATTTCGGCCAGATCGGACAAGGACTGCGGTTGACTATCCCGGATGGTCGCTAGCAACGACCTGTTCTTGTCTGAAAGGACTCGAACCAGACTTTCAGTCGAGGGAAACCAGACCTTTGGATCGGTCGCCTTCGGCTTGAGTTGCCCCCGGGCGATCGCCAGAGTCCGGGCCTTCATCTCCTCATAAGACGCGATTCCGATTCTAAGCATCTTCATTTCAGCACTCCTTTTTCCCTCAGCACCGCGTCCACCTCACTCCAGAAATCCTCCAGTAACGAGGCAGCGTCACGATATTCGTACGGCCGAATCGTTCGTAATCGGTGCTTGTGGTCTGACGCCGTGGGACCCTTGCCGCCCGGTCCGCCGGTTTGCCTCACGCGGTGGGCATTGTCGAAACCGACCAACCGTTCATTGTTCTTCCCGTGAAGAGTCAGCGAATAATCCAGCCCGTGCGGTCGTTCTTGCGTAGCTGGCACCTGCCGCACTTTGAATTCCACCCAATGCTCACCTCTTTCATCGACAACCAGTACTTGGCCGTCCAGATCGAGGAGAGCGTCCAGACATGGATCGCGTTTCGGCCAACTCTTCATCTCCTGTAGGTTATCATCTTCTGATAACCAAGTCGAGTTTTAACCTGCGTATTCGCCAGAATAAGCCCGGCGGCTGATGCTGAACCAGCCGCCGCTTTTTCCTTTTCCCGTCTGTCCGCCAGATCTTAAATCCAAGGAGAATCCACTCATGCTCGCAACCGTCGAGTCGAAGAACCAAGCTGTCTCGAAACTCGAAGCCCTGATTGAGCGTGGCCGCTCGCGTGCCGCCAACGTTATCGACCACGTCATGCGCAACCAGCCGACCGACCGATTGGCGCGCGGCGAAGCGCTCCAGTTCCGCGCTGCCGACACGCTGCCCGAAATCCTCATGACCGTTCCTGATCGGGAGCAGGGAACCATCGAACAATCCTTGCACCGCAATGCGGTGTACCAGATGGCGCAGGCCACAGACATGCCGGTGAAGTTCATCGACAGTCTGCAGTCGGTCGCCGACCCGTGGGGGCAGGCAGTTGCTGGCCCACAATCTCCAGACCGTCTTTAACC
>Ga0208714_1000343_pt1 | contig 13506 bp, 7 predicted proteins | sample NGESurshal072012_3_FD_184461 | JGI IMG/M metagenome (GOLD analysis project Ga0208714, IMG submission 184461) | Arctic peat soil microbial communities from Barrow, Alaska - NGEE Surface sample 415-1 shallow-072012 (SPAdes) | ecosystem: Environmental > Terrestrial > Soil > Wetlands > Peat ... | reverse complement strand
GGCTCTTTGGCTCCCAGGGCGTCAACAGCCTTCTGTGACCCCAGATGCCACTCTGCGACGAGCCTGTCGGTCGGCAAGCCAGCATGCAGAGGGCTGCTGGTCGAACCGTACACATCGGCGAGGTAGCGGCGCGAAATGGCACCAAGGCGACAGATGTTGAAGTACGCATTCTTGGTTTGCAGCGGATCGAATGTCCATTCAATCAGAGGGATCCCGCGCGACAACGCATCCTCACGCTGCGCCAACTTCAGCCGCCGGCCAATCCCCAGATCGCGAAACTCAGGAAGCACAGCAGCCATGTGCGAATGGAGGTACGGCATGCCATCGCGAATACCGGGATAGGCAAGAATGAATCCAGCCAACTTCTCCCCGACGAACGCTCCGAGTACTTGCCCTCCGATCTTGGACGCCACCACATACATCTGTGAGGGCACAACGTCTCGCTCGACAAACTTCCACACCTCGATTTCCAGTTCGACCATTCGCTCGAACTCTTCGATGGCGTGGCAGGGTCGAATTGTGACAACTACCTCTTGCATGGATGGTGAATTGACTCTGAAAGCTACGGATTCAGGCGATTTAGTGGCTAGAATTCAGCCTGATACCAGCGGAACCCGCGACGTTGTTCCTCGTCTGCCTGCTTGATCAGCGACATGATGCTTTTACGCTTCAGGTTCCCAACTGCGGCCACAATGGTGTCGATTAAAGCCATGGGAGCTACATACGAAGCGCCAAACGACGGTGTTTCCACGGAAGCAATGAAGCATTCATCGGCAGCACGCGCCAGCGGTGAAACAAATGTGTCGGTAATGGCTACAGTGAAAGCGCCATTGCGCTTGGCAGCCTGGAGGCCCTCGACGGTCTGCCGTAGGCCTCGCCGGAAGCTGATGCCGATTACCAAGTCCTTTCGCCCTGCATTGCGAACCACGTGACTGACCCGGCCAGCCGTGGTGGCTGACAATACTGGCAGGCCGATCATCGTGAGGTGGTATTCCAGATGGTGCACCAGGGAAGTTGCAGCATCTCCACCCAACAGGAGTATCTTCGGCGTCTCGTACAACCGTTTTGCCAATCCACAGATCTTGGTTGCGTCCAGGCTATTGCTAAGCGCCTGCAGGTTTTGCATGTCACGCTGCAGCGCGGCACGGACAAACGACGCAGGACCAGTGCCCTCATGCTCTGCCGCCTTCATGGTATCCAGCGAAGTCGCGTAAGCCACTGACAGATCGTGCAGATGCCGCTGGAAATCCTTGTAGCTCTCGAACCCTAATCCCTGGACAATTCGCACGGTCGTAGCCGGGTCGGTGCCCAGCCGGCCGGCAAGAGCGCGCACGCTAAGCAGCACGAACGGCCGCGGATTCTCAAGCACTGGACGGATAATTTCCTGACGCTTGGGGCTAAGCTGTTTCAGTTTTTCGGACAGGCTGACATGTGCATCGGAGAGTCTTGCAGTTGGCCGGTTGCGAGTCATCACCCACGCAGGATTGCGTATCCGATGCGCCCCTGTCAACAATTTTCGACAGTTATTCCGGGAGGAACCGGGCTAACGTTATCCAAACTGCATCATTTGTTGCGTTACCAACGGCACACCGGGAGCAGCTTTAGGCTGACGGATGCGAAGTTGCACCGTATCGCTAAGCCACCCCACTTACCCGCCACCAAGAAATGAAACGAAGGTTCCGCAGCAGCCGATTGGGATCCGATCTGGTTAGGGTTATGGTGTGCTGTCGGCCACGCTCGATTGCGAATTTCCAGTGCCTTGGCTCAGCTCCTCGCGGATCATTCCGAAGAGAACTGCCAGCACCGAGGCAATAACCGGCCCCAGGAACAGGCCCAGGAATCCAAAGGCCTCGACACCACCCAGGATCGAAAATAGCAACACGAGAGGATGCAGCTCAACCTTCCCACTTACTACCCACGGCCTAATAACATTGTCGGCCATGCTTACCACGACGACTCCCCACACGAGAACAAAAGCACCCTTCCAGACTGCACCGGTAAACATCAAATAGAACCCGGCAGGGGCCCATACCAGCGCCGCGCCAACAACGGGCACCACGGAGGCAAGGGCAGCGCAGAGGCCTAGCAACAGCGGAGATTGCGCGCCCATAATCGCCAGGGCAAAACCTGTCAGGATCCCTTGCGCGAGGCCAACGAAAACAATGCCGTACACGTTGGCGACAATAGTGTCAGATATGTTGCTAAACAACTTTCGTGCCTGTCCAGGCGAAAGGGGAATGATCTCCTCCGCCCGATGGATCCAGTCCCGTCCGTCCCTGAAAAGAAAGAACACCACCACCAGCGATATCAGGGACTTCAAGATCAGGCGCGCAAAACCGCTGAGGATCGCCGCTCCTGATCCCAGAATGAGGACGCCGGCCTGCTGTACATGGGAACGGACCGTACCTCGGATGTCGTACTTCGAAACGTCAACCCAGCGCCCGAGGAAAGCCAATCCGCGCTCCGCCATGGTTGTCAGAAACAGGCTGAAGCCACCTTGCTCAGCACTTTTACGGGTCAGGTATTGCGCGCCGGTGATGGCCTCATTCGTGGCCAGCATCATGATGATGAACAGGGGCACCGCGAAGAGAAAGAGCAGCACCAGGGTAGAAATCGTCGACGCGGTCCCCGACTTACCCTTGGTCCATCTCAGAATTCGTTGATGCGCAGGATAAAAGACGACAGCCAGGACAATTGCTGCCGCAACTGGATAGAGAAACGGCTGTGCAATGAAGTACGCAAATACCAACACAATGAGGATCAGTATGCCCAGGAACCATAGAGTCGCGTGCTTGCTATACATGTAGTGATCTCACGGCTGTAGCCGCATTTGAGTAGTTGTCAGAGGCATTCACAAAGGCAGTCGATATCATCGCCATTCTATTCCCCGAACCATTCCAAATCCCGCCTGAAGACCCACTCCAGTCATTCCAAACGCTTGGCGGTAATTGTGCGTGCCTCATCAGCGATCGGTCGTCAAGGCAGAAAAATGCCCCCGCCGGTGGGCAGCAGGGGCTTTGAAGTTTAGTCAAGCCGGAGAACAACCGACCGGACTGGAAATCAAGCTCTTGAATCAGGAGGGAGTTTCTGGACTTCCTCCTGGATTTTAGATTCTCCCTAGCCCGACTTAGAATGTCAGGCGCAAGGCGAACTGCAGGGCACGCATGCCGACGTTGGCGTCCAGCGACTGGATCAAGCCAGCATTGCCGCCGCAGTCGATGCAAGTGTTACCTTGCGTGGCGCTAAAGCCATACACCGAATGGTTGAACAAATTGAACGCGTCCATGCGGAACTGCAGCTTGAATCGCTCCGTCAAGCCGAAGTCCTTCATGATTGTCGCGTCGGTGGTAAACGAGCGCACTCCGTATAGCGAGTCGAACCCGGAGTTTCCAAGGGTTCCGGCGTATGGCCTCGCCCATGGACCGTAATTCGTACCCATTGTCCCCATAGTTGCTATTGGAGTGAAAAACACGACCGAATGGGTAATCGGATTAAACGATCCGGCACCCATCGACCAACCTGCCAGGTTGCCTGTATTGGGACGGCAGACCCCGACGTCCTGGTCCTGGCTGCAGTTGGAGTAGCTAGGGGTGAACGGCAGGCCGCTGCTCCAGTTGGTGGTGCTGGTAATCTGCCAGCCGCCAATAATCGCGTTTTCCACCTTGTTCGCATTGCCGCCAAATGCCTTACCCTTGCCAAACGGCAACTGGTAAACCAGGTTCAAGACGAACACCTGGGCACGGTTCTGATCGTCCGGGCCGTACGCAATCGCCGGGTTCACCGCAAAGTAGTTGTCGTTATAGTGCAAGGACCTCGACCACGTATAGTGGGCGATGAACTGCAGGCCATGCGACATCTGGTTTTGCACCTTTACCTGCAACGCGTTGTAGTTGCTGTTGGCGGAGTTTCCAAAGTAGTTGCCCATGATGCCGCCGTTGCAGCACAGCACGTTGGTTCCATTGTAGGGGGTGCTGAACATGTTGTTGTAGTACTGACGCTGACTCGTGGAAATCAGCCCAGCCTGCGTCAGTGCCCAGTTCTGAATGTTTGTTGGATTTGCGTTGTACGCCGATCCATCTCCAGCAAACCCGTGCCTGCCCAGGCTGCCGATGTATGCCAGATCCAGGGTCATGCTGCTCGTCATCTGTCGCTGGATACTCACATTCCATGTCGTCACCGAGGGCAACACTTGCGACGTCGGGCGCATGCGTGGCTGTACTGAACCCGTCGGACCACCCAACGGAAGGACTCCGTTGGTGGGAATCGTCGGGAAGACATACGGAACGGGCCCTTGCGCAAGATTAAACGCCGGGTACAAGTTGGTCGAGGCGCCCGCAGGATTGTTTGGGTTGTTGGTTGCATCCAGGTTCTGGTTGGCAAGGACCGGCAGGTTCTGGGTAACGGCGTGCCCAAAGTTCGAGCCGAATACGCCGATGTCATAGCTGGTACCAAATCCGACACGCACCACGGTCTTTTCGTTCATCGAATAGGCCAGGGCAAAACGTGGCGCAAAGGCATGCCAGTCATTGTTGATGTTGCCGCTCAGGTTGAACGGTCCATAGCCTGCAACCCGAATGATGCCTTGCTGGGGATTGGCGAACCCGCCATTGCCTTGGCCGTTGACCGACTCCGGCATGTACAGTTCCCAGCGCAAGCCGTAGTTCATGGTCAACTTCGGGGTGATGCGCCAGGTGTCCTGCCCGTAGAAGAAGTACCGCCACTGGTGCTCTGAGGCGTTCAGGCTGGTGCTGACGAAGCGGTTGAAGCTCGAGACGTTGCCCAACAGGAACGTCGCGAGATCGATACCACCGGCACCTGCATCTGAAGTACCCTGCTTACTGAAGTTCAAGACACCGGTGCGGTTGGCGTCGCTGGGAACTCGCAAGTTGCTGGCGCTACGGATGTCGCCCCCAAACTTGAACGAGTGGTTGCCCCAGATCTTTGTCATGTTCACAACGCCCTGGAACTGGTTTTCTCTTTGAACCAGCGGACAATTGCAACGCCCAACGTTCAGGCCTTCGCCCCAGTTGGAGAGAGTACCGTCGCCTTGGAACGCCGGCAGTCCGGAGGTGAACAATGCCTGCTCAGCTCCCTGGTTCGTGATGTTGAGGCCGGGTACGCCGATATCGGACATCGGCGTCAAGCCTTCAAAGGCTTTATGGGTCTGAGGGTTGTACTTGAACCAGCCGAAACGGAAGTCCGACAGCAACGTGTTGCTGAATGTCTTCGTCACGCCGACCGACAAGCTGAAGTTGTGGATAACCGAACTACCCGCCAGTCCCGGACCGAGACCGAAACCAGTGCCACCGGCTTTGCCCAGTGAGGGCTCTCCGGAAAGGCTATAGAAGCTCTGGCTGTATCGGCCAAACACGTTGATGGATTGCGAGGCAACCCAGTCGGACCGAACGTCGAACGCATTTTGGCTAAACGGACCCGAACCGCCAATTACGTAGTTGTTCGTGGTACCGCCGGCGTTGCCGGTAGCATTAGGCGACGGAAACAGCGCCAGAATCGCCCTCGCCTGGGGTGAGATCTGGCTGTTCGGAATCAGGTTGCCCACGAACGCGGTGCGGCCACCGCCGTTGGTAGCAACGCTGCTGGTCGGGTCGTACACCTGGCCACCACCATTGACCTGCCCAAGATACTCGCTCAGGTTACACATGCCCGTGGTCTGGCCGCAGGTGCTCTGTACCAGCGCGGTCGGAATGCTCAGCACGTTGGTCACGCCGGCAGTCTGCCGCGTGCCTTGGTAATCGCCGAAGTAGAACAGCTTATTCTTAATGATCGCTCCGCCGATCGATCCTCCGAACTGCTGCCACCTGGCGGAGGGAATGTAGCGTCCCGTGTTCGGGTCGGGCGCGTACTGCGCAAAGGGATCGCGCGCCTGGTTGGCGTCTGAGCGCCGGAACCAGAAGGCGCTGCCGTGGATGTCATTGCTGCCCGACTTGGTCTGCGCGGTAACGTAGCCGGCAATTGCCTTGCCCATTTCGGCGTCATACTGCTGGAGAGCGACTTTCGCTTCCGAGATGGCGTCGAGATTGGGATTGATGACGATGATGCCAAGAATTGGATCCTGGTTGTCGGTGCCGTCCAACTGAAAGTTGGTGCCGCTGAAGTGCTGGCCGTTAACGAAAATCTGCTGGCCGCCTTGCGGGTTTTCCGTTGCCGCGTGGCTCCAACCGGTCAGCTTCTGCGTGCCTGGAGACATCAACTCGAACTGGGTGAAATTGCGGTTCAGTACCGGCAGATTCTGCACAAACGTCTGGTTGTACACGACGTCAATGTCAGACTTATCTGTCTGCAACTGGGGCGCTTCGCCGGTCACTTCCATGGTTTCACTGGCCGAGCCGACCGTAAACTGGACGTCTACACGCTGGGTGCCATCGGCAAAAACCGGGACATTCCCTTGCTCGAACACTTTGAATCCCGCCGATTCAAATCTGACTTTATACACGTCCGGGATCAAGTGGGTCACGGAGTAGTTGCCGGACTCGTTGGTTGTGGCCGTAAACGCAGTGTCCTTGGTGGTACTGGTTACAGTTACTTTCGCACCCGCGACGGCCGCACCCTGCGGATCGGTTGCGGTACCGACTATGTTCCCGAACACCGCCTGACCGTATGCTGCGGTCGAAGCCAGCGCCAGAACTGCGCACGCTACTAAAGACAACACCCACCGTTTTGTCATTTCACCCTCCGCAGTGGAATTCCGGCCGTGCCGCTTGATAGCCACCCGGCTCGCAAACCCTCTGCATCTTGTTTCTTGAAACCCTTGTTGCCGTTGAAGTGGAAGAGAGAAGAGCTTCGCTCAAAAAAGACGGGGAACCCCTCTGCGCCTGAGGTAAGTAATGCAGCGGCTCTATTGCTGACCGTATGGTCCAAGATTTAGGTTCCGGCTCTGGATCAGTCAGGTATGGGGCAACCCCTGCCCGCCCCGACGTGAGCGTCTGTAACCCTATAGTCTCAAAAGACTGATGTCAAGAGGGTTGTGAATTTCTGTCAATAATTGTTTTGCATAAGAGGTCGAAATTTCTATGGAAGAATTTTCTAACCAGTACAAAATCGATTTGGCGAGAAAATAGGCCACTCGGAGGTATCCGGATAGTCATCAAATTACGGGGTGGACTTGAGCTTCGGATCCAGTTCGGTAGCTTTCTGGAACTCTTCTGCGGCTGCAGCTTTGTCTCCCTTTCGGGACAAAGCAACTGCCAGTTCGTGGTGCGCCGGAGCATATGACGGCGAAAGTCTTATCGCGTTTCGAAACTGTGAAATTGCGCCGTCCAGATCGCCTGCATCGAGCAAGCGCTTACCCGAGTTGGTGGAGAATGTCGCTCCCTGCAGGTTCGTCTTTTGCTTCACCAGGGTACCTGCAATCTGGCTCTCGGCGTCCGCGCCCGCCGTGTCACCCATTTGCCGCAATACCGCTGCCAGGTTGGTATGCGCGCCAGTAAACTGCGGCTGCAGACGGATCGCCTCCCGTAACGCCTGGGCCGCGTCTGGTAACTGGTTCAACTGCTTCAGTACCGACCCCAGCGTGTAATAGGCTTCGGAATAATCCGGCTTAAGTTGCACCGCTTTGCGTAATTGCTCGGCGGCTGCCGCGAATTCACCCTGCTGCCAGAGCGTCACTCCCAGCGTGTAATACGCGTCCACTAGTTTCGGGTCGAGTTCGATGGCCTTCTGCATTTCAGCCGTCGAACCCACCAGATTGTCCTTCAGTTTGAGGGCGAGCGCGAGGTCGTAGTGCAGAGACGCATTGTCGGGCGTCAGTTTGATGGCTTGCTGCAACTGGTCAATGGCGGCATCGAAGTCCGATAACTGCATATAAGTGATGCCGAGGTTCCCACGGAACCCCGAATCGTCTGGCCGCAGTTTGATCGCCTCCTGAAACTCTTTCAGCGCCGCATTGCCTTTTCCGGACGCCATCCACGTAATCCCCAGGTTGTTATGAGCATCAGGATCGTTGGGATCCAGCTCAACCACTTTGGCATATGCGGCGGACGCGCCTTCGAGATCGCCAGCGCGCTGTAATAGAAGTCCCAGATGCTTCTGCGCCTCTTTTGAGTTGGAGTTCAGTGCCACCGACTGCTGGTAGGCAAGGGTCGCCGCTGCGGCATCACCCTGAGCTTCATAGGCGTTGCCAAGGTAATAAAAAGCCAGAGCGTCCTTCGGATTCAGTTCAGTTGCCTGGGTTAACTCGCTGACCGCTGCGTCCCGCTCGCCAGCGCTCAACAGCGCCACTCCAAGATGAAACCGCGCCGGCTCATAATGTTGATCGAATTGGAGTGCGACTCGAAACTGCTTTTCGGCGTCAGCCACTTGGTTGTTCTGTGCCAGGAGCGAGCCCAGCTCGTCGTGCAAATCGGGACGCCGCGGCTCCAGCACTACCGCCGCTCTCATCTCCGAGATCGCCTCCGGGGTCTTTTGCTGCAATCTCAAGACTCGCGCCAGGGCACGGCGAGGTTCCGCTTCAGTAGGAGCAAGCTTGATCGCCTCGTGCAGTTGCGCAACGGCCTCATCCAGGGAGCCCTTTGCCGAAAGTGCCTGACCTAGAACCAAATGTCCGCCGGCAAGATCTGGCTTCAAACGGACGGCGGTGCGTAGGTGCGTGACTGAACTGTCAACCTCGCCCTGCTGAAGCAGTACCTGCCCAAGAGCCAATTGCATCTCGGCACTACCCGGACTCGACTTCACGGCCCGCTCGAATTCGGACTGAGCTTTCGCAGCATCGCCCGCTCGAATGGCTGCAAGCCCGCTCTCATAGGCCTTGGTGGCAGCAGTATTCGCCGGGGTCGCCTGGGCCGTGAGCGGTGTGGTTCCGATTACTCCGAGGATCGCAACCAAGACCCAAACCAATACCAATCCGGAGTGACAACGGCTGGCTGAAAATGAATGCGCCACGATAGATACAGGCTAATGCCCTAACCGCTCGTGGGACAAGGCGACGATTCTCATATCACGATACCTGAAAGCAGGGCTACAATTTGCAGCGTATGAACATTCGCCGAATCACCCACCGCAGAATTCTTCTCGGCCCGCTGTTGGTCTGCCTGGCTTTGTGCTGTCCGCTCCCCGCATCCGATCTCAAGCTGCCCTTTGGCGCTTGGACGCGTGCTTCCCAGACGCCAATCCTGGCGCCGCAGGGTGATGGCTGGGAATCCGCCGGTGTCTTTAATCCCGCAGTGGTGATGCACGACGGCAAGTTCGTCATGCTCTATCGTGCACAGGACAGACAGGGCACCTCCCGCCTGGGTTATGCCGAAAGCGACGATGGCATTCACTTCACCCGCCGTCCGGAACCGGTGTTGTCGCCCGATGCGGAGTACGAAAAGGACGGCGGAGTCGAAGATCCGCGGCTGGTGAAATTTGGCGACACCTATTACCTGACATATACCGGTTACAACACCAAGGACGCGCAACTTTGCCTAGCGACTTCACACGATCTGATCCATTGGGAGCGCGAGGGTGTCATACTGCCTGCTTACAAGGGCAACTGGAATACGGGTTGGACCAAATCGGGCGCCATCGTGCCGGAGAAAATCGACGGCAAGTACTGGATGTACTTCCTGGGCACGACTCCAGACAAGAACGATCAGATGGGACTGGCATACTCGACCGACCTCATTCACTGGACCGAGGCCACCAAGACACCCGTGTTGCCGCGCCGGCCGGGGCAATTCGACTCCCGCGTAGTCGAGCCCGGACCATCGCCGATCCTGACGCCTCACGGCATCATACTGATTTACAACGGCGCCGATGACAAGCTGGTCTATCGCACCGCAGTTGCGATCTTCGACCGCAAGGACCCGCGCAAGCTGCTCTACCGTAGCGAGCAGCCGATCTTCGCTCCGGAGAACCAATGGGAAAAGGTGGGCCAAGTACCCAACGTCGTCTTCGTTGAGGGCGTGGTCCAGCACGGTGATCGCGACCTGTTCTATTACGGCGGCGCCGACAAATACGTCGGCGTGGCGGAGGCGCCGGTCGTAAATCACTAGGTTTTTGAAAACCAAGACGCAAGTCTGAGACCCGAGCCGCTCGGTGGGTCGTTGTGTTCTAATTTTGTCGATGATCTCGATCAGACCCATACACATGTCCACTGCTAAATGGCTTCCTATTTTTCTCTTTGCCGGATGCACCTGGCTCCCCGCCCAGCAGTCAACTGCTTCCACTCCCGCACCAACGACTCAGGCAACCAAGGCGCCTGCCGCGGACTCTGACTTCGCGGAAGCACGCAAACTGTCGCAGCAGGGCAAGTACGATGACGCCATCGCGCTGCTCCAGGTCCTCGCCGCCAAGACTCCCAGGCCAGCCGGCGTTTCCCACGAACTGGGCACGGTGTACTACAAGAAGGGCGACTACCTGAAAGCTGCGGAGTACCTTAAGCAGGCGGTAGCTGAAGATCCGAATGACAAGGAAGCGGTGCAATTGCTGGGACTGTCCTACTATCTGGCTGGACGTCCGGCAGAGGCAATTCCTTACCTGGAAAAAGTCCAGTCCTGGTACCCGCGGGCGAATGTCGACGCGGCGTACATCCTCGGCATCAGCTACATCCAGGCCAAGGATTATCCCCAGGCACGGAAAGCTTTCGCAACCATGTTCGACGTGCCCGCCGATTCAGGGGCGAGTTATCTGATCACGGCACGCATGCTGTTCCGCCAGGAATTCATCCCGGTGGCCGAGGACTATGCACAGAAAGCCATTGCCGCCGATCCCAAGCTGCCATTGGCACACGAGTTGCTGGGCGAGATCCATTTGTTCATGTCGAAGGTTCCAGAAGCAATTGAGGACTTTCGACAGGAACTGGTTATCAATCCCGCTTCCGCTCCGGCGCTGTACAAACTGGCGGATGGCTACTCGCGGGTGCAGAAATATGACGAAGCCGAGCGTTTGCTGCAACGGTCGATTTGGCTGGACGCCAGTTCCACTGGCCCGTACATCCTGATGGGAAAAGTCCTGCAGAAAAAGGGTGAGCCCGTGCTTGCGATTCGGACCTTGCAACGTGCGGTCACGATGGACCCGAATAATCCGATCACCCACCATTTGCTTGGTCAGGCGTATCGCGACATCGGCAAGACCGATGAAGCGCAGCAGGAATTAAAGATTGCCGAACAACTGCGAAACAAGCAGAATGGGGCCGACTAAGGCGCGCACTTCGGCGGATCAGCGTTGAGTCCACTCAATAACTTCTTCGCCGCGGTCAAATCAGGATTGAATTGCAGCACCCGCAGCGTGTAGTTCCGCGCATCGTTGGTTTGACCGGTTGCGCAAAAGGCCCGCGCCAGGTTCATCCCGATGCTGCTGCGTCCAGGCGCACGCTGGAAGGCTCCCTGCCAGAGCTTGACTGCTTCACCCAGATGTCCACTTTGTGCTTCAAGTACTCCCAGGTTCGTCGCCGCGTCGATGAGATTCGGATCGAGAGCGAGCGCCTTCCGGTAGAGTTCTCGCGCGCGATCGTTGGCTCCCTGCTTCTGCTCGGCGTAAGCCAATGCCGACAAAACTGCTGGATCGTTCGGAAACTGCACCGCTGCCTGGCGTAGAAGCTTCTGCGCCTGCGACTGCTCGACGGTCATTCCGCTATCAACAATTGACTGCCAGGCTAATGCCAGATCGCGCACGTCGCGCTCCGCGTCCTTGGAGTAGGGGAATGTCACAAGTTGGGGTGAAGTTGGCGGCCCAGAGTTCTCCAACTTCGGACCAGTGGTGGGACGGCGAGGAATGCGATGGTCGGTCACTTCCGTGTGTGCGACATCGCTGCTTAGAGCGGCCGGCATATGACAGTGTGCGCAGTCCGGCTGATCGGCGTGATGCTTAGTCCCTAATTCTGCTCCATGACACGCCAGGCACTTCGCGCGGTAAAACAACACTGTTTCTTCAGCCGCAACTGAACGATGTGGGTCGTGACAACTGGTGCACGACATTGCATCGCCTGATTTCTTTTTGCACGTACTCTGTGCAAGTGCTTCGAACTGGCTGGCAGCCCGCAAATTGGGAGACCGCGAATCCAACAGCAGGTAATAGCGGATGTAGTCGGAGAGATCGTCGCCGGGCCTGTACTCGTACAGATGTTTGCCCGCGCGCTCGATCGCCGCATTGCCTTCCAGGTGGCATTGCATGCATACCTGATCTCGCCGGTCTGGAGCGATCTTTGCCGGGTTGACGATCGGGCCTCCATTCACGTGCCCGGCGCCGGGCCCGTGGCAGCGCTCGCAGCTCACCCCCGCATAAACAAATACGGGCATTTTGTAACGATTTTCAGTTCCATTGAGTGGGGGCTGAATTCCGCTCACGTGACAATCGAGACAACTGGTCAATGCAGGCAGTGTCATGGGAATTTCGCGGGCACTGCCGTAGGCGGGCGCCATGTCCCACATGTGCCGATCGCTATACCAGTTCACCGGCGATTCGAAGACGAAGCCATCGACCGAGAAAAGGTACGTACGTCCCCGGCGTCCCTGTCCGATGTAATACAGAAGCTCGCGTTTGCCATGGACCGAGGCGTCTCCTGGGCGGTCGAAGCTGAGCCACACCTTGCTTGCGTCGCTGTAGATGCGGTAATTCACGCCCGAAGCCGGATGCGAGAAATCTCCGGCAATCAGGTTATCTGCAGCGGGGCCACTGGCACGAGCCATGGCCGTATTCTTGTAAGACTCATAGATGGAGGCATGACATTTGGCGCACGCTTCGTTCCCCACGTATCCGTTTGAATCCGACTTGTCAGCCGATTGAGTGGCGGCACCGGCCGTTGCGATGACCAGCAATGTTCCCAGCGCCGATGTGCCTAGTCCCCTGAACCGTAATAACACTCCGAGTTCTCCCGGCCGCGAAGCAGGCGGCCTCTTCTGCGGCAGTACTTCACCAATGTAAACCGAATGAGGCTGAGGAAGAACCACGAGTCTGTGAAATGGCTCCGGGTTCACCTGTTCACACTCTTCGGTGTCGCACATCACAGCGCACGCAGCGTTCAGGCACTACGGTAGGTGTTATGCCGCGTTGCCACACCGACGCCCTTCCAGGGGCGTTCCTGTTTAGTTTGTGTCTCTCTCTGTTGGCAACGTTGACGATTTTGCCGCGCGTTTCTGCGCAGAACAGTGCCGCCGGTCCGACTGTCTTCCGCAACATCGATGCCTCTGTCGCGTTCGTTGGGTCGAAGTCTTGCGGCGCTCCGGGGTGTCACGAGGAAATCGACCGAAGCTACCCCACGACGCCCATGGGCCATTCAATGGCGCCGGCTAACATGCCCGCTGAATTGGAGCGAGTGCCGCAGCCCGTCACCGTCTTCAATGCTAAGAACAGTCGTTATTACCAGGTGTACCAAGACGGCGGGAACTTGTACCAGAGCGTCTATGAGCTCGACAAAAAAGGCCGCAAAGTCTACAGCGCCGCCCACAAGCTGGATTACGTTGTGGGCAGTGCGCTGACCGGTTACAGCTACATCTTCCGCGTCGGATCATGGATGTTCCAGGCTCCACTTTCGTATTACTCGCACTCTGGACAATGGGAACTGTCGCC
>Ga0208714_1000341_pt1 | contig 13565 bp, 10 predicted proteins | sample NGESurshal072012_3_FD_184461 | JGI IMG/M metagenome (GOLD analysis project Ga0208714, IMG submission 184461) | Arctic peat soil microbial communities from Barrow, Alaska - NGEE Surface sample 415-1 shallow-072012 (SPAdes) | ecosystem: Environmental > Terrestrial > Soil > Wetlands > Peat ... | reverse complement strand
ACGCCGATCGCCGAGCACGCGACGCTGCGCCTGCGCGCGTGGCCGGAGCGTCGCGTCGCGCAGCTGGCGCGCCTCGGCGACGGGACGTGCGTGGCGAACCTCCACGCCAGCACGCGCGTGCCTTTGGCCGAGGACGAGCTGCGACGGCTGTGGGAGCGCGCGCTGGGCTGGGCTGGGGGAGACCCGCTGATCCTCGGCGGCGATCTCAACCTGCGCAAACCGCTCGCGCCCGACGCCGCGATTGCGCACATCGCCGCCCGCGACGTCGACCATCTGTTCGCGAACGGTCTCGCACCGGTGGGTGACGCGCAGATCCTCGACAGGCACGCCACCGTGCGAGACGTCTCGGTGGAGCTGTCCGATCACCCGCCGCTGCGTGTCCGCGTCGAGTAGCCGCCGCCCGGCCTTGCGAGTCAGTCGGCGAGGTGCTCTGCGTCGGCCTCGCCGTACTCGCAGTCGACAGGGTCCTGCTCGCCCTCGCGAAAGGCGTCCTGGGAGATCTTCGCCGGTGCGTGCCCGTCGCCGTGGGAGGTGTGCTCGATCAGTTCCTGCTCGGCCAGCTCAAAGCCCTCGGACTGGCCGCCGCCGGCCTCCTCGACGGCCTCGCGCTCTTTGCGCCTGCGCTCCGTGAGCTCCAGCAGCGGCTCCGGGGGCGTCTCGTCGGCCATCGCGCAACTGTACTCGCTCGGCGCGATCTTCCCGCCGGGGACTTCCGCGGCGAAGCCCATCCCCGGTAGGGGTATGCTGGGGCAATGCCCCAGGCACGCGCGACGGCACCGACCCGCGGATACACAGCGAGCAAGGACGAGTTGCAGCGACGCCTCGCGCGCATCGAGGGTCAGGTGCGCGGCGTCTCCAAGATGGTCGCCGAGGACCGCTACTGCATCGACGTGCTCACGCAGATCGCCGCGATCGAGGCGGCGCTGGACAAGGTCGCGCTCGGGCTGCTCGACGATCACGCGCGAGTGTGCGTGCTCGGCGGCGAGGAGTCAGAGCGCGAGCAGCGCGCTGAGGAGATGATGGCCGCGGTCGGGCGTCTGATGCGCCGCGGCTGAGCTACTGCGCCAGCTGCGTGCGAGCGCTCTGCAGCAGCGACTCTGAGCCCTTGAGCTCGGCGAGCGCGGCGAGCATCGGATCGAGCTCGCAGTCGATCTTCGCCGGCCACTGCTTCTGCGGGTGCTCGTCGAGCGTCTTCAAGCCGTTGCCAGTGATCAGCGCGACAACCGTGTCTCCGGGCGCGAAACGTCCGGCCGCGGCTAGCTTCTCCAGCACGGCGACCGTCGTGCCGCCGGCTGGCTCGGTCAGCAGACCCTCGGTCGCCGCGAGCAGGTCGATGCCGGCGAAGATCTCCGGGTCCGACGCGAAGCCGGCCGTGCCACCGCGTTTGTGCACGGCGTCGATCACCAGATAGCCGTCCCCGGGGGCGCCGATCGCCAGCGAGTGGGCGGCGGTCTCGGGCATCACCGGATGAACCTCTGCCTCCTCGGCGAGGATCGCGCTGGCGATTGGGTTGCAGCCGCTGGGCTGGGCGATGTGGATCCTCGTCCCGTCGGTCTCTGACAGCCCGAGCAACTGCAGCTCGATCAACCCCTTGTGCATGCGCGAGGAGAGCGTGCCTCCGGCGGCCGGGCTGACGATGTGGTCGGGCGACACCCAGTCGAACTGCTCGACGATCTCAAACGCCGCCGTCTTGGCGCCCTCGGCGTAGAACGGGCGCAGCGTGATGTTCGCGAAGTCCATGCCCGTCGCTTCGGCCACCTCGCGGCAGCAGCGGTTGGCTTCGTCGTAGTTGCCCTGCACCTGCACGACCTTCGCGCCCAGCGCCATGCACGCGCGCGCCTTCATCTCCTCCAGGCGGTTGGGGTAGAAGATGAACGCGTCGACGCCCGCCTTCGCGGCCATCGAGGCCACCGCCGTGCCGACGTTGCCGGTGGAGACGCAGCCGATCTCCGTCTTTGAGCGCTCGAGCAGCCGCGCGACCGACATCGACACGACGCGGTCCTTGTAGGAGAGGCTCGGGCGGTTGCTCGAGTCGTCCTTCAGGTACAGGTTGGCGATGCCCAGCTCGGCGCCCAACCGGTCGGCGCGGATCATCGGCGTGTAGCCGGAGTGCTGGCCGACGCGCGCCTGCGCCGCCGCGTCGACGATCGGCAGCAGCTCCTCGAAGTGCCAGATGTTCTGCGGGCGCTCGGAGCTGGGGAAGTCCTTGAAGTGGCTGGCGGCCAGCTCGTAGTCGTAGGCGATGTCCAGCCCCTTGCCGCAGTCCGGGCAGGAGAAGACGGTCGACTCCAGTGGATAGCTGTTCTCGCAGCGCTGACAGACCAGCTCCGTTGCGCAGGAGCGCGTGCGCTGCCGGGACCCCTGCACGGGGCTCTCTACGGTTTGCGGGCTCATGCGACTGCCTGCAACGATACGCCTGGCCACGGCGTTTGTGGGCCGCTCTCGTCATTGCCGAAGCTGAGCCACAACTCCTCGGCCATGTGCGGAGCGAACGGGCCGAGCAGCTGGGAGAGCAGGGCCAGCGCCTCCAGCAGAGCGTCGTTGTCGGCGCGACCGAGCGCGCCCTGGCGCGCGACCACGCGCTTGTCGAAGTCCTTGACGCGGTCGAACAGCCGCATGACATTGCGCACGGCGCTGTGCATCTCCAGGCCCTCCATGTCCTGTGTGATCTTCTCCGCACCCTTCTCACACCACTGTGACAGTTTCAGGCGCAGGTGCTCGCTGGTGTCTCTCACGCGCTCCGCGTCGGACCCCTCGCCGGAGGCCGCCCGCTCGGTCTGCGCGAGCAGCTCTGCCGCAGCGATGCGCGCTTGGGAGAACTCCCACACCTGCGTGAGGAAACGGTGCGCGCGCAGGACCGCCGAGTCGTTCCAGTTCAGCGTCTTCTGCGGACGGGCCGCGTAGAGCACGGCGAGGCGCACCGTATCGGCGCCGTAGCGCTCGACCAGCGCGTCCGGGTCGACGACGTTGCCCAGGTGCTTGCTCATCTTGCGACCGTCGCTGATCACCATCTCGTGAAACAGGCAGCCCGCGAACGGCTCGCCGTCCGCCAGGAAGGCCAGCGGGCCGAGGTCGCGCAACGCCTTGGTGACGATCCGCTGGTCGAACACGAAGTTGCCGCTGTCAGAGCCGGCGACGACGCGCTCGCAGGGCAGCCACTGGCGCAGGTCTGACAGTGCGAGGATCTCCTCGAGGCTATCCTCGCGCGACTCCGGCGGCACGCATACGGGAACCCACAGCCACAGCGCGTCGAAGTGGCAGTCCAGCGTGTCGGTCTCGCGCTCGGCCGGGCCGCCGCACAGCGGGCACTTAGTCTGCACGAACTCGCTCAGCTCGGCCAGCGGGTTGCCGGCGCCGGTCGGCCTGATGTCCAGCGGCAGCAGCACCGGCAGCTGCTCCTTGGGCACGGGCACGGCGCCGTGCGCCTCGCAGTACACAATCGGGATCGGCGTGCCCCACGAGCGCTGGCGCGAGATCGAGAAGTCGTCGGCCTTGTAGCGCAACGCCGCGCGCGGCGCCGATGCCTCGCCGCCGCCCGCGCTCGCATCGGCCCCCCCGGCGCCGCGGGAGGCCGCCAGCAGCTCGGGTAGGCGCTCGGCGATCACCTCGTCGGTGCGGTCGTGCTCGGGGATGCCGAACACCGCCGTCGCGCCGAAGCGGCCGTCGACGGCCGGCGAGATCAGCACCGGCAGCGATCCGCCGCCCGCGGGCGCGGGTAGCGAACGGCCGGTGTCGATCAGCGCGATCGCCCGTGCGTCGCGCGAGCTTCGCTCCAGCCCGCCCGAGCGCAGCTCCTCCAGGCGCTCGTGAACCTCCGGGTCGGCGGCCCAGGCGTCGATCTCGGGGTGCTTGGGCGAGATCAGCACGAAGCGCGCGAGCTCCAGCGAGTCGGCGTGCGGCGTGAACACCGACAACGCCGGGCCGTCGCCGGCTGCGCTCAGGTCCACCTCGACCCCGTCGACGCGCCCGAGCACGAAGCGCTGGCTGGCCAGCGCCACCTCGTCCCAGCGCCCGCCGCCGGCGAGCTCGTCCAAGCGGCGGTCGTTCTCCTGCGTATAGGCGCTCACGCGCAGGTACCACGTGGGGCGCTCGATCAGGCGAACGGGGTTGTGGCAGCGCCAGCACAGGCCATCCTCGACCTGGATCGTCGCCAGCGTCGTCTGGCAGGTGTCGCACCAGTCGACGTTGCCCGTGCCGCGGTAGACCAGTCCGGCCTCCAGCAGCGCCAGGAACAGCCACTGCGACCAGCGGTACATGACCGGGTCCGAGCTCATGAACGTGCGCTCCCAGTCAAACGAGAATCCCAGCCGTTGCAGTTGCCCGGTCATGTGCTCGGCGCAGCGCGCCACCCACTCGCTCGGCGGGACGCCGCCGGCGATCGCACCGAGCTCTGCGGGCAGGCCGAAGGCATCAAAACCGAAAGCGAACAGGACACGATCTCCGCGTGCTCGCCTGAAGCGCGCGTAGGCGTCTCCGACGGAATAGCTGCGCACGTGGCCCATGTGCACGTTGCCCGACGTGAACGGGGCCGACGGCTTGATGTACAGATGTGGTTGGTCATCGAACACGGTCGGGGTGCGCGCGGCGTCGCGCTCGCGCCAAGCCGCCTGCCGGCGGGCCTCGATCGCGTGCGCCTCGTAGCTGATGCTCACTCCCTCGCTCATGTAAGACGAGGATATCCAAGGGCATGGGATGCGACCCGCCATTGCTATGCTCAAATCCAGTTGGCCGAGGTCCGCGACACCACCTTCACGGCGCCCCGCCGACACCCGTTTGGCCCCGTCGTGAGCGGGGTCTTCTCGTCCGGACCGACTGCGAGGCTTCAGCGATGGAAATAGAGATCGGACGCGGCAAGAAGGCCCGTCAGGCGTACGGCTTTGACGACATCGCGATCGTGCCTTCGCGGCGCACGCGAGACCCCGATGACATCGATATCTCCTGGAAGCTCGGTCCGTACCAGTTCGAGCTGCCGATGCTCGCCTCGGCGATGGACGGCGTCGTCTCCCCGAGAACTGCGGGAATCATCGGCGGCCTCGGCGGGCTGGCGGTGCTCAACCTCGAGGGGATCTTCACGCGCTACGAGGACGCCGAGGAGCAGCTCGAGCGGATCGCGCTGCTGCCCAAGGAGCTCGCGACACGCGAGATGCAGGAGATCTACTCAGAGCCGATCAAGCCCGAGCTGATCGCCCAGCGGATCTCTGAAATCAAGGAGCAGAAAGTCGTCGTCGCGGCGTCGCTGACCCCGCAGCGCGTGCTCAAGTACCACGAGATCGCGATGGAGGCCGGCCTGGACGTGCTCGTCATCCAGGGCACCGTCGTCTCCGGCGAACACGTCTCGACCATCTCTGAGCCGCTGAACCTGAAGGAGTTCATCCCCTCGCTCGACGTTCCCGTCGTGGTAGGCGGCTGTGCCTCCTACCATACGGGCCTGCACCTGATGCGCACCGGCGCGGCGGGCGTGCTCGTCGGCGTGGGTCCTGGCGCGGCGTGCACTACGCGCGGCGTGCTCGGCATCGGCGTGCCGCAGGCGACGGCAATCGCCGACGTCGCCCACGCACGCTCGACGCACATGCTGGAGACCGGCGAGTACAGCCAGGTGATCGCCGACGGCGGCATGCGCAACGGCGGCGACGTCTCCAAGGCGATCGCGCTGGGCGCGGACGCCGTGATGATCGGATCGCCGCTGGCACGCGCATACGAGGCGCCGGGCCGCGGCTTTCACTGGGGCATGGCGACCTTCCACCCGACCCTGCCGCGCGGCGCGCGCGTGGCGACCCGTCAGAACGGCACGCTCGAGGAGATCCTCACGGGTCCGGCGCGCGAGAACGACGGCACGTTCAACCTCTTCGGCGGGCTGCGCACGTCGATGGCGACGTGCGGGCACAAGGATCTGGCGGAGTTCAACCGCGCGGAGGTCGTGATCGCGCCGGCTCTGCAGACCGAGGGCAAGTCGCTGCAGCGCGATCAGGGCGTCGGCATGGGCGCCACCAACGGAAAGGCTGCAACCCTCGTACATGACTGAGCTCGCGGCTACGGCGCCCGAGTTGGACGCCGGCGACGCGGCGCCGATCGAGGCGGCCAGGGAGGAGGTCCTGGTCCTCGACTACGGCGGGCAGTACAGCCAGCTGATCGCCCGGCGGCTGCGCGAGTGCGGCGTGTTCAGCGAGCTGCTGCCGCACGACATGCCGCTGGAGGAGGTGGCCAGGCGCAAGCCGCGCGGGATCGTGCTGTCGGGCGGGCCGGCGTCGGTGTACGCCGAGGGCGCGCCGCGACTGGACCGCGAGCTGCTGGCGCTGGGCGTCCCGGTGATGGGCATCTGCTACGGCATGCAGCTGCTCGTCCACGAGCTGGGCGGGCGCGTCGAGCAGGCCGAGGTCGGCGAGTTCGGGCGCTCGGATCTGCACATCTCAGAGCCCGGCGTGCTCCTGCGTGACATGCCCACCGAGCAGACCTGCTGGATGTCTCACCGCGACACGGTGTTCGAGCCGCCGCCGGGCTTCACGGCGCTGGCATCCTCGAGCTCGTCGCCGGTCGCCGCCGTCGAGGACACCGCCCGCGGCATCTACGGCATCCAGTTTCACCCCGAGGTCGTGCACACGCCCTACGGCCAGGAGATCCTCACGCGCTTTCTCACCGAGGTCTGCGGCTGCGAGCAGACGTGGTCGCCGGCGTCGATCGTCGAGGATCAGATCCGGCGGATCCGCGCGCAGGTCGGCGAGGCGAACGTCATCTGCGGGCTGTCAGGCGGCGTCGACTCCTCCGTGGCCGCGTTGCTCGTCCATCGCGCGATCGGCGATCAGCTGACGTGCGTGTTCGTCGACCACGGCCTGATGCGCAAGGACGAGGGCGAGCAGGTCGTCAGCGCCTTTCGCGACACCTTCAAGGTCCCATTGGTGGCCGTCGACGCCGAGGAACGCTTCCTGGAGAAGCTCAAAGGCGTGACCGAGCCCGAGGCCAAGCGCAAGGCGATCGGCGCGGAGTTCATCAGGGTGTTCGAGGAGGAGGCCGAGAAGCTCGCGGACGCCGACGGCGAACCGATCGGAGATCGGCCAGCACGCTTCCTCGTGCAGGGGACGCTGTACTCCGACGTGATCGAGTCCGGCGGCGGCACCGGCGCGGCCACGATCAAGTCCCACCACAACGTCGGCGGGCTGCCCGACGATCTGCAGTTCGAGCTCGTCGAGCCGCTGCGCGCGCTGTTCAAGGACGAGGTGCGCGCCGTCGGCGCCGAGCTCGGCCTGCCCGAGCGCCTGGTCTGGCGCCAGCCGTTTCCCGGTCCGGGCCTGGCGATCCGCGTGGTCGGCGGCGAAGCGACCAAAGAGCGCTTGAACGTCCTACGCGAGGCCGATCACATCCTCCAGGAGGAGATCCGCAAGGCGGGGCTCTACCGCGAGCTGTGGCAGTCCTTCTGCGTGCTTCCCGACGTGCGCACGGTCGGCGTGCAGGGCGACGAGCGCACCTATGGGTATGTGGTGGTTCTGCGCGCGGTCACCAGCGACGACGCGATGACCGCCGACTGGGCCAGGCTCCCGTACGACCTGCTGGAGACGATCGCCTCGCGCATGATCAACGAGCTGCGCGAGGTCAACCGGGTGGTCCTCGACATCACCTCGAAGCCGCCGGGGACGATCGAGTGGGAGTGAAGCCCCGGAATTAGCTTCGCAGCTGCGAAGCTCTGCTTACGGAGCGACCCGAGTTCGCCTATGATGTCCTCTCCGCCGCGCAGCCGATCGACGATCGGGGCGTGGCCTTTTTCACGCGATGGCACCCTCGACAAGAACCTACGTAGCGAAGCCGACCGACCGCGAGCGCAACTGGCTGGTCGTCGATGCCAACGGTAAGACGCTCGGGCGTATGGCCACGCAGGTCGCCGACGTGCTGCGCGGCAAGCGCAAGCCCGAGTACACGCCTCACGTCGACACGGGCGACTTCGTGGTGGTCGTCAACGCGGAGAAGATCCACGTGACGGGGAACAAGCGCAACGACAAGCGCTACTACCGCCACTCCGGCTACCCCGGCGGCCTTCGCTCGCGCACGTTTGCGGAGATGCAGGCGCGCCGCCCGGAGGAGATCATCCGGCTGGCCGTCAAAGGCATGATGCCGCGCAACCGCCTCGCGCGAAAGCAGCTGACGAAGCTGAAGATCTACGCCGGGCCCGAGCACCCGCACGTCGCCCAGAACCCGCAACCTTTGGATCTTCGGGAGGCGGGAGGCCTACCGTTCACATCAGAGCGCGGAGCCGCCGGCTCCGCGGAGGAGACCAAATGATGGCCGACGAGGACACCCCGCAGACGCCCGCAGACGCCGAGACGCCCGCGCAGGAGACGCCGCAGCACGCCGTGCCAAGTGAGCAGGCGAGCGAAATCGCCGGCTCGGTCGAGGACGCGGCCCTGGAGGCCGCGCAGGAGGCGATCGAGGCCGGCGGTGAGACACCACCCGAGCCGGCCACGGCCGAGCCCGGCGGCGAGGGTCACGCGGTTCCCAGCAAGGACGCGCTGGAGATCGCCGGTGTGGCCGAGGACGCTCCGTTGGAGGCGCTGCAGGAGGCCGAGGACAAGGTCGCGATGGAGGCTGCGGTGGACGAGGACGCCGAGGACTCCAGCGACGCCGAGCCCGAGGCGAGGCCGAGCGCCAAACCGTCCGTGCCGGGCGCGCACCTGGAAGTGGACATCGTTCCCGAGGGCGCCGACCCGCTGGGCCGTGAGCAGCCGGGCTATGAGGATCCCTATGCGGTCGAGGGCGAAGAGGGCGAGCCGGCAACCGCGGCCGAGGGCGAGGAGCCGGACGAGGAGGCCCTCAGCGAGCCGATCGCCTCGGCGGCGATCGACCTGGCCGCCGACGCGCGCTACCGCGCGACCGGCAAGCGCAAGACGGCGATCGCGCGCGTCACGCTGAAGCCGGGCAAGGGTACGTACCTGATCAACGGTCGCACGCTGGAGCAGCACTTTCCGCGCGACACGCTGCAGCGCAACATCCGCCAGCCGCTGGAGACGGTGGGCTACCAGGAGAAGATGGACGTCGTCGCTCGCCTGCATGGCGGCGGCATCTCCGCGCAGGCCGGCGCGCTGCGCCACGGCGTCTCGCGCGCCCTGCTGGAGGCCGACCCGAACCTCCGCGGCGAGCTCAAGCGCCGAGGCTTTCTGACGCGCGACTCGCGCGCCAAGGAGCGCAAGAAGGCCGGCCTGAAGAAGGCCCGTAAGAAGCCACAGTTCTCCAAGCGCTAGAGCCAGCCAGCAGGGGGGAAGCATGACCCGCAAGCTGTTCGGCACCGACGGCGTCCGCGGGCTCGCCGGAGAGTTCCTCAGCGCCGAGCTGGCGCTCGCGCTGGCGCGCGCGGCGACCGAGCAGACCGGTGCCGAGCGCCCGCAGGTGCTGATCGTGCGCGACACGCGCGAGTCGGGCGAGATGCTGCAGGCGGCGGTCGCCGCCGGGGTCAGCGCCGCGGGCGGCGACGCGCTGCTCGGCGGGGTCCTGCCGACACCCGCCGCGCCGCTGCTGATCGGCCGCTACGGCTTCGATCTCGCCGTCGTGCTGTCGGCCTCGCACAACCCCTTCCAGGACAACGGCATCAAGTTCTTCGCCGCCGACGGCTACAAGCTCTCGGATGAGACCGAGCGGGCGATCGAGCAGGCGCTGGAGCGCGAGGGCGCCGCGGGAGGCACGTCGATCGGGCGCGTGCGCGAGCTGCGTGGCGCCCCCGAGGACTACCTGCGCGAGCTGCACACGCGCTTTGTCGACCTCGACCTAAGCGGCGTGGACGTGCTGCTGGACTGCGCCAACGGCGCGACGTTCCATGTCGCACCGGAGATCTTTCGCCGGCTCGGCGCGAAGGTGAGCGTGATCGCCGATGAGCCCGATGGGCGCAACATCAACGCCGGTTGCGGCTCCACGCACGTCGACGCGCTGGCTGAGAAGGTCGTCGCCGGCGGCCATGCGCTCGGATTCGCCTTCGACGGCGACGGCGACCGCGTGCTGGCCGTCGATCGCCTCGGACACGTGGTCGACGGCGACGAGCTGCTGGCGCTGGCGGCGCTGCACCTGCGCCAGGCAGGGCGGCTCCACGGCGACGGCGTGGCGGTCACGGTGATGACCAACTACGGCTTTCACTCGGCGATGGAGCAGGCGGGCGTCGAAGTGGCGATCACGAACGTCGGCGATCGCTACGTGCTGGAGGAGCTTCGCGCGCGCGACTGGGTGCTCGGCGGCGAGCAGTCGGGCCACATCATCGAGATGGGCTTCAACCGCACGGGTGATGGCATCGCCAGCGCGCTGCTGACGCTCGAGGCGCTCGCCGGGGGCGACCTGGCCGAGCGCGGCGCAATGGCCAAGCTTCCCCAGCGACTGGTCAACGTGCGCGTGCGCGACCGCGAGGCGCTGCGCGGCGCCGACGAGGTCAAGCAGGCGATCGGCGCCGCCGAGCGAGCGCTGCAGGGGCGCGGCAGGGTGCTCGTGCGCCCCAGCGGGACCGAGCCGCTCGTGCGCGTGATGGTCGAGGCGCCGAGCGACGAGGAGGCCCAGCAGGTCTGCGATCGCCTGGTGGCGCTCGTGCAGGCCGAGCTTGGCTGAGCAAGAGCGCCCGTCAGTGCTCGCGCAGGTCCAGACGGGCCGCGAGGCGCTGGTATCTTCGATGCGATGTGCGGCATCGTTGGCTACGTCGGCGGGCGCCCCGTCAGAGACCTGCTGCTCGCCGGCCTGAGCAAGCTCGAGTACCGCGGCTATGACTCGGCAGGGATCTCGGTGATCGCCGACGGGCACATCGAGGCGGTCCGCGCGGTCGGCAACCTGAGCGCATTGCAGGCAAAGCTTGTCGGCGAAGACGCGCCGGCCGCCAGCAACGGCTCGGTGGCGGTGGCGCCGCGGCCGGCGACGACGGGCATCGGGCATACGCGCTGGGCCACGCACGGGCGCGTGAGCGAGGAGAACGCGCATCCCCATTACGACAGTCGCGACCGCGTGCACGTGGTCGTCAACGGGATCGTCGAGAACTACATGGCGCTGAAGGAGCGCCTGATGGCCGAGGGGAGCGTGTTCACCTCGGAGACCGACGCCGAGGTGATCGCCCACCTGGTCGCAGCTCACTATGTCGACGATCTGGCCGACGCCGTGCGCGCCGCCTACGCCGAGCTGGAGGGCCACTACGCGTTCGTGGCGATGAGCCTGGATGAGCCCGAGGTGCTGGTGGGCGCGCGCAAGGAGTGCCCGCTGATCATCGGCCGCGGCGAGGGCGAGCAGTTCGTCGCCTCTGCCGTCCCCGGGTTTCTCGCGCAGACCCGCCAGATCCAGTACCTGGAGAATGGCGAGATCGTCGTGCTGCGCCCGGAGGGAGTGCAGATCACGACCGCCGCCGGCGATGAGGTTCAGCGAGCGGTGGAGACGGTCGACTGGGACGAGGAAACCGCCGAGAAGGGCGGCTACGACACCTTCATGCTCAAGGAGATTCACGAACAGGCCGACGCCGTCGCGGACACGCTGTTTGACCGCACCGCGCGCGGCGACGGCGTCGACCTCGACGAGCAGGACTCGCTGGACGAGGCGATCCTCGCCGGCGTCAAGCGGATCGTCGTCGTGGCCTGCGGGACGGCCTACCACGCCGGCCTGATCGGCCGCTACGCGATCGAGGAGTGGGCGCGCGTGCCGGTGGAGATGGACATCGCCTCCGAGTACCGCTACCGAAATCCCGTCGTCGGCGCGGGCGACCTGGTGATCGGGATCTCCCAATCGGGCGAGACCGCCGACACGCTCGCCGCGATGCGTTTGGCGCGCGAGCGCGGCGCGACCGTGCTGGCGATCACCAACACCCGTGGCTCGCAGGCCACGCGCGACGCCGACGGCGTGCTCTACACGCGCGCCGGCCTGGAGGTCGGCGTCGCCGCGACCAAGACGTTCGTCTGCCAGGTCGCGGTCATGTACCTGCTGGCCCTGCGCCTGGCCGAGCTGCGCGGCACGCTGCCGGCGCCGCGGATCGCCGAGCTGGTCGCCGAGCTCAAGCGCCTGCCGCACTGCATCGACGAGCTGATCGAGGGCTGTGAGGCGCCCATCGAGGCGATCGCCGAGACCTGCTGGAAGGCTGATTTCTTCTTCTACATCGGCCGCCACGTCGGCCTTCCGGTGGCGCTGGAGGGGGCGCTGAAGCTGAAGGAGATCTCCTACATCTCGACCGACGCCTACGCGGCCGGCGAGATGAAGCACGGTCCGATCGCGCTGCTCGACGAGGCGACTCCGGTCGTCTGCGTGGCCACGCGCTCGCCGGTGCTCGACAAGCTCGTCTCCAACATCCAGGAGGCGCGCGCCCGCGGTGCGCACGTGATCGCGGTGACCACGGCCGGCGACGGCGTTGTCGAGGCGCACGTCGACGCGACGATCGCCGTGCCCGCCACCGATTGGATGCTGCAGCCGATCCTCGCCGTGATCCCGCTGCAGCTGCTCGCCTACGCGATCGCCCGCAAGCGCGGCCTGAACGTGGACCAGCCACGCAACCTGGCAAAGACCGTCACCGTCGAGTAAGCGCTCGGCGGGCACGTGGCGTCCGCTCGCGCCGGCCCGCGCCGACCATCTAGCATCGCCTTTCGTGGACGCCCTGCCCGACTGGCTGACGCCGCTGCCCGACGCGGAGACGATGCGCGCGATCGATCGCTGGGCGATCGACCAGCAGGGCGTGCCGGGACTCGACCTGATGGAGCGCGCGGGCGCGGCAGTCACGCGCGCCGTCGAGGTCCATTGCGCTGACGGTCCGGTGGCGGTTGTGTGCGGCAAGGGCAACAACGGCGGCGACGGGTTGGTCGTCGCGCGCCAGCTGCGCGAGGCCGGTCGCGAGGTCACGGTCGTCTGCGTCGCGCCGCCGGAGGACCTCTCTGGCGACGCCCGCGAGAACCTCAAGCGGCTGCCGGGCGATGCGCCCGTGCTGCTTGCCGACGGCGCAGACGCGATCGCCGGCGCGGCGGTGCTCGTCGATGCGCTGCTCGGCACGGGATTCGCCGGAGAGCCCCACGGCCCGACGGCGACCGCGATCGAGGCGCTGAACGCCTCCGCGGCGCCGGTCGTGGCGGTCGACGTGCCCAGCGGCGTCGATGCTTCCACGGGCGTCGTCTTGGGCGCCGCCGTGCGCGCGGCGGTCACGGTGACCTTCCACGCCGCCAAGCCCGGGCTGTGGATCAGGCCGGGCAAGGCGTATGCCGGCGAGGTCCACACGACCGATATCGGCATTCCCCGTGGAGCGCCGTCGGCGGCGGTGATCGGCCTGATCGCGACCTCCGTGCGCGAGTGCCTGCCCCAGCGAGGCGCGGAGTCGACCAAGTTCGCCTCCGGCCAGGTGCTCGTCGCGGGCGGCTCGCGTGGGCTCGTCGGCGCGCCGCGGATGGCGGCGCGGGCGAGCATGCGCGCGGGCGCCGGCTACGTGACGGCGTGCATTCCGCGCTCGCTGCAGGACGTGGTGGCCAGCGCAGGGACGCCAGAGCTGATGACGCGGGGGGTGGCCGAGGAGGACGGCGCCCTCGCCCTGGCGGCGGTGGCGGAGGTGCTCCGCAGCATCCGCCCGGGCGGGGCACTGGCACTCGGGCCCGGCCTGG